>Ga0209568_1000479_pt1 | contig 13892 bp, 16 predicted proteins | sample WorMetOlspDAHAB2_FD_187406 | JGI IMG/M metagenome (GOLD analysis project Ga0209568, IMG submission 187406) | Marine gutless worms symbiont microbial communities from Max Planck institute for Marine Microbiology, Germany - Olavius sp. DAHAB.2... ...
GCGCGACAACTGGCTGTCCAACCGGATCTTCCAATCCGACGACCAAATCGTCGCCCTATGCTGCGAGGCCTGGAACAGGCTCGTCGAACAGCCCTGGAAGATCATGTCCATCGGCATGCGCCAGTGGACCCATGGGTTCTGATCAATGCAGCTTGGTATAACGCGCGTCTCGAGGCGGGCGTTACTTGTTGCCGGCATCATTCGGCCGCATCCGAGTAGATGACGTTACCCGTCGATCGACAAGTAACGACGATCGGCCCGGCCCTGAGATCGGCACACATCACCGGCAACGCATGGTGCGGCGATCGGCGCTGCCGCGCCCCGGAAAAATCGACGCCCAACACGCTCGCCAACCAATAGAGCTGATCGGCATTGATCGCCCGGTGCGCATGACACCACTGCGACACCTGAGACCGCGAAGTGCGGATACGAGAGCCGGCCTTCGCGGCATGAAAGTTGATCAGCCGCGCGACCAGCTCGAACGACACAGATTTGCCGGTTTCACCGATTTTGCAGCCAACAAGCGTTACTCGCCGGCCGCCGATCGTCTCGCGGATCGCCTTCGCCAGCCGGACGCATCCCGTCGCGCGCTGACGCCGGCTCACAGCACGCCCCCGGCGACCATGTTCCCGGCGGTCCGCTCGGAGATCGGCACGGCGGACATACGAAGATCGGACGCCCCGAGCTGGCGCAGCTCGAAATACCGGAACCACGCGACGGCACCGGGGCCGGGCTTCGTTTCAAGCCGGCGATCGCCGCGCCACACGTAGGCGATCCGATACCAGGGCGCCCAACAATCCTTGGGCCATTCCGCCGGATCGGACGGCAGTTTGCGCTTCGGCGGCAGCGGAGCGGGCGGCGCCGATCGATGCTCAACCGGCGCCGCCCGCTCCGATCCCGCCAACCGAAATACTTGCAGGCCGGCGAGCTGGCCCGGATGAACCCGCAAAACCGGCCCGCGATCTGCGATGCCTTGCGGCACTCGTAGCGGACGGACGGCTTGCGATCGGTGCGGATATGCCGGCACCCGGCGCACGTGGCGCCGTCCGGATCTTCGCCCGGCACATGGGCATATCCGCCGATCGCAACCATCGATCAGAAGGGGATTTCGTCGTCGAGATCGGGCGGCGGCATCCCGTGATCCGGACTGCCGCCATCCTCGAAACGGTCCAGGCCGAGCACCTTGCCGGCCATCTTCGGCACGACGATTTCGGTGGAGTAGCGGTCAACGCCGTCTTGGCCGGTCCATTTCCGCGTGCGCAGCCGGCCCTCGACAAACACCCGGCTCCCTTTCCGCAGGAACTTCTCAGCGAACTCGATAGCCTGTTCCGAGAACACGGAAACACGGTGCCATTCGGTCGCCTCGCGCTTTTCGCCGGACTGCTTGTCGGTCCAGCGTTCCGACGTCGCAACGGACAGTGAGGCGATCTTTTGCCCGTCCTGTGCGTAACGGATTTCAGGATCGCGCCCGAGAAATCCAATTATCTCGGCGCGGTTTAGACACCCGGCCATCTGGTCAAACTCCCCTGTCTGTCATCGGAGGATGGTTCCTCGCCGGCTCCGCCGGCTGCGGGGTAGCAGGCGCTTTGCAAGCGGGTCGGTTTTCGACGGAGCCGGCGGCGCCAAGGCGGGATGCAACCCGAGGCTCGGCACCGCCGGCACCCGCTCGCAAAGTCCGGCCGGGGCTACCACCTCCCGACCGGCGAAACTCAGGATTTGCGTTGGGCGTCATTCGCGAAGGCGATGAGCTGGTCCGCGAGCTGGCGAGCATCGTCGGGCGACAGCGGCGCGGACTGGAATTTGACCGTGCGGGGATCGCCCGCCGGAACCAACGCGATCAGCATCGTATCGACGCCATGCCGGCGAACCGCCAGCATTGAACCGTCGCCATACCGGCAGGCCCAATCGGCGACGAATTGAGACGAGGCAGCCGCAAGGTCGCGCCGCGCCGCTCGGAATGGACCGCGCCGCCCCATCACGCGGCCACTTCGTTCGGCGTGACGGCGCAGACCGAGGGATTGCCGTCGCGGTCGAGAACCCAGGCCACCGGCTCCATGCACGATTTCTCGCGCGTCGGGAGCTGGCGGAGCTGCACGGTGACGGTGGCGCTGCCGCCGATATGGGAGCGGCCCGCTTTGCCCGCGGCCTTGAAGGTGTTGAACGTCCCGACCTGGACGTTATCGACGGTGACGATGTAGCTGTTGGTGTTCATCGTTGATCCCCTGTTCCCGACCCCCTGCCCCGGAGGGCGGGCGCCGGACTGTCACGACGCCGCGCCGCCGGGTTTGACAGGGGAACTGTCAAGCACACCGACTGATAGCCGATATGCTCCACAATTCGGCACAACATCTAGTGGGGTTGTCAATACTGATTTAAATCGCCAATCATAGAGCGGGTTTTAGAAGGGGAACGGCGATGCGATCGATTGACGATTATCTCGATTTGGCCAAATCGGCGACGGGCGCCCGATCAGACCGGCGCCTATCGGAGCTGCTCGGGTTCGCCGGAAACGGCGTTACTCAGTTCCGCACCAAGCGAGCTTGGCCGTCCGATGACACGATGGTTGAGATTGCCGAGCTGGCCAGGATCGATCCCGCCGAAGCCCTCACCGACCTGGCGCGCTGGCGGACCACCGGAAAGGCGCACGCCGCATGGCAGGATGTGGCCCGGCGGATCGGCGCCGCCGCCGCCCTGATCCTTATAGCGGCCCCGGCGATGGCCGGAACGCCTGCCGAACAGGGTAACATTGACCACAATATTCTAAAGATTATGGAAAATAAATAATGTATATTTTGTTTAAGTATCTTGAAGTTATTTCCCCCGCTATCACATAAGGCTTCCAGCAAGCCCAATTCACGCCCCCACCTCGATCACCTGTCCGTCGTAGGCCGGTTCGACGCCGGGCGGCAGGCGCGCCGCCAACTCGGCATAGTCCAGTTCGCTGCCGAGGTGGCTGAGCACGGCGTGGCGGGGTCCCACCCTTTCGATCCAGCGCAGCGCCTTGTCGACGTCGCAGTGGGTCGGGTGGTCGTAGTCGGTCAGCGTGCCGATGATCCAGGCGTCGATGCCGGCGAGCGCATCGAAGGCGTGTTCGGGCAGCTCGACGACGTCGGTTGTGTAGGCGAATGCGCCGAAGCGAAATCCCAGGGTGGTCGAAAACCCATGGTCTTGCTCGAAGACGATCGCCTCGATGGAACCGACGGTGAACCGGTCACCGTCACCGATCTCGTGCGGCGTCAGCGTCGGCTTGTAGTAGAACCGCGCACCCGGCGCCAACGGCTCGAACACGTAACCGAAGCGCTCGCGGATGGCCTCCAGCGTCTTGACGTCCGCATAGATGTCCAAGGGCGCGTTCAGGGACCTGTTGACCGCACGGAGGTCATCGATGCCGTGCAGATGGTCGGCGTGGTAATGGGTGTAGATCACCGCATCCAGGGTTTTCACACCGGCGGCGAGCAATTGCTCGCGCAAATCCGGCGACGTATCGACGAGGATGCGGGTCTCGCCTTGTTCAACGAGGATCGACGGCCGCGTGCGGCGGTTTTTCGGGTTTTCCGGGTCGCACCGGCCCCAACCCCAGTCGATCGCCGGGGTTCCGCTCGACCCCCCGGAGCCGAGCACGGTGACCCTCATTGGAACTCCGCCTTGGGGCGCTCGGCCGTGGGACGCTCCGCCTTGGAAAACAGGCGAAAGAAGTTGTCGGTGGTGGCGCTGGCGAAGGCGTCGATGCCGAGCCCCCGCACCCGAGCGACCTCGGCCGCCGTGTAGGCGGTGAACGCCGGCTCGTTGGTCTTGCCCCGCTTGGGCACCGGCGCCAGGTACGGCGCGTCCGTTTCGACGAGAATCCGCTCCAAGGGCAACAGCGACGCGGTCTCGCGTAGCTCATCCGCCTTCTTGAACGTCACCACGCCGGAGAACGAGATGTAGAAGCCCAAACCGACCGCCGTTTCAGCCAGTTGCCGGGTCGAGCTGAAGCAATGCAGGACGCCCGTGAAGGCCCCGTCGGCGTGCTCTTCGCCAAGGATCCGGGCGGTGTCGGCGTCGGCGTCGCGGGTATGCACGACCAGCGGCAGGTCCGCTTCGCGGGCAGCGGCGATATGGGCGCGGAAGCTCCGCTGCTGCGACGCGCGTGGGCTGTGTTCGTAGTAGTAGTCGAGCCCGGATTCGCCGAATCCGACCACCTTCGGGTGCTGGGCCATGCGGATCAGGTGCTGGGCTGTGACTTCCGGCTCGCTGGCGGCCTCGTGGGGATGGATGCCGACGGTGCACCAGACGTTATCGAAACGTTCCGCAAGCGCCAGTACCCGATCGAACCGCGTCACGTGGGTGCAGATGGTCAGCATGACGCCGACGCCGGCCTCACCCGCGCGGTCAACGACGCCGTCGAGGTCGCTGGCAAACTGGGGAAAATCGAGATGGCAGTGGCTGTCGACCAGCATCGGGTTCAGCCGCCCCCCTGCCCCGCGGCGCCCTTCCCTTCGCCTTCGTCCTCAACCATGCGCGGGAACACGCCCGCCGGCTTCGGCAGGGGCGCTCCCGGTTTCAACGAGTTCCCGTCTACGATGGAGTCACCCGGGTTTAAGTACTCGAAGCTGCGTTCACCCTCTGGAACAGCAAGCTGATCAAGCAACTTTGCCGTAGCACTAGGAACGAACGGCTGCAAAACGATCGCGAGATGCCGAATGATCTCCAAAAGCACGTAGAGAACGGCATCCATTCTCTCAGGATCCGTCTTCTTGAGCGCCCACGGCGCTTCCGAGTCAACGAGACGATTGGCCTCCCGCACGACGTCAAAAATGATCTCGAGAGCTTCGTGAAACGCTTGACAGTCCATGCTCTGCCTAACGCTGGCAATAAGTTCGTGTGCTTTGGAGAGACATGCCATGTAGGGAGCATCGGAAAGTCTTAAATAGTCTCGATGGTCGGGCACAGCGGCGCCACAGTTCTTTGAAACCATCGATAGAACACGTTGCGCCAAGTTTCCGAAATCATTGGCGAGATCGCCGTTGATCCGATGGACGACGGCGGCGTGGGAGAAGTCGCCGTCGTTGCCGAACGGCACCTCGCGCAACATGGCGTAGCGGACCTGATCGAGGCCGTAGGTTTCGACCAGATGCAGCGGGTCGATGGCGTTGCCGAGCGACTTGGACATCTTCTGGCCCTCGACGGTCCACCAGCCGTGAGCGAACACCCGCTTCGGCGGGTCGATGCCGGCGGCCATCAGAAAGGCCGGCCAATAGACCGCGTGGAAGCGCAGAATATCCTTGCCCACCATGTGAAGATCGGCTGGCCAGTAGGTTGAAAAATAATCCGAGTCGGTGTCCGGATAACCGACGGCAGTGATGTAGTTGGTGAGCGCGTCGAGCCACACGTACATGATATGCGCATCGTCGCCCGGCACCGGGATTCCCCACTTGAAGGTTGTGCGCGAGACCGAAAGATCCTGCAGCCCGCCGGAAACGAAGCTCACCACCTCGTTGCGCCGCGTCTTCGGCAAGATGAAGTCCGGATTGGCCTCGTAGAAGGCCATCAGCCGGTCTTCCCACGCCGACAAGCGGAAGAAGTAGCTGGGCTCCTCCACCCACTCCACCGGTGCCCCCGAGGGCGCCAGTTTGTTGCCGTCGGGCCCGTCGGTAAGCTCGCTTTCGGTGTAGAACGCCTCGTCGCGCACCGCATACCAGCCGGCATAGCTGCCGAGATAGATCTCGCCGCGCTCTAAAAGTCGCGTCCACAGTGCCTGGCAGGAGCGGGTGTGGCGATCCTCCGTGGTGCGGATGAAGTCGTCGTTGGTGAAATCCATGATCCGCGCCAGGTCGCGGAAGTTCTCCGACACCTGGTCGGTGAACGCCTGGGGCGCCACACCGGCGGCATCGGCCGCCTTTTCCACCTTCTGGCCGTGCTCGTCGGTGCCGGTGAGAAAGCGGACGTCGTAGCCGTCGAGCCTTTTGAACCGGGCCAGCACGTCACACGCCAGCGTCGTGTACATGTGCCCGATATGGGGCACGTCGTTGACGTAGTAGATGGGCGTGGTGACGTAGTAGCGCTTGTCGGTCGCGGCCATGGGAGATCGGTCCACTTCGGGGGCGCCGGTGCGCCGCCGTGGGATCACGGGCGAACGGCGCGCTCGAGACCCAGGAAAACGTTGAGAAACACCTGCTTACGGTCGAGGTTCGCGCTGTCGACGCGGCCCAGGAGACCGGTGGTCTTTTCCCACACCTCAAGCCAGCGATCAAGGCCGGCCGCCGGGGCCAGCCGGGCGATCAGCGCGGCTTCGTCGTCCTCGATGGTCCCGTCGGCGGGCGCTGCTCCTGCACAGCAACGGATCAGCCGTTGCAGCCAGCGGCGCAGCAGGTCTTCAACAACCGAGAAGGCGTTTTCGCCGCCGGCGCGGCCGAAACGGTCGGCGAATTTGTGCAGGGCCTCGACGTCGGTACCGGGAACCTCCTGGAGCAAGGCCATCAACTCGCCGTGCAGCGCCAGTCCGCCGTGATCGGCGAGGGTAATGGCCCGGCCGATGCTGCCGTCGGCGAGGCTGGCAAGCCGGGCGACGTCGTCGCCGGAAACGTCGGGGCGATAGCGCCCGATCAGCGCCTCCACGGCGCCCGGTTCCAGGTGCGACAGGGTCAGCATCCGGCAGCGCGAACGGATGGTCGGCAATAGCCGCCCCGGCGCGTGGCTGACCAGCAGAAGCAGGGCCCGTGTCGGCGGCTCTTCGAGCACCTTCAGGACGGCGTTGGCGGCGTGGCGGTTCATCTCCTCGGCGGCGTCGATGACGACGACCCGCCAGCCCCCTTCGGCCGGTGCATGGGCGAAGAAATGCCCGATGCGCCGCACGTCGTCGACGATGATCTCGCTACGCAGCCGGTTGCGCTTGGGATCGACGGAGCGCTCGACGGTCAGCAGGTCGGGGTGGCCGCCGCTGGCAACACGGCGGAACACCGGATTTTCGGGATCGACACGAAGATTGCCAGCAGGTTCCGGCAGCGCGTCGCCGAACAGCCCTCCGGCCTCGGCACCGCCGCCGGCGAGGACGAACCGGGCGAAGCGGAACGCGAGCGTCGCCTTGCCGATGCCCGGCGGCCCGGCGATCAGCCACGCATGCGCCAAGCGGCCGCTTTCGAAGCCTTCGCGCAATGCCTGCTCGGCGGCCTCGTGACCGACGAGGTCCGGATTGGCCCGCGGCACGGGAACGGCGGCCTCCGTGCCGCTCACAGCCGCACGTCCAGCCGTTCGGCGACGGCGGCGCGGATCGCCCTCTCGACCTCCTCGACCGCGCCCTCGGCGTCAACGACCACGCAGCGCTCGGGTTCGCGCCGGGCGATGTCGAGGAATCCGTCGCGCAGCCGGTGGTGAAAGGCCATGTCCATGCGCTCGTAGCGGTCTTCGGCGCCGGTCCGCGCCGACGCCCGCAGCAGCCCGACGTCGACAGGCAGATCAAGAATGATCGTGAGATCCGGGGAAACCTCGCCGACCACGAGTCGGTGGAGCCGCCGAATGGACTCACCGTCGACGCCGAGGCCGTAGCCCTGGTAGGCGAGGGTCGAATCGGCGAAGCGGTCGCTGATGACCCATTTTCCCGCCTCCAAGGCGGGCAGCACCGTGCGGTCCAGGTGGTCGCGCCTGGCGGCGTAGTGCAGCAGGGCTTCCGTCATCGGCGACCAGCGCCCCGTGGTGCCGGTCACCAAGAGCGCCCGGATTTCCTCGGCGCCCGGCGATCCGCCGGGTTCGCGGGTAACGACCGCATCGATGCCGACCTCGGCCAGGGCGTCGGCGAGCCGGCGGGCGTGGGTCGACTTACCGGCCCCCTCCCCGCCTTCAAAGGTGATGAACCTGCCGCGCGCCAAACCCGCGCACCCCGCTCAGTTGGACTGCCCCCAGACGATATGGCGAAGCGCCGCGCCCAGACGGCCGACGACCCCGAGCTGCTCGACATCGGCGCCGGCGACAAGGGGAACCTCGACCGGGTCACGCCCCGGTGCCGCGACGCTCAATGTCGCCAGCGGCGTTCCCCGGCGGACCGGCGCCGGGACCGGACCGTCGAACCGCACGGTGACCTTCATCTCGCGGCGGGCCTTGCGGGGCAGCGTGATGGTGAGATCGTTTTCGATCATCAGCGGCACCGTCGGGTCCTGGCCCAGCCAGACCTCGGCGTCGGTGACCATCTCGCCGGCCTTGAGCAGCGCATAGTTCTCGAACTCGCGGAATCCCCAGGCCATCAGGCGCTCTGCTTCCCGCGCCCGCTCCTTGACGCTGGAGAGGCCGTTGACCACCAGGATCAGCCGCCGGTCACCGCGGGTCGCCGACGCCGTCAATCCGTAGCCCGAGGCCTCGGTGTGGCCCGTCTTCAAACCGTCGGCGCCGACGTCGCGGTACAGCAGCGGATTGCGGTTGGTCTGGCGAATACCGTTATAGGTGAACACCTTGCCGGTGTAGAAATGGTAGTAGTCGGGAAAGTCCTCGATCGTCTTCCGGGCCAGGATGGCGAGGTCCCGTGCCGTCGTCAGGTGTTCGGGGTGCGGCCAGCCGGTGGCATTGCGCAGGGTCGTGTCCTGCAGGCCCAGTTGACGCGCCTCGCCGGCCAGCTCGGCGGCGAACGCCTCCTCGCTTCCCGACAGCGCCTCGGCCACGACGATGCAGGCATCGTTGCCCGACTGCACGATGATCCCATGGATCAGGTCTTCCAGCTTCACCCGCGAACCGGGGTCGAGGAACATGGTCGACCCGCCGCTCTTGGCCCCGCCCTTGCGCCAGGCGTTTTCGCTCACCGGAAGCGCGTCGTCCAGCGACAGCCGTCCATCGCGCAGGCGCTCGAAGACCATGTAGATGGTCATCATCTTGCTCATCGACGCCGGGTGCATCAGCTCGTCGGCGTCCTTCTCGAACAGCACCGCACCGGTGGCCATTTCCACCAGCAGCGCCTGGCGGGCGGCGCTCTCGATCGCCGATGCCGGCGGAGGCGATGCCAATCCGGCAACGAAAGCGACGGCCAGGAAGAGGACGGCGATCAAAGGTCGGGAAACGAGCATGGAACTTCCGCGAGCGCTTGTCGGACAGTGAACCCCGGACAGCGGGGACGGCCTCTGTATACCGCGACGGCCGGACGAGCGGTAGAGCAGATCAGTCGACGACGATACGGGAGTTCGGGAATCCCGCGCCGATGAGTTGCTCGAGGACACGGTCGGCCTGATCGACCGAATCGAACGGCCCGACGCGGACCCGGAACAGGTCCCGGCCGTCGACCAGCACCGAGCTGACCTTGACCTCGCCGAGGCTGGAGAGGCGGGCCCGCACCCGGTTGGCGTTGTCGAAATAGGAGAACGCGCCGGCCTGGACGTAGATGCGCGTCGGTCCCGTCGGTCCGACCCGGACCAGCTCGGTGCCGGACCCGGTCATCGCCACCTGTTCCCCGCGATCGGGCACGGCAAGCGGCACCGACTCCACCGGCGCCGGCGCGGCAGCGGCGGCCCCCGGGGGTGGCGCCAGCTGCTGGCGGGTCACCTCGGCCTTGGGAAGCCGGGCGACGGTGATCGGCGATTCATCGGCGGCCAGGGTCGGTCCGCCCCGCATCGAGGCGGCCATGCGCCGGCTCTCGTCGGCGATGATCTCGACCCGTACACGGGCCGTGCCCTGCCTGTGGAACCCGAGCAGCTGGGCGCCGCGGCGAGAGATATCGATGATGCGGCCATGGGCGAACGGCCCGCGGTCGTTGACCCGGAGCTTCATGCTGCGGCCGTTCTCGAGATTGGTGACTCGAACCATGCTTGGCAGCGGCAGGGTGCGATGCGCCGCCGACAGCTTGTTCATGTCGAAGACTTCGCCGTTGGCGGTGGGCCGGCCGTGGAACTTCGGCCCATACCAAGAGGCGATCCCCGTTTCGGCGTAGTTGTAGTCGACCGCCGGGTAGTACCAGACGCCGGCGATCTGATAGGGCTTGCCGACCTTGTAGGTGGCCTCCGACCGCGGTCCCTCGTCGCCGACACCGATGGTTTTGGCGGTCTGGGCGATGAACGAGGTTTCGGCGCATCCGGCGATCAGCAGCGCGCCAACCGCCGCCGTGGCGAACGATGTCAGTCGCCGATTGGTACCGGAGCCGTTTCGTCGGGGCGTCATTGCACCGTCGCTCCCCGAAGCCGCTCCAACAGTCCGACCGACGGATAGCCGTCCGCCGGCAGGCGTGCTCCGCGCTGGAACTGCTTGATCGCCCGGCGGGTCATCGGACCGGCGACACCGTCCGCGCCCCCGGGATCGTATCCGAGACGGGCGAGCCGGCGCTGAATTTCGGCAACGTCGACGCGGAACAAGGGCTGTTCCTTTTCGGGACGCGGCGTCTGGAACGCGCCTCCTCCGACGAGGCGGTCGGCCAGGTGACCGACGGCAACCGCATACAGAATGGACCTATTCCAGACCATCGTCGTGCGGAAATTCTGATAAACCATTAACGCCGGTCCGCCGGCATGACCACCGGGCAAAATTACCGAGCCGTCGATGTCGACCCGGGGCAGGTCGCGCCCGTCGGCCCGGCGGACGCCCAGGCGCTGCCACTCGGCGAGCCCTTTGCGGGTGTTGAGACCGGTCAATTCGAGGTCGAATCCCGGCGGCAGACTGACCTCGCGCCCCCAGGTCCGGTCCGATTGCCATCCGGCCGCGGCGAGGTATCGGGCCGACGAGCCGAAGATGTCGGCGAGGCTGTTCCACAGGTCACGCCGTCCGTCGCCGTCGAAATCGACGGCATAGGCCTTGTAGGTGCTCGGCATGAACTGGGTCTGACCCATCGCCCCGGCCCACGACGCCTTGGCTTCGGCGGCGATATCGCCGTCATCGATCACCGCCAGCAGATCGAGGAGCTGGGCGCGGAAGAACGCGCTCCGCCGCTCATCGTAGGCGAGGGTGGCCAACGCGGCGACGACCGGAAACGCCCCCGTGTAGTCGCCGAAATTGCTCTCCAGCCCCCAGAACGCAACCAGGAACCGGGGCTGCACGCCGTACTTCGCGGCGACGCGCTCAAGCAAGGTCCGGTGTTGGACCAGAAGGTCGCGTCCGCAGGTGATCCGCTCGGCCGAGACCCGCTTGTCCAGGTACGTCCAGAAGGTCTGGGTGAATTCGGGCTGGTGCCGGTCCAGTTCGATGACCCGGCGAATCGGGGTGATCCCGCCGAGCGCCTTATCCAGGGTCGCCGCACTGATCCCGCGGGTCAGCGCCTCTCGCCGGAGATCAGCGAGCCAGGCCGAAAATCGCTCGTCGGCAGAAGCAGATACAGGGTAGAGGGACGCCAATCCCAGGGCGATGGCGACCAGAAGACCCAAAGGACGGCCAAGCACCAACATCACGCATTCCGGACCGGTGGAGCCAACGCGGCGAGCGCCCTTGTGCCACAGCCCCCGCGGCCCGGCAATCATCAACGCTCGGGTCCTGGAAACAATGCGTCGGTCCGCCCCGCCAGCCGATAGGCGACAAGGCCCAGCCATTCATGAACCCCCAGGCTCAGCAATCGCAGCCCGCCCAATGGACTGAACCCGAGCGCCGGTGTCTGGTCGTTGCCGGCGGTCTTGTACGCGACCGGATACGGGATGACGGTCCAGCCGGCGGACCGAAAGCAGCCGACGGCCCGCGGCATGTGGAACGCCGACGTCACCAGAATCCATGTTTCGCCGCGCGCGGGCGCCGCCAGCTCCCGGGCATAGAGGGCATTCTCCCAGGTGTTGCGGGCGCGGTTTTCGAGGATCAGCCGCCGGGGATCGACACCCATCCGGCTGAACAGGGGGGCAACGTGATCCGCCTCCCGGTCGTCGGGGGCCCGAAGGCTTCCAGACCCAGCCGTAAAGACGACACGGGCTTGCGGATACCGTTCGGCCAAGTCCGCTGCACCGAACACCCGGTCCACGGCGCTGCCGATGACCATGCGGCCACGCGCCGCCGACACCTTCGGCGCGACCGCGCCGCCGCCCAGGACGACGATGCCGTCGACGGTCTCGGGAAGGTCACGCGGAGTCGGGAACCGGTCCTCCAGCGTCGCGATCAACCAATGGCCGGCCGGAACCGTGGATACGAATACCGCAAACAACGCCGCCGCTCCGACCAGCAGTCGGCCGCCGCGCCGCCAGCGCGTCCACAGCAGGAGCGCCCCGACGGCGAGGGCGAGGACCAGCAGATTCGCCGGCGCGACGATGGCCCAGAGGAGTTTGGAGGCTTCGAAGAACATGCACGGGTGATAGCCCGTCGTCGGTTGCCGGGGCAAGGTGGTGCACGGGCGCTCAACGCCTGAGACAGGCCCCGTCAATTGACGTTTGCGACCGATTCGCATACCCTCGATTGTGTATGCGTCCGTGCGTCGGAGTGCGCGCGGATGTGGCTTGTCTGGGAGATTGGGCGCCGACGTGAACGTGACCTCGGCAACCGGTGCACTGACATCGCCGCAAGGTGCCAGCGGGACGCTGCTCGGCATCAAGGCGATTGAGGCGGCAGCGCGGGAACAGGATGCCTCGTTCGGCCGCAACGCTACCGCCTCGTCTTCAGGTCAGGCGCCTGCCCCCGCTCCCACTTCGGCCCCGCTGGTCGACGGCGCCTCGGTCGTTGCCGCCCAGGAACAGGGCCGATCGGTCGCCAATCCGCTCGAGCTGAGCCCGGAGGAGCAGCAGGTCGTTCGCGAGCTCCAGCGCCGGGACGCCGAGGTTCGCCGCCATGAGCGGGCCCACGCGGCGGCGGGTGGGCCGGTCGCCGGCGCTCCCGTTTACGAGTTCCAGCGCGGCCCCGATGGCCGCTTCTACGCGGTCAACGGCGAAGTGCGCATCGACGTCAGCCCCGAGGGCAATCCCCGGGCGACCATCGCCAAGATGGAGCTGGTGATTCGCGCCGCCCTGGCGCCCGCGCAGCCGTCGGCCCAGGACCGCACCGTTGCCGCCCAGGCCAAGCAGATCATCATCGAGGCCGAACGCGAACTGAAAGAGATCGAGGCCGAGGAACAGACCGCGGCGCGCGAGCGCCGGGAGTCGCTGACCGGCGAACTCGACCAAAGCGCGGCAAACGCGTCTGGTGGTCTCGCCGAAACGGCGGCCCAGGCCTACGGCCGCATCGAGGAAACCACGGCATTGGTTCCCGATGCGAACGCCCTTGTCCGGCAGGCTTTTTCGCTGACCGCCTGATCGGCGGCCTCAGAGCAATCTAGGAAGTCGGATCGCCCGGAAAGCGGACGGCGTTGGCGGCTTCTTCGGCCGTGGCGTCGCCGGCCACATAAGGCTTGTAGGCCTGATCCTCGACAGAGATGTGGCGCATCCACCACTCGACGAGAAACTCTTCCAGTTCCCCAGGGTCCACCGAGTCCGCTTCGTGGCGATAGCGGCGAAGGAAATCCCTGCACCGCCGGCGCAATTCCTCGTGGCTGCCGCGGTGGTCGTCGATGTCGGGGTAGTTGACGGCGGCCATCATGTTTTCTTCTCGGGTCAGGTGATAGTCGGCGTACTGGCTGAGCATATCGATGTAGGTGCCGATCGAGTCCTCGGCATGCGGATCGTGCTTGGCCTGGCGAAGTTCGCTGATCAAGCCAAGGAAGATTCGGTGGTCGTCGTCCATCGCCTGGACGCCGACACTCATCGAGTCATCCCAAAGATCCGACATGTCGCCGAGCCTTACCCCGTCCTGAATCACCATCCTGCCCAAGCGACGGGCGGTGCTGCGTGAGACCGTGGCAGCACAACCAGTAAACGGGCATTTCCGGAGTCGTTCAACCCCTTGCCATATATTTACCCATCAAATCGGATACAATTATTTTCGGAATTGCCTAGTTTGGGGCCTTGATATTTAATTGGTTTCTTTTTCCAGAATCAGTCATCGAAAGGCATCTGTATCGTCTCGTTCGTCTTCGGAAAAGCGCGGTTGAGACTGGCTTTGAAGCGATC
>Ga0209568_1000480_pt1 | contig 13890 bp, 10 predicted proteins | sample WorMetOlspDAHAB2_FD_187406 | JGI IMG/M metagenome (GOLD analysis project Ga0209568, IMG submission 187406) | Marine gutless worms symbiont microbial communities from Max Planck institute for Marine Microbiology, Germany - Olavius sp. DAHAB.2... ...
GTGGGTGGACGAAGTGTAGAAATTTTTTTTTGGGGGGGGGGTAAAATTCAGGGATCAACCAATAAATAAAATTTTGTCCTTGATTATCAGAAAAATCATTGAAATTATTGCCACCAGATATCACATTGTAAGGCTAAATGCACCAAATTCCATTTGTGGTGTCTGTCTATTTGTCTCTTTGTCCATTTGTGTCTTAGATATAGTTTGACACTATCGGTTGAGTTATTTGCTGCAAAGACTGCCTCTATGTTGGGTGGGGGCACATTTAAACTCTACTCGCTCACTCGTGCCTTTCCATAGTACTTTTGCCTGCAGCCATCCAAACTCCCCTTCCCCAAATGGCCCTCAGCAACCCCAACGCTGTTCCCTGCTGCTGAAGCTGCTAGGATATTGGCCTGCTGTGGTTGAGTCTGGGTGCTAACCGAACTTGTGTCATACAAATAAGTAGCTGGTATGCTCGCCTGAATCCTGCAATAAACTGAGTCAACCTGAAGATTTTGACGCATGTGTGAAACTGCTCTTTGCATATTGTGGTAGCTCATCATTGCCATACAGTTCAACCAAGTTGTCAAACTTCACTCGCTAAGAATTACGGGACCGAAAGGTAATGCGTGTCTTGCTTTTGGATCTTGCTGATCATTACTTGCTGTTGGCTTTATTTTTTTTGACATTGGCCATGTCCAGGGTTACCACTTTTCTGGAATTTCTGGAAACCTGGAAATATCGTCAGGGAATTTGACTGAGGTCGGGGAAAAGGCCTAAAGTCAGGGAAAGGTCAGGGAATTTGTGTAGTCAGGGAAATTTGATTGTGACAGCTCAACAAAATGCTGGTAACCAAACTGTGGTGTGGTAGAAATACAGTCACAACTGTATGGACACGTTTGTGTACTGTAATTTATTTTTTATACTTGATGTTCATGGAGAATTTGGATTAATTAATGTGCATTTGTTCGACATATTGTCTGCAATTTTGTCTAGAAAAGTCAGGGAAAAGTTCAGGAATTTTTTCTCTCTGGAGTGTTGTAACCGTGCATGTGAAAGAAGTTGGATATATTTCGTATCGCAGCCGTAGGCCGGATTAGTTTTCAATACATTCAGTGTAAGCATATGCAATGTATTGTGGTAACACTGAAGCTAAGGTCAAAATCATTATTTGAAATAAAGTGAGTAAGGTTTAACGTCCCACCTGACACGTAATAGTTCATTTCAGAAACAAAATCTATTAGATAGTTAATTATCTCTATATCAATTAATATTTGCGCAAGTTTGTGGCGGTTTGACAGACTTACTCCAAAAATTCTGATTTGCCATATTTTAGTGCAAATTAGCAATTTATGACGCTTTTGAAGTAGTTTAACTTCCTTTATACAGGTGATAGAATTTTGCATAATTGGTTAAAAATGGTAAGTGTTTCAAGTGTCAAATGTGGCTCGTGTCTAATCTGCATTTCTGTTTCTTATATTATTAATATACAGACATAAGTAAAGTCCTTCCCGAGCCATTTGGCCAATGGGGACTGGGGAGGCGCTTATCTCTGACTTTTTTTTTGCCCTCAGCCATGCACCAGCCAAGTCTGCAGGAGCATGGACACAAGGTCATTGTGTTGAACAGTGTGCCTGTTTACTTCTGTACTTACAGTGGTACTAAATTATATTGCTTGGTGACAGAGGCAAACGGTCGCACTCTACAGTGCAGTGGCTGGGATTGAACCAGCGATCTCCAATCGCAAGTCCTACACCCTAACCACTATGCCACTTAACCTATTAATATAGCCTATTATGAGTATATAAGTTAGAAAAACTTGGAGTTTCTGAGTGAGCACAAAAAAACTAGGATCAGGATGTAGTTTCTGTCAGCAAATGTGAATTGTTAGTGACAGGTAATTTGTCTGATTGTGCAGAAAACGGTCCAAAAACAGTAAAGCTGTTTAAAAACCAGCCGCGGACCCTGGACTTTGATTCTGCCGACTCTATGGAGCCGATTCAGTCCATAGAGTAAGTTCATATAGCTCATGGAAATAATACATTTGCTCTTATGTATTTTTTAATCGTTGCTGACCTATCTTGATTAAAGAAGACAATAATATAGTGATGATAATATATAATGACAGTAATATAATTGATATCTTATATTGATTTATTTTTCTTGACGGACTTTCACTTAGATGACCCGAGTGAACTCTTGCATTTGGTTCTGCCATAGGTGATATCGTCTGGATATTATTATTGTCATTATTATTGTTGCCTCTGTCTGGACTATGGGCTACATGCCACATTACACTCATCCAATAGACTGTTACACTTTGCTCCATAGGCGATGGTTGCTTTTTGTCCACATTTGCTTTTACAGTGATATCTTATATTGATTTTATTTTTTATTCTGTTATCCTTTTCCTTTTGTTTTTACATATTTTGTACTGTCATGTGCCTGCTTGGGTGCCTTGTAGGTGGTGCTTACAAAATAATTTTTAATTTTATTTATTTATTCATTTATTGGTTGGTTGGTTGATTGGTTGATCGGTCAGGTGGATGCCTGGCTGGTTGATTAACTGATTGATCTGACACTCCTGCTTGGCCCATTCAAGACGTGTTCCTATAATACACGGAGACAGAGGTTGCTTTAATGTCTGTATATATATATTGTTAACCTCGCCAGGAACAGTGTGCCCCAACATATCACTTCGATGCCATCTCTACAGGCTTTTACGAGGAGGCCAAAGCCATTCTTATTCTTGCTGTATGCTCTACAGTACATATTGACTACATTATCTGTCTCTGTATCTTTTTTGTTTTAATGTGAGCTGCACAGGGTGTTTTCTCGGGGCGATAGAAGCCACTGCTGTTTGCCGATAATCCAGACTTTCCTGATCGGTGCTGTGATAATAATTTATGGCGTTTCTGTGCAGTTTAAGTGGCGAAGATTTACAAGATGGCATCGTTCAGTTGCGCTACGTCCGGTTCCAGGACGTCACCAGCATAACGGTAAGTGAACCTCGTTGAAGAGTTTCGGTCACTGTATGGAGAGATGGGAAGTAGCCAAACAGTTCTCAATCATGCTTCAGTCGTAGCTGCAAGTTGTCGGTCACTAACTGTAGGAAAGTTGGGAACATGTAGCCAAATGGCTGGCTGTCTAGACTGCCTCTTGAAATGGCCGAAACTGTGTCAGGTGGAAGAAGACGAAGATTCCGCAGTAAAGTCAGTTGTGAGGGAACTCGTCACCATTATTGTGATTGAGCTGGCGAGGGTTAGACCCAATTAGGCTAGCACACAACCCATATTGACTAGATGGCCGGCTCATATTAAAAGTTAGCAGTTCAACCGACCTAAGCCAGTGTGCCAGCAGTCGTGGTCGCAAAGCCTACCGTAACGCAGAAGTCGCCATTTCTTCCCCGTCGATGGCTGGGACCATTGCCAGTAATCGTTTGCACTGACCCACGGAGATCCAGACTGAGTGGCCTGAAAATACTGGGATGGTTGAAGTTGTAACCAATCCCAGTACTAACATGCTCGATGTATCTCGACTTTGTCGATGTGACCCGTGCCATTCCAAACCTGCCGTAGTTAGACTCGAGTAAATTCTCTGCTGTGTGTTGATGGTTGACAAATAAGATGTGGATGATGCTGTGCGGCAGATGTTTGTGAAAGACAACCAGGACGGCTCTGACAAGACGCGCATCGACTACTTGGGTTTCATTGGAACGCCGGTCAGCGCCACCAACATGTCCGACTTTAAACGAGTAAGTTGCCTCGCGGAAAAACTTCACGTTTTGTTCGCAGGAGCTTGGTTGGCTATTTTGTCTGGGTTTTTCGGCGCCAAATGGCATCCAAAAGGGCCGCCAGTCGGGGTTTGCTGAAAATATCGCTGCAGTTATACACAGCATATTTTTTCTGTATTCTGTGCCACAGGGTTCCAACGGGTCCTGAATTTAGAGTTTTGACAATGCAGGACATGAAAAGTCGTGAAATTGGACAAAAAAAGTGTTAATTTTGTTAGTGTCTTCCTGAAAACCAAGTTGTTGAATGGAATCGGTAATTTTTTTGCTGTTATTTCCCTCACATTACATTAAGAGTTAATTAATCAGTTCTTGAGTAATGCTAAATGTACAGTGTACACGTTTTCGTATTAAAATGACATGCACAGTCGTTGTTAACTAGTAGAATGGGTCTTAATTTTCTGGTGTCATGGTTGGCGGCATGGCTCAGTGGTTTGGACGTCGGTCTTTGGCTTGCGGACTTTCCCTTTATGCTTGATCTATGGTTGACACATGATCACTTCATGGGTAAAGTGTTTGTTGTGGGTCAACCAACCAGACCAACTCAACCTTCCATCCCTCTGCGGTCAGCAAATGAGTAATCCATTTAAGTACATGGATTACGGGAGTGGAGACATTCATTAAATGGCAGACCAGGGCTGTGTATGGCTATTTGATCGTGGGTCAGAGTCTGTGGGCGCAGGCTTAGCCTATTGCCTCTAGTTGTACGCCCGCTGTACCACTATGTTATATATATGATATAATATATTATTGTATGCAGGTACCTAGAAAGTAAGTAACCTATATGAATGAGATATATGTGATTTTTCTACCGTCACTGTGTGTGTGTTTTTGTGTTAGGTCGCGGGGAAAAAGGGCGAAGCACACTAATGTTGCATTTCTCAACCTGCTCTGTTGCATAAACATTCATATGGCTGCACTGCTAAATTGTTACCTTCCTGTTAAACGTGCACACATTCGTTAGTTCATGTTTTCGTCGCGTGTCTGTTTGCGACGACAATAATTCACAGCCGCTCTTGCGCCAAACGCGTACGTTGGGTTAAAGTTGGGGTGGTTGGTCCTCTCATCCGGCAGTGTTCGAATTACAGGGTCTGCAGCAGGCCCCTTGCTTTCTGAGAAAATTGGTGTTGAAGGGCACCTGGTGTGGACCCAAATGTTACAAGTTCCGTGCACTGTAAGTTTTACTGACCGATAGGCTATAGCATACGTGTTTGAATTGCCGGGGTTGAAGGGACGAACCATACAGCCACATAGTCCCTTACCCGTTCACTGCCTCCGATGCCACAGTCCGTGCTCTTGGTTTTAATATTTCAGTATTCGACCAATGGGCTTCGAACGTCCCCTGCTGTGATTCTGGACCTGCTGTAAATCCCCGCCTGTTAACAATTGAACGTATCAAGCCTCCCGCCCTCCTTGCCAGAAATGTGATATACCGTCGCTCTATCCCAGTGACGTTATTTCGTGAATATTTCAGTATGATCTCGTGATTGAAAGTTTGAAACTTGAATCCGTAAAGAGCTGACATACACTCCACTGCTGGAGGGTCTGGAGGTGCCCGATCTTTGAACTTGGCCAGAAAGTAAACACCACTCAAATAGGCCTGCTCGTGTTGCCGACCGGCGAAGAAGTGTCGTCTTCGTTCGCAGTTTGAAGAAAAATCAGACGAAATGGATAGTCGGTGGTGTACAGTTTGTTTCCGTTGAGCAATACAGCTATACAGCATAAAAATAACACCGCACACACGACAGAATACCGAGACTTTCCGCAGGTGGCACAAATGCCACAATTAAACCACTTAAAACATGCAACACTCTCTGTGACACAGTCGCTGCGATCGTGGTCGTTCCTGGCCATGCTGCGAAGTTTCGTGTCAACTCCCTCAAAATATCGCGGTGTTGGATGCATGTCAACAGTCCGAGCGCGTTATATTGTTATAAATCTTAATCATTTATTATAGTATTATTATAAATCTTAATTTATATCTTAAAAATAAAACTTTCGCCTACAGTAGTAGGCAAAAAACAGGAAGCTAAGTCAGTTACTACTGTTGTTATCATTATTAAATTTCGTCGTGCCTCGTCTACAGGGGAATGTAAAAATCGCCAGCAACAGAAGGGTATTTATAAATAATGCGTTAGTGTTGGGGTTAGGGTCAGTGAGATTTAGCGTTCAAATAGTGAAATATTTGCAGGGGACTTCATTGACATGCATGACTACGACGATAATTCGTCAACATTCGTATAGATCTATTGCTGGCGACTTTCAAATTCCCGGTTTACAGACAATCAAATTCAGAACGACAATACATGTAGGGCCTAAAATGTCATAGCGGAAGTGATAAAAGCAAACTAAAAACGATAATGTCACTATTTTACTTTTATATTGCGCGATCGATGCATTGCACCGTTTTGTCAAAATATAACCGTGATTGCAGCTTGTAAATAAAGAGAATATTTTACGGTTGAATATCGAGATCGCTGCGGTCCGTATCAACACGTGGCTGGTAACAACGTTGGGTTCAATATAACTAACGGAGAATCGCCGAGAGAGACGAAAAACAGAACATCATTTACACGGCAATAGGGCAGCCGAATTGCCTACGCATATCACAGCGTCAGAGGCTCGTGATCACTGCTCGAATTGGGAGTGCTATGTTAAGAGTTGAGACCCTATACAACCTTTTGCTGCCAGCCTTCTCCCAACTTTTTCGTGAAAATTCCGCTTAACCTGCAACAGTCAATACCAAACAACTATGTGAAATGAAATGGCCGAAGCGGTCAGAGAACGTTACGAAACGGTTTTGCGGTGCGCCGGGACAGGGGTGCGTCGCCAAGTCGAAAAACGTGGGGTGGATAACATGGCGAGCACGGAGCGCGAGCCTATAATGGGGGTCGGAGGACGCAACGGCTACTCTGACCACTCCCGCAAAAAGACTCACTGGATTTGCATCAATCTCGGGGACAATCTCCGGCAAAACTGGGTGGACATGTCCACCCTGTGGCGACAACCAGGCGCCGGGAATTGAAGGCTCAGAGATGACACCCAAACGCTGTAGGGAAAATAGTTGCGACGATGAAAAAGAAAGGGATCGAGGGGAGCAAAATAAAGGAGGGATGGAAAGGAAGGGCCCGAATAGACTTTGGTTCATATCAATGATCGAGGCGTTAAGCGTACTCGGTTGCCCAGCAAGCCAGTACTGGGTTATCAGAAAATAGGACTAATGCGACTTAAAGATGATTCTTGGTAGTGGCTTACTTTTCGGGCCACCCTGTATAATGCTGCTCAGTTCGCACTAAACTCGCACAGATGTTAATGACGCAAGTTCATTGTCGTTAAACGTTTAAATAACATGCATGAATGAGGGATAAAAAATAATCGCTACAAGGCGCTCAAGTACGAAACCGCGTGCTGCGTACGTAGTTACGTATACATGTAACATTAACAACGTTCTATACGACAAAAAAAAGTAAAAATTTTACACAAAGTTTTCGATTTCTTCTGTAAACTGTGATGAATCACTGAAATCGGGGAATTCAAAGACGGTCGGGGCAGAGGCGGACTGAACTGCCTGGTTGCCTGGCACTTGCCAGGTGGGCCGGTTGGTCCGCCGGCCAGGTGGGTCGCCACGTCAAATGTTGAAGGAGGGAATGGAACGGAGGAGGGGGCCAGACGCCTTAGTTAGGGAGGGATGGATATACTCGGATAAATTATCTGCAAGAGCCTCCTAGTTCCTAGATACGCCATTGCTCATAGGGCTTGTCTGCCGAAAATTTGCCTGGAAAAGGCTGGGGCGGGGGATTTCTTTGTGGGAAAGTCGCGGATGATTTTTTCCTGCCCGCGGGGTAAAGGGCAACCCCGTATAATGAACGTGATGGCGTTCTTTGAAAGCACTTCATGCACAGTTCGCGCGAATAGCCGCACGAATGCTATTGATGCCTTCGAAACAGCTTCAGCTAAAAACACTGTCTATAGTAGTCGCAAACAACTGGAGCGGGAACTGTTGGGAGACATTACATTAACAGCTAGCATAGCCTATAATGATTCAAAATGAAGACCTTTCAGACAAGTTCACTCATAACTAGGGCTGCCGCTGACGAGTAGTTTTCTAGTCGAGTACTGTTTCATAACCGGAAGTGGTTTAATAGAAGCTGCCAATGGCGAAGAAGGGGTGGTGATGTCTTGCTGCTGGCTGCGTAGCACCCCTCAACGTGTATATATTCAGATTTATTTCCAGGCTGGCAAGTTACAAATGAAATCGCGACGCTCCAAATTTCCATAAATTCCGACAATTCATCAACTGACTGCAAAAAAAAGACTTAAACCTGAAATGGAAATTTGCAACCGGAAATAGAAAGAACGAGTACTCGAGTACTCGCGGCAGCCCTATTCATGACGCATTTGTCAGCCACAACATCGCGTCATCACAAATCACATTAAACACGGTGGTACAGTGGCGCCATTGTATCTACGGTAGTTGCAGTCGCCATCTTGTGGGTCAAGTAAAGTGGATTCGGCCTACAAGGCGCTCGGCGATTCCGGACGAAAAGAACGCGATATTGGCGTATAGCTAAACCTAATAATCGGCGAAAATAGGTTGAAAATAAAATTATCGATATCCAGTGTAGCCCTGAGCCTTTGTCCATTCATTCCAGACTAAACAGCGTTAATGTGTATAGATGGACGATCGACTATGCTCTAAAGCTCTGTGCGACAAAAATAACACTTCGAACCCGGCAGAATAAAACGCCGCGTCACTCTCGTTTTCAATCGCCCTTTCAATGCCGACAGACTGCCGCTGCCAGCAGTTGGAAACAGTGTTAATTTCGTGAAATAGACTGAAATCTTAAGTGACATTTCACTGAACTAGGGTCCCAAACAAAGACATTATAATTATAATGGATCTTCAAATTGTGTGCATGTAGCCTACCCTACAAAATAAACCCTGACATTGTTGAAATAGAAATGGTAATATACTACGTTGTGCACAGAATATTCAGTATCAAATTACAATATTCCAGCGCTTGTTGACAGGCAAATTTGACGAAAATTGCAGGGTTAAGTAGGATTTTTTTATAATTTGGTAGCGGCTTCCTTTTCTGGACCACGCTGTAGAATACACTTCGTAGTGCACTTAATTCGACTATTAGGAAAGTCTGTCGGTCCGAGTCTTGGGCAAGTTGATGGTATCTAAAGTGTGTCTTCCCAACAAACGAGCATTTACACGCAAAAAACGGCGAAATCAATAAAAAAAGGCCAAGAACGAGGATATGCCTACGAAGTACGATGCTATCTAACACTGTACTGAAGATGCTACGACAGAAAACTATTGCGAGCAGAATTATGAATCACATAAACCAGAGATTTTTACTGCAGCATAAACATACAGGCTTCAATCAGTTTTTATATGGTGACATCCAGTGGCGCCGACTTCGTGGGGCATGGGGCACGTGCCCCCTACTTTTACAAATGGCTGGGCACGGGGCACCGTGAGTAGAAGAACAGCAAACAAGAAACTGACCAGACTGTATAGTGACCATCACGAAAGCGCTCACCGAAACGACTACACTGTAATTGTACTTTTAGAGCCAAAAAAGTAAAGGGGCAAAAAAATCCGGCATTTGCGCCGGACCGGTGCCCCCACTTTCAAATTCGTTCCGGCGCCACTGGTACTATCGACCGCCATCAAGTATAGAACTGCTAATCGGATTGTTAAAAAGATAAAAATAACCATTTGTGCGCCTAAATGGTTTTGATTTTAACAATAAATAAATGAACTGCAAACGTCGATAAAGAACACCGCAATTTTTCTCTTAACTGTTGTTTGTATGCACTGATAAGCTGGGAGGTAAACAACCACGCCCAGCAACACATTGTGTCCTTTGCTCTGCAGCTTTGACTGGTATATTTGGCTGAGGGCTCAGGTACCGGAAATCATCGCCGCCCTATGGGTCGCGTGGCTCGGGGCATTTGTTTAGCTAAAATGTTCACTATTTGATCAGAAGCATCATTTTTCAGATCCAATTGCAGCATTTATATTTCGGCGCTAGAGAAAGGAAACCGGTGCAGTTCTTAGGACTTCGGTTAAGAGCGCCCTGTTGTAACCTACCATGTTTCTGTGGGCCTACGTGATAATCAACGCCTTCTGCCGTACCTTGTTAAGGTGCCGATTAAGGTGTCGCTGGCGAACGGTGAAAACTGGCAAAGAAAGCTAGCAGAAAGGAGGAGCGCGGAACTCCGACGAAACACAAGCAAACCGGTTCAAACGCGGCACGTTCCTTGCAAAAGAAATTGCGGCAAACAGACCGAGCTTGTCGTCTGAAAAGGCGGTGATCTGCTACTGTTCGACAGCCAATGTAAACCAGCCTAAACTATGTTATATGTACATCAGTGGTCGTTTCGTACAACATGAACAACGGGAACGCTGGCGAGACGAGCGGAAATTGGTGTCTGGGCCCAAACACCGGGGCGCTTCTGCAGGGATCCGGGATTAGTAACACCTGCCGGAAATTCTGAGACTGTATATGCAAAATACTGCAATCTCCTACATTTTTGGTTAGAAAATGATTCGCTTTGCCCTCCATAATGCGTTCTTAAACACTGTAACCATGGGAACGGCGTTCCCGCGCATTCCACCTCGAAATGACCCCTGATGTACAATATGTATATGAGGTGTAGTGGCGTCACGGAACTGAGCACAAAATTAAGCCGCCTTATTGGAGGTATGCGCTTCAAAGAGAGCGAAAATCTGACAATTCTTACGCCAACGTCATTCGCAAACCATACGGGTTCACAGTTCGGCACACGACAATTTTCAAGTTTACGACGTTGCTTTGATGCAACATCGTATATCGTATACCTACAACATGGAGGGCGGCCGTGACAGAATTACGTCACTGTCATCCCATGTTTACACACGGCAAAAAATACGGTTGCCGTTGCGGACGATGGCAAAACGCGCTATTCAGTGTCTTGTATCGAGTTCTTTCTCGAAATAAATAAGTAAGTAAGACTGCAGGTCGACATCGTCGTCGTTGTTGACATTAGCACCATGGCAACGCGAGATCTTGCGGCAACAGACCCGAATCTCGCAAATTCCCGTTCAGGGAAAACCCGACGTTTGTGGGGCTGATGCTCCGCCCCATTCACCACCTGGCCGAGCTCGTGTTACACTAATTCTACGCGGCTCCCGCGTGGGAATACAACGACCCCTTCGTCTGTGTATCTGCAGGTCAGTCAGCCTATGTGAAGTTCTTCTGCATAGGAAGTGGTTTATCTCGCGGGATCTTGTTTGAATGGGAGGCGTGATTTTTTCTCTGAATGACATGCTACTTTGAAGTAAGGGACTGTCTCAACTGAGGGTGGTTTCAGGGTACCATTACAATCATGTAGCGGTCTGGAGATTGTGACAACGACTGCTGAGATCTGCTATGCTGCGGCCACTCGGCCAAGTAAAATTACGACTAGGAACGAGTCTCTTGCGATTCGAGCTGTAAAAACGCCTGCAGCTGCTGCACTGAACTTGAATATTTCGAACGACTATTCAGCTAACTTTAACTTTAGTTGTTCGCGCATAATGTACTGAAATGGAAGAAATCTGGCGAGAGCAACAGCTGGCCGTAATCTTAACAATATTGCACCGCGTAACGACATTACGCGAGTTACTCTCAATTTAAAGAATAATCGACAGTTCTAATCGTGGTCAATCAGAGAGCAGAATTTAGTCACGTGCCCGAATCACGTGACCGAATCCTGCTTGCATTAGAACTCTAAATTATCCCTACTCTCGTGGCGCGACGTTCGGAAACGAAAGACAGTTTCGACGCCTCGCCGACTCCCGAGGCCCGGCGACGTCAGACATCGGTGGTTTGGAGTCCCGCAGGGTCGTCGCTTGGAACTGGGACGTGGAAGGATGACGAGGTCGCCGCCGTCGGCTGCGCAACTGCCGTGGTCTGGGCTGAGGTCCGTATCGACTGCACAGTGAGCGTGACATTGACAGACACGTTTCTCGACGTCGACTGGCTTATGTCCGGATGCTGCAGCAGCGCCTCTGTCGTAGCTTCCATCTCGATGGCCGCCGCTCCGTCATCCTCAGCGGCGCCGCTCTTCTCATCGACGCCCACCGGCTCCGCCGCCGAGGGGCTTCCGTCTGCCTTCGACGCCGCACCGCCACCGCTGTCGCGTCCCGAAGACCCGCCGGAAGAGCGGGCGCTGATGTCCGACGGGCTGACGACAATACGGCTGCGGTACCACTCGCGGTTGTCTTCCAGCAGGTCGAGAATCTCCTGACAGTCGGGTTGCACCAGCTCCGCCCACGTTTCCCACAGCGGCTGCACGATGTAGTCGATGAATCCCACCTGGAAATACAGGCAAAAATCACACAGATTCCAAAGCGCGAGTCAGCCGGTTGGCAAAAAATTATTTTAGTCGACGAACTGCAATTTGTTTCGTCTAATTTCGCTGTTGGCTGCTAAGGGGAGGGGGTGTTCTGACACCCCATCATCCCGCTGCGTACGCCCCTGAATAGTGCTGCTGATCGGCTGAACAGGGGCGGGTCCATCTGACCCCCAGACCCCAATTATTTTCAAAGGTTTTCTCCGCGCACATGCCAGCTAACGTAACGTAGCTAACAGAGGGGCGCGGTCGTATTATATTACATTATTTCATGATCTAGCCTATACCTTTGCGTTTGCAATAAGACCCTAAATTAACCGCCGTGTTCGGTTTCATTTCGGTTGACTTAAGTCAGAACTAGCGGGGCGACATAAGTGGAAGGACAGGTCAAATATTTTTCAAGCTTTTCATAGGGCGGAATAGTTGGTAAATAATTCCACGAAACAGTTATAATACAGGTAGTATATCCGTAACCTGCAACCGGCAGCCGATCCCCAGGGATCCTCTGCCGGCATGCGGCACGCCAATGAGCTGCAGGCGACGGAGGAGGAGCCAGATCTCTGTTATCAAGATGGCGTCGACATTTACTTGATTAATAATGTGGCGATCGGTTTTCCTCTTTTTCGGAACTGGAAGCTTAGTTAAGGGTGAGGGTTAGGATATGGTTAGGGCCAGCTAATCATAGCTGACTGCCGGCAGGGGATCCCTGGAGATTGGCTGCCGGTTGCCGGCTACGGATACACGACGTATAATAAAATGAACAGGTAAATATTTCTCGATTATTTTTACGGCGGGCGCAAAGACGAGACCGCGGGGGTATTAAACGCACGGCGATCGAGGCAAAGTGAATATAACGAAATGAGTAAAATAATAAACACACAAACAAGTAAGTATATGGACCTGCGACTTTTCGATGGTGGCGGTGTGCCGGTCGCACATGGGGCTGACGTCGAGGTCCTGTTCGCGTTCCAAGTCTCCCTGACGAAAGAACTCGTTCATTATTCGATCGGTCCAACGCCGATACAAGTCCAGCGGCTTCGTCGGGTTACTCAGGTCCGAACAGTGCACCAGACTCTTCAGCACCTACAGACGGCGTTCCACCAACATGACCGACCACGAGAACAGTGCTTTCTGACCTGCTGGTGGCTGGTGCGTGATGAGTACAAAGTTCTACGCCTCGCCCGCCCAACACGTTTAAGGTCCTTTCGGAGGCGGGTTAAAAACCCATTATTTTTACATCTATAGTTCATGGTTCTAATTAATGTACAAAACCGCAGTTTATACGCTAGTTAACGGCGCTATTACACATCAAAAACCGCAAATATAAAAAATGTGATATTACACAGCATGACATTGCCTAAGTGTCAATGTACTGCTGAGCAATTTCACATTTTTTTATATTTGCGATTTTTGATGTGTAATGGCGCCGTTAACTAGCGTATTAACTGCGGTTTTGTACATTAATATTCGCTGTTTTATTAGCGACTTTCGCTCAGTGGTTAATTTCAATTACGTTACTTCGCCTAAGTTTGTGCAAATCAAAAGGATTTCATAATTTCGGCCGCTTCGGTATCAAGGTTTTAAGTTGTCAAAGTTTTTGAAGCTTTTCAACATCACCAAGTGACGGACAAACCATATTACTGGCACTTTGAAAACAAATCCAAAACAGCAGCTGCCGCCAATTAAGTTGTTTATTCAAAGGTAATAATTTTTGCCACGCTTTCTAC
>Ga0209568_1000482_pt1 | contig 13837 bp, 16 predicted proteins | sample WorMetOlspDAHAB2_FD_187406 | JGI IMG/M metagenome (GOLD analysis project Ga0209568, IMG submission 187406) | Marine gutless worms symbiont microbial communities from Max Planck institute for Marine Microbiology, Germany - Olavius sp. DAHAB.2... ...
CGGGTCATCTCCTGTACAGGGTCGCAGTGCCCTAAAAGACAATCCAGCCTGAAACCTATCCGCCTCTCCCAACACCTTATCAGAGCCAGGATGCTTGACCGTTCACCCCTCATTCATGCCATCTCCTGTCTGTCGAACCGCGGGCCCATTCCCGCGGCCAACGGAGGAGGGGCGTTCGCCCCACATCCTCCTTTTCGAAGCGACGTGGCCCTCCGCCAATGAGATGCGGAGGCGGAACGTTGCACCGGTCCCGTCCTTGGCAACCGGCTCTAATATACTAACAAATAATGTACTATATTTCAAGCTCAAGACCGTGGGGCGGCCGATGAACGCGACCGACGGAGTTCCACGAAATGGTCGCAACCCGGCGACGCCTCCCGACAAATATACTTTATTTTCAGATCATTGAGCGTAAATGTGCAGGCGCGCGTTTAGCCTGCGCGCACCATTCTCCCGGCGCATGACTGATATGCATTGATTTCTTGTAGTTAGCCTTCCGGATCGACAAGAAGGGGAGCAAGCTCGGCGATCTGGTCGGCAACGGCGTCCTCGGCCCGAGCCTCGATCTCGCGGTAGCGGCGCAGCACCTCCTGGCCGACGGGCGTCACCTCTGCGCCGCCGCCGCCCTGCCCGCCTGTCGCCGTCACCACGAGGTCCTCGCGAAAGCACTTGTTCGTGTGGTCGATGAGCAGCCAGGCGCGGCGGTAGGACATGCCCATGCGCCGGGCGGCGGCGGCGATGGACCCGGTCTCGTCGATGGCCTGCAACAGGTCCACCTTGCCGGGCCCGAGCGCCGTCGCCGCGCCGATCAACACGCGGACCCTGGGTTTCTTTTTCGGGGATGCCATCGGCCCCAATTCCGTGGCCGGTTCAGCCGGCCGCGGCGGCGGCCGCGGCAAGGTCCTCGGGCCGGTTGATGTTGAAGAACGGGTCTTCCGGCTCGACGGAGAAATCGACGTGGATGAGGTCGTAGCGTGCCGTCCAGACGTCGACCTTGCGGATGCCCTCGTCGACCATCGCCTTTCTGAGCTCGTCCTTCAGACGCACCGGCCAGAGCCCGAACACCGGATGCGCCCGCCCGCCCGAAGACGCGCACGCCATGTCGGCGCCCGTCGACCCCACCGCTGCCGACAACCGGGCAACCAGGTCCAGCGGGAAGAACGGCGCATCGGTGGCGAACGTCACCACCCAGGTGCACTCCTTGGCGTTGGCGGCGGCCCACTCCATGCCCGTGAGCACGCCGGCCAGCGGCCCGGCGAACCCCTCGACGGTATCGGGGACGACCGGCAGCCCGAAGGTACCGAAGCGGGCGGGATCGCCACCAGCGTTGACGATCAGCGCCGACACCTGCGGCGCCGCCCGTTCGATCACGTGGGCGAGGATCGGCCTGTCGGCCAGCGGCCGCAGGCACTTGTCGCCGCCGCCCATGCGGCTCGACCGGCCGCCGGCGAGCAGCACGCCGACGAAGGTGCGGGGTTCGGCCGACGGTTCGCCACGGATAACGCAGATCATCACCGTGCGCCCTTGCGTTGGAGGTGGACGGGTTCGTCGTCGACGCTTTTGGGATCGGCATCGAAGACGATGCGGTGCTCGCCGGCAAGGGCGATGAACCGCTTGCCCTTGGCGCGCCCGACCAGGGTCAGGTCGGCCTGGCGTGCCAGTTCGACGCCCCAGGCCGTAAAGCCCGAGCGCGAAATCAGGATCGGAATGCCCATCTGCACGGTCTTGATCACCATCTCGCTGGTCAGCCGTCCGGTGGTGAAGAAGGTCTTGTCGGAGGCGCCGATCCCTTCGAGGTGCATGTAGCCGGCGATCTTGTCGACCGCGTTGTGGCGCCCGACATCCTCCATGTAGATCAGCACCCGGTCGTCCTGACAGAGCGCGCAGCCGTGGATGGCGCCGGCCTCGAGATAAAGACTCGGTGTGGTGTTGATGGTCTTGAACAGGCGATAGAGCCAAGACGTGCGCAGCTCGACGTCCTTGGGCAGGACCGTCGCCTCAAAGGTCTCCATGACGTCGCCGAACACCGTTCCCTGAGCGCAGCCGGACGTCAGGGTCTTCTTCTTCAGCTTCTTCTCGTAGTTGGTCTTGCGCGCCGTGCGGACGACGACGACCTCGACCTCGTCGTCGTAGTCGATGCCGGTGATCTCGTCATCGGCGCGCAGCATGTTCTGGTTCCGCAGGTAGCCGACGGCCAGGTATTCGGGGTAGTCGCCGATGGTCATCATCGTCACCACCTCCTGGCCGTTGAGATAGAGCGTCAATGGCCGCTCCACCGTCACCGAGGTCTCGATTTCCCGGCCTTCGTGGTCGACGCCCGCGACCCGGCGGGTCAGCCGCGGGTCGGCGGGATCGGGTTTGACGACGAGTTCGTCGGCAAGGCTCACGCGGCATCCTCCCGGTTGCGGACTACTCGATCATATGGGATCGGCGAGCCGCCTGTCGAAGCCAAGCTAGCGCCCGCCGGTGACGCGAAGAATGGTTCCGGTCACGTAGGACGCGGCGTCCGAGAGCAGCCACAGCACCGCTTCGGCGACTTCGTCGGTGGTGCCGGGCCGCCCGAGCGGCAGCGACGGCGCCTCGCGTTCGATCCGCTCGCGCATGCCCGACGCATCATGGATCTCGGTGTCGATGTAGCCGGGCGCAACCGCATTGACGCGGATGCCGTCGGGGCCGAGTTCCTTCGACAACCCGATGGTCAGGCTGTCGATGACCCCCTTCGACGCCGCGTACCAGACATAGGTGTCGGGGCTGCCGAGCCCGGCCGCGCCCGAGGACAGATTGACGATGCCGCCGCCCGGGCCGCCGGTGCGCACCGACATCCGCCGCGCCGCGGCCCGCGCGCAATAGAGCGCGCCCAGCACGTTGACCCCAATTACTTCGCGAAGGGTCTCGCCGTCGACTTCGGCCAGACGGCCGACCCGGCCCGTCAGCCCGGCGTTGTTGACCAGCGCGGTGACCGGGCCGAGGGCCGCCTCGGCCTCGTCGAACATCCGCTCGACGGCATCCTCCTCGGCAACGTCGGCGGCGATGGCGCACGCCCGTCCGCCCGCGGTCCCGATCGCCGCCACGGTCTCTTCGGCGGCCGCGGCGCCGGTGCGGTAGTTGACGCAGACGGCGTAGCCCTGCGCCGCGGCCAGACGCGCCACCGCTGCACCGATCCCGCGTCCGCCGCCGGTGACGATCATCGTCCCGCTCATGCCGAACATCCCCGTCCATTCACCCGCATTGCAGGCTTCGCGGCGCGCTGACCCTGGCTGGCACCGGTCGAACCGTCAACCGCGGCGTCGATTCGAGGACAGTCTAAGGTTCGCCGGCCAAACGCGCCGATTGCGTGAATTCATGTTTTTTTGTGGTTTTTTTGCGGATTTTTCCGGTGATAGGATGAATTCGCGCAGTTTCGTAGAGCAGAGCAAGGTCGAACCTCGTGACCGATTTTGGCCACGCGTTCGTCGCCGCGCTGTCCCTTGTGGCCACCCTGGATCGGGATCTGGTCGAGATCGTCGGCCTGTCGCTGCGCGTCAGCCTGACGGCGGTGGCGGTCTCCGCGGTCATCGGCTGCCCGCTGGGCGCCGCGGTTGCCCTGTTCCAGTTTCCCGGGCGGCATGCGGTCATCGTGCTGTTGAACGCGTTGATGGGTCTGCCGCCGGTCGTCGTCGGCCTTCTCGTCTACCTGATGCTGTCGCGGGCCGGCCCGTTCGGGGTGTTCGGGCTGCTGTTCACGCCGACGGCGATGATCATCGCCCAGGTCCTGCTGGTCACGCCGATCATCGCCGCATTGACCCGCCAGGTGGTCGAGGACCTGTGGGTGGAGTACGAGGAACAACTGCGCTCGCTCGGCGCCGGGCCGGGCGAGGCGCTCGGCGCGTTGTTGTGGGACGGCCGGTTCACCCTGCTCACCGCCGTGCTCGCCGGGTTCGGCCGCGCCAGCGCCGAGGTCGGCGCGGTGATGATCGTCGGCGGCAACATCGACCATGTGACGCGGGTGATGACCACCGCCATCGCGCTCGAGGTCTCAAAGGGTGACCTCGCGCTTGCGCTCGGCCTCGGCATCATCCTCATCGCGCTGACCATTGGCGTGAACGGCGCCGCGTTCATGGTCCGCGAAGCGGCGGCGCGGCGGCAGGGCTGATGGACGCGGACGCCTCGATCCTACCTTTGGCCCTGGACGGCGTCACCTTCGAGGCCGGCAGCAAGCGGCTGATCAAGGAGATCACCTGCACCTTTGAGGCCGGCGCCCGTACCGTCGTCATCGGTCCCAACGGCGCCGGCAAGAGCCTGCTTCTTCGGCTCTGTCACGGCCTCATTCCGCCGACTGCCGGACGCGTCATCTGGCGCGGCGCCAATGGTACCGATCCGGCCCTCGCCCAGGCGATGGTGTTCCAGCGTCCGGTGATGCTGCGCCGCTCGGCTGCCGCCAACATTGAGTTCGCCTTGGCCCTGCGCGGCTTGTCGCGCGCCGAGTGCCGCGACCGTACGGCCGAGGCGCTGGCGCGGACCGGACTTCGCCGCCTCGCCGGGCGCGCCGCCCGTGCCTTGTCCGTCGGCGAGCAGCAGCGGCTGGCGCTGGCCCGCGCCTGGGCACTGGAACCCGAGGTGCTGTTCCTCGACGAGCCGACGGCGAGCCTCGATCCGGCGGCGACCCACGCCGTCGAGGAGATCATCGACGCCATTCATGCCGCCGGCACCCGCATCATCATGACCACCCACGACCTCGGTCAGGCGCGGCGCCTGGCCGACGAGGTGGTGTTCCTGCACCGCGGCCGCCTGTTCGAGAAGGGGCCCGCAGACGCGTTCTTTGCCGGTCCGCGGAACGACCTCGCCCAGGCATTCATCCGCGGCGAATTGCTGTGGTGGCAGAAGCAGATGCGGTGACGCAATGGAGGGAAACATGACGAAGAAGCTGGCCTGTCTGGCCGCCGCCGCCCTGCTGGCCCTCGGAATCGGTACCGCGAGCGCCGAAGACCGCTTCATCACCGTGGCGTCGACTACCTCGACCCAGAACTCGGGCCTGTTTGGTCATATCCTGCCGATGTTCACCAAGAAAACGGGGATCGAGGTGCGGGTCGTCGCCGTCGGTACCGGACAGGCCATCCGGCTGGCGCGCAACGGTGACGCTGACGTGCTGTTCGTCCACCACCGCCCGTCGGAGGAGACGTTCGTTGCCGAGGGTTACGGCATCGAACGGTTCGACGTCATGTACAACGACTTCGTCATCGTCGGCCCCGCCGACGACCCCGCCAAGGTCGCCGGCCTGACCGACGCCGCCCAGGCGCTGGCGATGATCGCCGATTCGGCGGCCGCGTTCGCCTCGCGCGGCGACGATTCGGGCACCCACAAGAAAGAACTCGGCCTGTGGACCGCCGCCGGCGTCGACGTCGCCGAGGCGTCGGGAAGCTGGTACCGCGAGACCGGCTCGGGCATGGGCGCGACGCTCAACACCGCTTCGGGGATGAACGCTTACGCGCTCACCGACCGCGGTACCTGGCTGAGTTTCAAGAACCGGGGCGATCTCGGCATCGTCGTCGAGGGCGATGAGCGGCTGTTCAACCCCTACGGCGTGATCGTCGTCAATCCGAAGAGGTTCCCGCACGTGAAGGCGGCGCTGAGCCAGCAGTTCGTCGACTGGCTGGTCTCCAAGGAAGGACAGGCGGCGATCGCCGGCTTCAGGATCAACGGCGAACAGCTGTTCAAACCCAACACCGTGCCGGCGCGCGGTTAGCGGATTCGAACTGCGGGGGCTGGGCGGCGGTGCCGCCGCCCGTCTTGCCTAGTCGACGACGTGCAGACCGGCCGGCCAGATGCGGGCCTGACGGGCTTCGTCGGCGGCCTGGATCAAAAGCATCTCGGTCAGCTCGAGATCGATGGGTGTGCCCAGGCGCGCGCGGCCGAGGGCCTCGTTGATCAGGTTGATCAGTTTGTCCTGGTGGTCGATGTACTGTTCCATGGTTCGGCCCGCCGGATTCTCCGCCCTTGGTTGGTTGGCACGCTCGCGCGTGGCGGCACAAGATGTAGCGGGCTTTTCTAAATTTTTGGTTAGCCGTTGTGTTACAGCCCCGTGACAGGGGCCTCCGGCCGGTCCTTGATCACTGCATGGTTTCGGTGGCGTCGTCGTCGGCGGCGGTGGGTGGCGGCGAGGCGCCGGCCTGGTGATGGACCATCCGCCACATTCCGTCCTCACGGACGAAAACGTTGGTGGCGGAGAGAAAACCACCCTCCAGCACCTCGTAGCAGACGACGTAGGCGGCGTCGCCGAAGACATGGGCGATGGCGTTGTGGCAGGCGATCTTGGGGGCATCCGGGTTGCCCAGAATGGCCTCCCAGGTACGCAGGACGTCCTCCCGCCCGACAACCGTTTCCCACCCCGGATGGGTGCAGGTGACCTGCGCCTCGCGCGCCCACAGGGCCTCCATCGCCTGGAGATCGCGGCCGGCGAAGGCGACGTAAAAGCTCTCGTTGGCGAACAGCACGGCGGCGTGGTCGGACATCCGGCGGGGTTCCCTCTGGCTGGGCGTCGGGCCCGTTAGCTTACAGGTCCCCGCGCGGGTTTGGAATTGCGCCGGCTTTCGGCTACGTTGCGCCAATAATGCTGGGAGAACCCATCTTTCACATCTGCCGCCGCGAGGAATGGGATGCAGCCCTGGCACAGGGGATCTATGGTGGTTCCTCCCAGGATGCCGCCGATGGCTTCATCCATTTCTCCACCGCCGCCCAAGTCGTCGAGAGCGCCGCCCGCCATCGTGCCGGCCAGACGGACCTGGTGCTGGTGACCGCCGATTCGGCGGCGTTGGGCGACGCGCTGCGTTGGGAGCCGTCCCGAAGCGGCGCGCTGTTCCCGCACCTCTACGGTCCGCTGCCCCGTTCCGCCGTCACGGCCGTCGATGACCTGCCTCTGGGCGGCGACGGACGCCACGTGTTTCCGCCGGGAGTCGGGCCGGGGGACGCGGATGTTTAGCTCCTACCAGGCGCTGGGACCGATGCTCCGGACCATGGAGCCGGAGGCGGCGCACCGGATTACCATCTCTGCACTGAAGTCGGGCATGGTGCCCGCGGCGAAGCGGGTCACCGATCCGGCCCTCGCGGTGCAGCTTTGGGGCCTGGAGTTCGACAACCCGGTCGGCATGGCGGCCGGGTTCGACAAGAGCGCCGAAGTCCCGGACGCGCTCATCGGCCAGGGTTTCGGCTTCGTCGAAGTCGGCACGCTCACGCCCCGGCCGCAGTCGGGCAATCCGAAGCCGCGGGTGTTCCGGCTCAGGCGCGAGCGCGCGATGATCAACCGCCTCGGGTTCAACAACGACGGCATCGACGCGGCGGCGAGCCGCCTCGCCCGGCGTCCGCGCACCGGCCCCGGAGTTGTCGGCGTCAACATCGGCGCCAACAAGGACAGCGAAGATCGCATCGCCGACTATGTCCGTGCGGTCCCCGTCGTCGCGCCGTATGCCGACTATCTCGTGGTCAACGTCTCGTCGCCCAACACGCCCGGACTGCGCGCCCTGCAGAGCCGCGCCGAACTGGAAAACCTGCTGTCGGCGGTGCTCGACGCACGGCCGCAAGAAGGCGCCGGCGCCGGCGTTCCGGTGCTGCTCAAGATCGCTCCCGACCTGACACCCGAGGACATGCGCGACATCGCCCGTGTCGCCCTGACATCGGGCATCGACGGGCTGATCGCCACCAACACAACCATCGACCGCCCGCAGGGCCTCAAGGGCGGCTCTGCCGGCGAGACGGGCGGACTGAGCGGACCGCCGCTGTTCACGCGCGCAACCGAAGTGCTCGCCGAGATGTACCGGCTGACCGAGGGCAAAGTGCCGCTGATCGGCGTCGGCGGCATCAGCAGCGGCGCCGATGCCTACGCCAAGATCCGGGCCGGCGCCTCGCTGGTGCAGCTCTACACGGCCCTGATCTACGCAGGGCCTGCCCTGATAGGCGAGATCGTCCGCGACCTCGGCGAGCAATTGCGTGCCGACGGCTTCGACATCCTGGCCGACGCCGTCGGCGCCGACCACCGCTGATCTTTTACTCGCGGCCCTTGGCGCGCGTCAGCGCCGAGAAAACCAGCGGCGCCAGCAGCACGATCAGGAAGATGCGCAGGAAGTGGTGGGTGGAGACGAAGGCAATGTCGACACCCATCGCCACGCTGATCAGGCTCATCTCGACGACGCCACCGGGCGAGAAGGCCAGCAGCAGTGCGGCGAAAGGCAACCCGAGCGCTTGATGCAACACGGCCGCCGCCAGCGCCGCGGCCGCCATCAGCAGCACGGTCGTGCCGGCGGCGATGCCGATGACGCCGATCACGCGACGCAAGGAGACCCCGGCGAAGCGGCATCCCAGGCCCGTTCCAAGGACGACCTGGGCAGCCGCAACCAAGGCGTCGGGCGGCCCCGCCTCGCTGATCCCGACGAGATGCACGGCGGCGCTCAGCACCGTCGGCCCGACCAGCGCCGCGGCCGGTACACGCAACCGTGTCGCCAGCCAGACCCCGGCCACGGCGCAGACAGCGAGGATTGCCGCTTCAGCCGCGTCCACGCCGGCGAACCATGCGGCGTCGCTCCGCTCTCCGGGGACATATCCCTCGAAGAAACGGAACCACAACGGAATCACCAGAACGGTCAGCATCAGCCGGACGGTGTGCATCAGCGAAATGGTGCGGTCGTCACCGCCCATGGCGGCGCCGACCAGGGACATCTGCGACAACCCGCCTGGAGCGGCGGAGAAGTATGCGGTGGCCAATGAAAAACCGGCCCAGCGCCGAAGCGCGAAGCACAGGCCGCCGCCGACGATGACGACGAAGACCGCGAGGGCAGCAAGGCTGGCCGGCCATCTGGGCAGCTTGTCGATGATGTCCGGCGTAAAGGCGCTGCCAAGCATCAGCCCGAGCACGGCAACCATCGCCGTCCGCAGGCGCACCGGCCCCCGCAACGGGACGCCGGAGAGAGAGGCCACCGTCGTCGCGCACATCGCCCCGGTCATCCAGGGCAGCGGCAAGCCCGCCCACCAGAAGCCGCCACCGCCGACGGCGCCGATCGCGAGCGCGCCGGCTACGCGTCCCAGGGATGCCGCGGTCACAGCAGGAACTGTTCCTTGATGATCCGTTCCTCGAGGTTGTGTTCCGGATCGAACAGCAAGACGGGCGCCGCCTCCTCATCGGTATGGATCTGCACGCGGGCGACATCCCGGACCTCGGCATCGTCGGCGACCGCGCTGACGGGGCGCTGTTCCGCGTCGACCACCTCGAAGGTGACCGTGCATTGCTGGGGCAGGATGGCACCCCGCCATTGCCGCGGCCGGAACGCACTGATCGGCGTCAGCGCCAGCACGCCGGCGCCGAGCGGCAGGATCGGTCCGTTGACCGAGACGTTGTAGGCGGTGCTGCCGGCCGGCGTCGCCAGCAGCACGCCGTCACAGATCATTTCGGGCATGCGCTCCACGTCGTCGACGAGGATGCGGAGCTTCGCCGCCAGCCGTGTCTGGCGGAGCAACGACACTTCGTTGATGGCCAGCGCCCCGTGCGTATGCCCGTGGACATCGGTGGTGGTCATCCTGAGCGGCTTGAGGGTGATCGGCTCGGCCCGTTGCAGGCGTTCGAGCAGCCCGTCCTCGTCGTAGGCGTTCATCAGGAAACCGACCGTGCCGAGGTTCATCCCGAAGATGGGCACCGATCGGTGAAGATGGCGATGCAGGGTTTCGAGCATGAACCCGTCACCGCCCAGGGCGACGACGATATCCGCCTCCTCGGGCGTCGTGTGGGCGTACCGGTCCTTGAGCCGCCGTTCGGCGGCCTGTGCCTCGTCGCTTTGCGATGCGACAAAGGCAACGGAGTTGAAAATCATCGTGGAATCCGCGCTTCCCCGTCCGGCGCGAGTATACCCGAGCGGACGGGCACCGCCACCCGCCGATCACCGGCCATGGAACCCGCCGCCGAGGACGCTACAATGCCGCTGCAACAGCATGGAGCGCCTCGCCATCATGGCCGACGACCCCCGTACGATTCCCGATCTGTTGACTGCCGGGCGCGACGATGCGCCGGCCATCGGCGCACCGGGGCGCGAACCACTGAGCTACGGCGGACTGCGCCGGCTGGTCGCCGACACGGCGTCATCCCTGGGTGCTCTTGGTATCAGCCGAACGGACCGCGTGGCCATCGTCCTCGCCAATGGCCCCGAGGCGGCAACAGCATTCCTCGCAGTATCGGCGGCGGCGGCGACCGCGCCCTTGAACCCGGCATACCGCGAGGACGAGTTCGCTTTCTATCTCGACGATCTGAGCGCCCGGGCGCTGATCATCGAAGAGGGCAGCGACTCCCCGGCCATCGCCGTCGCCCGTGAGCGGGGCGTCGCCGTGCTCGGCCTGGCCGCGCGGCCCGACGGCCCCGCGGGGGTGTTCACCTTGGATGGCGGCACCGCCGCGTCGCCCGCCCCCGCCGCGCTGCCGACGCCAGAGGACACGGCGCTGGTGCTGCACACGTCCGGCACTACCTCGCGCCCGAAGATGGTGCCGCTGTCACACGCCAACGTCGCCGCGTCGGCCCACAACATCGCCCGGTCGCTGGCGCTGACCGATGCCGACCATTGCCTCAATGTCATGCCGCTGTTCCACATCCACGGGCTGGTGGCGGCGCTCTCGGCATCCCTGGCCGCCGGCGGACAGGTCACCTGCTGTCCGGGCTTCAATGCGTTGCGCGTGTTCGCCTGGATGCATGAGACCGACCCGACCTGGTACACGGCGGTGCCAACCATGCACCAAGCCATCCTCGCAAGGGCTCCTCACAACGCCGAGGTGATCGACAAGCTGAGGCTGAGAATGGTGCGTTCGTCCTCGGCAGCGCTGCCGCCGACGGTGATGGCGGCGCTCGAGGAGGCCTTCGGTGCGCCGGCCATCGAGGCCTACGGCATGACCGAGGCGGCCCACCAGATGGCCAGCAACCCCCTGCCCCCGGCGCCACGAAAACCGGGAACGGTCGGCGTCGCCGCGGGCCCGGAGGTCGCGGTTATGGACGAGGCGGGAAAGCTGGTCGCCGCGGGCGAACCCGGCGAAGTGGTCATTCGGGGAACCAATGTGTTCGGCGGCTACGAGGCCAACCCGTCGGCCAACGCCGAGGCCTTCACCGACGGCTGGTTCCGCACCGGCGACCAGGGCGTGATCGACCAATACGGCTACCTGACCATCACCGGGCGGCTGAAGGAGATCATCAACCGCGGCGGCGAGAAGATCGCTCCCCGAGAGGTCGACGACACGCTGCTCGGCCACGAGGCCGTGGCGCAGGCGGTGACCTTCGCGGTTCCCCACCCGACCCTCGGCGAAGACGTCGCCGCGGCAATCGTGCTTCGGGAGGGCGCCACGGCCAGTGACACGGACATCCGCGGGTACGCCGGCGAGCGCCTGGCGGCGTTCAAGGTGCCCCGGCGGATCGTCTTCGTCGACGAGATCCCGAAGGGTCCGACCGGCAAGCTGCGCCGGATCGGCCTCGCCGAAACCCTGGGTCTGACATAGGCGAGGCGGGACGGTGAAAATCGCCATCTTCGGCGCCGGGGCGACGGGCGGACTGCTCGGCGCCGAACTGGCCCTCGCCGGAACCGAGGTGACGCTGATCGCCCGCGGCCCTCATCTGGCGGCCATGCGCGAAAACGGGATCACCCTGATCCGCAACGAGGGCACCCGCGTCGCCCGCCCACCGTGCACCGACGATCCCGCTTCTGCTGGGCCGCAGGATCTCGTCATCGTCACGTTGAAGGCGAACGCCGTGCCGGGGGCGGTCGAGGCGATGGCGCCGCTCCTCGGCCCCGAGACGGCAGTGGTCACGGCGATGAACGGCATTCCCTACTGGTACTTTCACGGCGTCGAGGGCCCCCATCGCCACCGCCAGCTGGAGAGCGTCGATCCCGGCGGCCGCCAATGGGACGTGCTGGGGCCGGAACAGGCCATCGGCTGCGTCGTTTATCCGGCGACGGAGGTGGTCGAGCCGGGCGTTATCCGCCACATCGCCGGCGACCGGTTCGTCCTTGGCGAACCGGACGGCAGCCGCTCGGAACGGGCCACGGATTTGGCCCGGGCACTCATCGACGCCGGCTTCCGGGCGCCGGTGCGCAACCGCATCCGCCACGAGATCTGGGCCAAGCTGTGGGGCAACCTGGCGTTCAATCCGGTGAGCGCGCTGACCGGCGGGACGCTCGTCGAGATTGCCACGACTCCCGAGACGCGAGCGGTTGTTCGCGGCGTGATGATCGAGGCCCAAGCGGTCGCCGAGGCTCTCGGCATCACGTTTCCCATCGACGTGGATGCCCGCATCGACGAGGCCGGCGCGGTCGGCGCCCACAAGACCTCGATGCTTCAGGACCTCGAGCGGGGCCGGCCGATGGAGATCGATCCGGTCGTCGGCGCGGTCTCGGAACTCGGCCGGCTCGCCGGCGTGCCGACGCCGAATCTGGACGCAGTCCTGGCGTTGGTCAGGATGCGCGCCCGCACGGCGGGCTTGGCATAGACGTTGTCCAGCCTGTAAGACGGCGCGGATGAGCACCAAGGCCTTGATCGGCCTGCTGGTCGGCCTTGCCCTTGTCGTTGCGCTGGTCGCCTGGCAGGGCTTGAACACGGTGGCCGGTATTCTTGCCCAGGCCGGCTGGGCGATCCTGCTGATCTGCCTGTTCGAACCGCCCATGCAATGGACCAGCGGGGAGGCGTGGCGGTGCCTGTTCCCGCGCGGACGGCGTCCGAGGCACCTCCACGCGCTATGGGCCTCGTGGATGGGCGCGGCGGTCAACGCGCTGCTGCCGGTCGCCACGATCGGTGGCGAAGGCGCGGGTGCTGACGCTGTGGTCCTATTCCCCCACCGACTCGGTCTCGACCATGGTCATCGACAAGACGGTGCAGGCCATCGTCGTGCTGATCTGGGCGCTGGCCGGCATCGCCATGCTTGCCGTGCTGGCGCCGGATTCGGGGATCATCGCCGGCGCGGTCCTCGGCGCGCTGGGTCTGGCGCTCGGCATTGCCGGTTTCATTGTCGTCCAGCTTCGCGGCAGCTTCGGTTCGGCGGCGCGGCTCCGCGGCAAGGTGTTCACCGGCGAGAAATGGAAAGGCGTCGTCGTCGGCGCCGAACAGCTCGACCTGGCGATCCGGGCGATCTACCGCCGCCCGGGTGCGATCGCGTTGAGTTGCGCCTGGCGCCTGGCGGGCCGCGTGTGGCTGGTCGGCGAGGTCCTGCTGGCGGCCCACCTGATGGGCTATCCGGTCGGCCTCGCCGAGGCAATCCTGCTGAAAGGGCTGATCAACGCCATCCGCGGCGTTTCGTTCGCGGTCCCGGCCGGCCTCGGACTGCAGGAGGGAGGCTACGTCGCGCTTGGTGCGCTGCTCGGCATGCCGGCCGACTTCATGCTGGCGCTGTCGCTGGCAACCCGTGTGCGTGAACTGGCGCCGAGCATTCCGCTGCTCATCGCTTGGCAGCACGTAGAGGGCCGCGCGCTTTGGCGTCGCCGGTCGGCGGCGACGGCGCCGGTTCCGCCCCCTCCGCAAGGGCAAGGTTGAGCCAGCCGAACCACTGGCCGGGATACCGGAGAACCCAGGGTTCGAGCCGGGCGGCGTAGGCGTTGACGACGCTTTCGACCGCCGCACGTCGTGGGACGTCTCGCGGCAGTTCGATCGGCGGCTCGGCTGTGGCTACCGGGTTCCCTTCTTCGTCGATGACGGTGAACACCGGAATCAGCGCCGCTCCGGAACGGAAGGCCCGCGCCGAGGTCGCAGGCACCGACGAGATCGGCCGCCTCGCCGAACGCTTCAACGCCATGGTCCCGGAACTCGAAGACCGCATGCGGGTGCGCGACGCGCTCGCGGTGGCGATGGAGGTGCA
>Ga0209568_1000483_pt1 | contig 13833 bp, 14 predicted proteins | sample WorMetOlspDAHAB2_FD_187406 | JGI IMG/M metagenome (GOLD analysis project Ga0209568, IMG submission 187406) | Marine gutless worms symbiont microbial communities from Max Planck institute for Marine Microbiology, Germany - Olavius sp. DAHAB.2... ...
GAACAAGGCCCCCTGGTCCAACCTGCCGTTCACCCATCATCGCCGTCACTCCCCCCTCGCAATGAGAGGAGTGAATCAGCCCCGCTGCCCCGCCGCAATGGCAGAGTTTTTCAACAGAATCGACCGAAGACCGCCGGGTCGGGGTCTTCCCCCGGCGTGCCAACGAATACGACGCGGTATTCCGCCGCCAACAACCTCTCGGTAAGCGCGGCATACTGCGCCAGCGGCCAGCGGCGGCCGTATTCGTTGCTGCCGGGATTGAGCACCACATAGGCCGGGCCGGATCCGACCGGCGACGGACGCTCTGGCCAGTCGATGCGTGGCGGCGACGGGGCGATGTCCCGCCCGGCCAGCGCCGATACGAAGTTCGCATGGCGCACCACCTCGTGGGTGGGATAGAGGCCGGTATCGACGATCGTCTCAGCCTGGCTCATGTACCAGACGTACTCGGGGCGCGTGGGTCCGCTGACGTAGGGGACGGACATCACCATGCGGGATGCTCCCGAGACCCACATCAGGCTGTCGGCCATCATCGCGCGCCGGAAGTACTGGTCGCATACCGCCACCGCCGGGGCGAGCCGGCGTACCATGACCGACACCCTGAAGCGGTAGAAGAGCCGCTTCGCAAAACGATGCTCGTTGATGGCGACGACGCGGTAGCCGGCAAACACCTGATCGGCGATCGGTCCCCAGCTGTCGCAGCCGAGCACCGTGATGTCGTCGCGCCCGACCCCAAGCGCTTCGGCGTAGTGGTCGAGTGAGCCGCGGAACAGCACCATGTCGCCGATGCCGTCCATGCGCACGACGAGCACGCCGCGGCGCCTGCGGCGCGCCAGGGGCCAATGGCGGGCGAGAAGGTCGAAGGCGCGGAACAGCCACCACCGCCGGCGCATGCCGCCCGGCGCCAACCGCCAGAACCGCGTCGCCGTGAATTCGGAGCCGCCGCCCGGCGCGGGAGCGGCCGGAGGCGAGGAAACGGGTATCACCCGACCTTCGCGGTGGCGAGCTCGGCGAGCGGCACCTCCGGACGGGCGCCGACGTGGCCGATGACCTCGGCCGAGGCGATGCCGCCGAGCCGCGCGCACAGACCGAGATCGTGGTTTCGCGTGAGGCCATAGAGGAACCCGGCGGCGTAGGCGTCGCCTGCGCCCGTCGTGTCGACCACCGCGTCGACCGGCTCGGCGTCGACCACATGGACCTCGTCGGCGGAAATGACCACCGAGCCCTTCTCCGAGCGGGTCAGCGCCGCCACCCAGCAATGGCCACGCACATGCTGCAAGGCGTCGTCGAAGGCATGCACCTGGTAGAGCGAGACGATCTCGTCCTCGTTGGCGAACAGGATGTCGACGTGGTGTTCGACAAGATCGAGGAAATCGGCGCGGTGGCGGTCGACGCAGAACGGGTCCGAGAGCGACAGCGCCACCAACCGTCCGGCGTCGTGGGCTGAAACCGCCGCCTTGCGGAATGCTTCCTTGGCCAAAGGCCGGTCCCAGAGATAACCCTCCAGATAGGTGATTCGCGCCGACGCGATCAGATCGCGGTCGATGTCGGCGGGCGACAGCTCGGCAGCCGCGCCAAGATAAGTCTGCATGGTCCGCTGGGCGTCGGGCGTCACCAAAACCAGGCACCGTGCGGTCGAGGGTCCGGACGTCGCCGGTGGTGTCGCGAAGGTGATGCCGAGCGCCCGGATGTCGTGGCCGAAAATGGTGCCGAGCTGGTCGTCGCGCACCTTGCCGACAAAACCGCCAGTCCCGCCCAAGGAGGCCAGCGCCGCGATGGTGTTGGCCGCCGACCCGCCGGAGGCTTCGATGGCAGGTCCCATGGCGGAGTAGAGCCGTTCGGCGGAGGCCTCGTCGATCAGCGTCATCGTGCCCTTGGACAGGCCGTGCGTTTCGATGAACGCGTCATCGGCGTGGGCCAGAACGTCGACGATGGCGTTGCCGATGCCGACGACATCGATGGCGCTGTTGCTCAAGTTTGGGTCCTCTCTCTGCCGCGCGGCGAGTATAGCGGCGGTGTCCGACGCAGCAAGCCGCCGGCAGTGTTGATCCGCCTGAAACCAGCGCGCGTACCAGGGGGTGTTGTCTATGACGCCGGAGAAAACCCTTGATCACGAACAGCGACCGCCGCCGCAATGACACCGTTCAATTGGTGGCAGGAATCCTTCGGTCCAGGTTCGCCGAGCCGCTGGTCAGGTGGCACCGCCGCAACGTGTTGTATCGCGAAATGATGTCGCTGGACGACCGCACGCTCGCCGATATCGGCATGTCCCGCTTCGACGTCCCTTTCTTCGTTCAAAACACCGGTTTTGATGGCGATCCAGCCAACGGCCGCGTGCTGAACGACAACAGTTCGGCCCGACTGAACACATCTGATTCGCGTTTGGTCGCGTAGGGTCTTCGCGCGGCACGTCCTCCCACAAACCGCGAGTCACGTCTCTGGCCGGCGTGAGATCGTAGGCGCTTTTTGCGCCACAACCACACCTTCCCAAGCCTCCCACCTATCCGGTCCCGGACGCCTTGCGGAACTGCAAGGCTGCGATGCGTTTGTTGCATGGCTGGGCTTCCGCATTTCCGTTGGTCGACATGTTGCAATGCACACCATAATTGCTGTATTATATTGCAGTGCAGCAAACCGTTCGCACGGCGGACGCCGCCGGTTCCAGTGACGAACGCCCAAGCCGCGGACAGCGGGGAGATTCCCACGATGTCGGGCACCAACACGATGAATCGTCTCAACGTCATTCTTGGCGCCGTGCTCATCCAGTTGAGCCTCGGCGCCATTTATGCCTGGTCTGTCTTCACCCCCGCGCTCAAGGCCGCCGGGTGGTCGAAACTCGACACCCAGATCGTATTCGCCGTCGGGCTGGTGACTTTCGCCGTCGTCATGGTTTTCGCTGGCCGGGCCCTCTCAAAATGGGGGCCGCGCACCCTCGCGGCCACCGGCGGCATGGCCCTCGGCGCCGGATATGCGCTGGCGGGCCTGCTGGGGGCGACCGATTTCTGGATCGTCCTGCTCGGCGTCGGCGTCATCGGCGGCGCCGGTATCGGCCTCGGATACGTGGTGCCCATCGCCGTTGGTATGCGCTGGTTCCCCGACAAGAAGGGTCTGATCACCGGCCTCGCGGTCGCGGGGTTCGGCTTCGGCGCCATGGGTTGGGTGAAGATCGCCGGAACCTGGGGCGGACTGATCGCCGGCGTCGGCCTTGCCAACACCTTCATGCTCTATGGTGCCGCCTTCGCCGTGCTGATCCTCGTCGGCAGCCTGTGGATGCGCATGCCGCCGGAAGGCTGGGCGCCGTCCGGTTTCGTCGCACCGCCTGCGGCGGCGGGCCGCGGCGGCCAGGAATTCACCGTACGCGAGATGCTGCGGACGCCGCAGTTCTACCTTGTATTCCTCACCTTCGCCGCCAGCGCCGGCGCCGGCCTGATGTCCATCGGGCTGATGAAGCTCTATCCCATGGAGGCCCTGCAGGCGTCCGGCTACGGCGTGGTCGAGGCGAGCGCCATCGCCGGCACCGCCATGGCCGTATTCTTCAGCCTCGCCAACGGGATCGGGCGGATTGTTTGGGGAACGCTCAGCGACCGCATCGGACGGAAGAATGCGGTCATGGCGATGACGATTTCGCAGGCCGCGTTCCTGTTTGCGTTCACCAGCATGGCCGGGTCTGAGTATCTGCTCTACCTCGGCGCCGCGTTGATCGGTTTCAACTTCGGCGGCAATTTCGCCCTGTTCCCGACGTTCACCGCCGACATCTTCGGCAATACCCGGGTCGGCGAGAACTATCCGATGGTGTTCCTCTCCTATGGCGTCGGCGGTGTCGCCGGACCGGTGCTGGGCGGGGTACTAGGCGACATGGGCAATTTCCCGCTGGCCTTCGCCATCTGTGCCGCCGCCTGTATCGCTGGCGCGCTGTGCACGATGATGGTGACGACCCCCGACCACGAAGTAGCGACCCACCCGGCCAGCGTCCACGGATTCGTCCACCAGATGCACCTCGACCACGCCGAGAACGTGATCGAGTTCGCGCTGCATCCAGACCGCTACCGGCGCGCCTCCGATCTGCCGTCGGCTAGCGATGACGAAAGCCGAGCGGCGTAGGCATCAGCCGGATTGCCGACTTCAAGAAGCCAAGTCGAGGATGAGGCTGCTCGACCGCTTTTCCCGGTCAAGATTGTTCATTTTTTGTTCTTTTTTCGGCGAATCGGTACGGAAAAGCCACCACTTCGATCCCGATTCGTTCCCGTTTAATCGGAGAAAATCCAGGCGCCGCGGAGGGGGAAACGCCGGCGGCGATCTTTCTCGGCCGTGTTGTATCGCCAAGCGGTTGAACGCAGGTTTTTCAACAGGTTGTAAAATTTGCCACCGTGACAAAGTGGCGACGATTGATGGCAAGCCGACCCGCCGAACGCGTCAACTTCGGCAATCATCGGTCGTCAAATTGACAAAATCACCCCATAACCGGTGGCCGGCGCTGATACGCGACAGGAGAGTATGTCCGCGCCCTTGCCGCACGGGGGTGGGGCGGCTAAACAGGGCCCCGCCCGCAGCGGCGTGAAGCAAGGAGACGAAAGCGTGTTCGGAGCGTTTGCCAAGGGAATCGGTCAGCTCGGCGATAAGCCGACGCGGCGGCTGCTGTGGATCAGCATCGGCCTCGCCGTTGCCGTGTTCCTGGTGTTGTGGTTTGCCATCGGTTTCCTGCTGACGACGACGACGATCTTCGAGATTTCCTGGCTCGAGAATCTCACCGATCTCGGCGCCGGTATCGCCACTTTGGTGCTGACATGGCTCCTGTTCCCCGCCGTGGTCAGCGCCGGCATCGGTTTCTTGCTCGACCGCGTCGCCGATTGCGTCGAGGCCCGGCACTATTCGCACCTGCCGCCGGCCCGTGATGTCGGCGTTGGCGAGGTCATCCTTACCACCGCCAAGTTCCTCGCCGTGCTCATCGCGCTCAACCTGCTGACCATGGTGTTCCTGCTGTTCCCGCCGGTATTCCCTTTTGTCTTCTATGCGGTGAACGGCTATCTTCTGAGCCGCGAGTATTTCGAGCTTGTGGCGTCGCGCCGGCTCGATCCGGCCGATGCGCTGAGGCTGCGAAAGGCCCACGGGGGGACGCTGTTCGTCGCCGGAATCGTCATCGCGTTCCTGCTGACCGTACCCGTGGTGAACCTGTTGGCACCGATCATCGCCACCGCCGCGATGGTGCATCTGTTCGAGGGCTGGAGGTCCCGCGCCTGACCGTTTGGCCGGTCACCACCGCCCCAGTCGAGGAGTGAACGATCCATGTTTGGGAAGAAAAAGGAACCGGGTGCCGGTGAGCCCGGCGATGCCCGGGACGAGGCCAACGGTGAAGGCGTGCCGCCACTGAAGCCATTTACCGACAAAGGCGCACACCAGCCGTCGAGGCCGGCGTCCCGGCCGGCGCTGCGTCCGGACATCACACCCCGGCGCACCGTCGACATTCCCGGCGCACCGAAGCGCAGCGACCGCGGCGAACGGGTGCCGGCCGGCGTCACCGAGAGCAAGAAGCTGATCGTCGGCCGCGACATCCACCTCAAGGGCGAGATCACCTCGTGCGACCGGATTATCGTCGAAGGCTATGTCGAAGCCTCGCTCGCCGACGCCCGCCAGATCGAGGTCGCGCCGACCGGCATGTTCAAGGGCGACGCCGAGGTCGTTGAGGCCGACATCTCGGGCCGCTTCGAAGGCCAGCTCACAGCCCGCCAGCGGTTGACGGTCCGCGCCACCGGCCGGGTCAGCGGAAAGATCCGCTATGGCCGGATTGTCATCGAAGCCGGTGGCCAGATATCCGGGGCCACCGAGGCGCTCGACGAGCGCGAGGCCATCCGCTCGGCGGAAGACCGCGCCGAGGACGCCGACGAAACGGTCGAAGCGCCGGCGGCCGTTGAAGATCGCCCGTCCGTAACTGCTCCCGGCGGCGAGTGAGACTGAGAGCGCGCTCCCTCTCCTTCGTCGCGTCCCTGTTGGCGGGGTTGGCGCCACCGCCGGCAGCCGTCGTGCCGAGGCTCAAGCCGGACGAGTTGCTGGGTTCGGTGCGCGAACAGGTGACAACCCTGCTCGGTGATCCGGACTTCCGCCGCGACGATCCGCCTGCGCAACTGATGCAGTACCGCGGCTCGCGCTGCATCCTCGACCTGTTCTTGTACGTCGATTCGGCGGGTGGTCCGCATCGCGTCGCGCACGTGGAGACGCGGGGCCGCACCGTTGCCGCGATATCCGGCGAAGACTGCCTGCAAAGTCTCTTGCAGGAACGCCGGCGGGAGAGCGCGGAGGGGCAGGGTTAGCGGTCAGAGCGTCGTTTTTCCGCCGTAGCCGCAGAGGTCGCTGACCACGCAGTCCGGGCACTTGGGCTTGCGGGCCTGGCAGATGTAGCGCCCATGCAAGATCAGCCAGTGGTGAGCATGCTGGCGCCATCGCGAGGGTGTCACCTTGAGCAGGTGCTGTTCGACGGCCAGCGGCGTCTTGCCCGGCGCGAGGCCGGTCCGGTTGGCGACCCGAAAGATGTGCGTGTCGACGGCGATGGTCGGTTCGCCGAAGGCGACGTTGAGCACCACGTTGGCTGATTTTCTGCCTACGCCCGGCAGCGACTCGAGGGCGGCGCGGTCGCGGGGAACCTTACCGCCGTGTTCGTCGGCCAGGATGCGGCTCAGCGCGAAGACATTCTTGGCCTTGGTGTTGTAGAGGCCGATGGTCTTGATGTAGTCGCGGAGCGTCGCCTCGCCCAGCGCGACCATTTTCTCCGGCGTGTCGGCGACGGCGAACAACGGCCCCGTCGCCTTGTTGACGCCGACATCGGTGGCCTGGGCCGACAGCACGACGGCGACCAGCAAGGTGTAGGGATTGATGAACTGGAGTTCGCTTGCCGGTTCGGGATTGGCCGCGGCGAGCCGGCCGTAGAAGTCGTCGATGTCGGCCTTTTTCATTTTTTCCGGAGCCCCCTGGTCGGTCGCGGCCCGAGGTGCCGCGGGCGCCACAATATCGCTGCCGAACGCGGTGCGAAACTCCGTCCGCTTGGCCGCCTTGCCGGCGGTTGATAAGCTAATGGTTCTCGTTCGAAAATCGGCAGTACACCATGGCCAGCGAAACCACCGGCAACGCCGTGCTCTACAGCGTGGTGTTGAGGCCGCACCGGTCGAGCAGCATCGACGCTATCCGGCTGGTCTGCGGGCTTCTGGCCGTGGTGTGGATGGCCGTCGGCGGCGTCTTCATCATCGCCGGGGCATGGCCGGTGATGCCGTTCCTCGGTCTCGAAGTGCTTTTGGTCTATGGCGCGCTCCGGCTGAACCACCACACCGGCAATACCGAGGAGACCATCGCCTTGACCGAACGCGCGCTGACGGTGCGCCGGGTCAACCATTGGGGCCGTCGAACCGACGTGTCGTTTCCGCCCAACTGGCTGCAGGTCAATCTCGCCGAACCACCGGACCGGCGGACACCGTTGGAGCTGCGATCCCACGGCCGCTCCCTGGTTATCGGCAGCTTTCTGCTCCCGGAGGAACGCCGGGACCTTGCGCGTGCACTCCGCCGGGAGCTGGCGCGGCTGACCAATCGCCAAGCCCGCAACTGACGGACCTAGAACCGCGATGCGCCTGACTCCGGGGGCGGCGAGCCTCGATGCCTTGGCGATGACGGCGATGGTCGTGCTCTGCGCAAGCTGGGGCGGCGGCCAGGTTGCGGTCAAACTCGCCTATGCCGACGTCCCGCCCGTGCTTCAGGCGGCCATCCGCTCGGCCGGTGCCGGCCTGCTGGTGTGGATCTGGATGCTGGTCCGGGGAGTCCGGTTCGCCGAGGACGGTCGTACGCGCTGGCCTGGTCTGTTGGCGGGCCTCCTCTTTGCCGCCGAGTTCATGCTGTTGTTCTGGAGCCTCGCCTACACGTCCGCCGGCCGGGCCATCGTGTTCCTTTATGTGGCGCCGTTCGTTGTCGCCATCGGGGCCCATCTGTTCGTGCCCGGCGAGCGCATCCGTCTGGTGCAGCTCGTCGGCATGGTCCTGGCGTTTGCCGGCCTTGTGGTGCTGTTCGGCGCCGAGGCGCCGGCGGATCTTCCCCGCTATCTCCTCGGCGACGTCATGGCGTTGGCGGCAGGGGTGTTGTGGGGAGCAACGACGGTGCTGATCAAGGCCAGCCCGCTCGCCCGCGCCTCGCCCGAAAAGGTGCTGCTCTACCAGCTTGCCATCTCGGCGCTCGCGTTGCCGGTCGTGTCCCTCGCCATTGGAGAGCGTATCGACGCGTTTCCAGGCACGGTCAGTCTCGCAAGCCTCGCCTACCAGACGGTATGGGTGGCGTTCATCACCTATCTGGTCTGGTTCGCGCTGGTGCGGAGCTATTCGGCGCCGAGGCTCTCGGCCTTCACCTTTCTCGCGCCGGTTTTCGGGACCCTCGCGGGCACCGCCATCCTCGACGAGCCGTTCACCGTTCAGGTGGTGGTGACCCTCGTGTTGATCTCGGCCGGCATCGTTCTGGTCAACCGGCCGGCATCTGCAACCGACGGCTAGCCGAGGCCCAGAACGTCGCGCATGGAATAGAGTCCCGGCGGACGGCCCGCAGTCCAAAGCGCTGCACGCACGGCACCCCGGGCGAAGACCTCCCGGGACGAGGCCTTGTGGGTGATCTCGATGCGCTCGCCCTCGCCGGCGAAGATCACCGTGTGCTCGCCGACGACATCGCCGCCGCGCAAGGTCGCGAAACCGATCTCGCCGGCCGGCCGGCCGCCTATCTGGCCGTCGCGGGTCCGTTTCGAAACGGAATCAAGCGGCACGCCGCGGCCGGTGGCGGCAGCATGGCCAAGGGCCAGTGCCGTGCCGGACGGCGCATCGACCTTGTGGCGGTGGTGCATCTCGACGATCTCGATGTCGTAGTCCGACCCGAGGATCGCCGCCACCTGGGTGGTCAGGCCGAGCAGCAGGTTGACTCCGATGCTCATGTTCGGTGCCTGGACGACGGGCACGAAGTCGGCCGTCGCTTCCAGCGCACCGTGCTGGTTGCCGTCCAAACCGGTGGTGCCGACGACCATCGCCGCGCGGTGCTTGGCGGCGAGGCCGGCATGGATCGCCGTCGCCTCGGGCGTGGTGAAATCGATGATGACGTCGGCGCGCTCGAACAGCGCCGCGGCGTCGACGCCGACCGTGACACCGCAGGCCGCTTCGCCAACGAGCGTGCCGATGTCTGCGCCGATGGCCTCATGGCCGGCGCGTTCGGTGCCGCCGGCCAGTGCGGCACCCTCGGTCTCCAGGACCGCTTTGGCCAGCATGCGTCCCATGCGGCCGCTGCAGCCGACGATTCCGATGTTCATGGTTGTTGCGCCCCCCGTGCCGATGGAACGGCTGTCCGCCCGCTACTCGCGCAGGTCTTCCCACAGCTCCTTGACCTTGGCGAAGAAGCCGTGGGACTCGGGGCTGTGCTTCTCGTTGGTGCCGGCGGATTCGAACTCGCGCAGCAGCTTTTCCTGATCGCCTGTCAGATTTACCGGCGTCTCGACCTGGGCCTCGATGAACATGTCGCCCCGCGACGGCGAGCGCAGAACGGTCATACCCTTGCCGCGCAGGCGGAACTGCCGACCGGTCTGGGTGCCGGCCGGGATGGTGATCTTGGCTCGCGAGCCGTCGACCGCCGGCACTTCGACGTTGCCGCCCAGCGCCGCCGTGGTCATCGGGATCGGCACCCGGCAATAGATGTTGGCGCCGTCGCGATGGAAGATCCGGTGGGGGGAAACGGAGAGGAAAATATAGAGGTCCCCCGATGGTGCCCCGCGGAGGCCGGCTTCGCCCTCGCCTGAAAGGCGGATGCGGGTGCCGTCCTCGACGCCGGCGGGGATGTTCACCTGCAGGGACTTCTCCTTGCGGCTCCGCCCGGTACCGCCGCAGATCGGGCAGGGGTCCTTGATGGTCTGGCCGGTGCCGCCGCAGGTCGGGCAGGTGCGCTCGACGGTGAAGAACCCGGATTGGGTCCGTACCCGACCGGTGCCGCGGCACGTCGCGCAGGTGGTCGGCGCCGCGCCGCCCTTGCCACCGGAGCCTTTGCACGGTTCGCAGGCGACCGAGGTCGGCACCCGGATGGTCGCCTTCTTGCCGGAGAAGGCGTCTTCCAGGGAGACTTCCATGTTATAGCGGAGATCAGCGCCGCGGCCGGTGGACCGGCCACCGCGCCGGTTGCCGGTCATGAAGTCGCCGAACATCTCGTCAAAGATGTCGGCGAAACCCGACGAGAACCCGAAGCCGCCGTCACCACCGAAACCGCCCGGTCCGCCTTGCTCGAACGCGGCGTGCCCGAAGCGGTCGTAGGCCGCCCGCTTCTGGTCGTCCTTGAGCACCTCGTAGGCTTCGTTGACCTGCTTGAACTTCTGCTCGGCCTCCTTGTCATCCGGATTGCGGTCCGGGTGATAGCGCATCGCCGCCTTGCGGTAGGCCTTCTTCAGGTCATCCGCGCCGACGTCGCGGTCGACGCCGAGTGTCGTGTAATAATCTTCCTTGGCCATCGACCGGGTCCCCTACACGCACCCCGCCGGCTGAAGCGTATCGCCGGCCGGCGGGATCGTGATCCTCGGTCCTGCCCCCATGGGGCGGATCCGTGTCAGCCGGCTTTCTTGTCTTTGTCGGAATCGACTTCCTCGAAGTCGGCATCGACGACCGACTCGTCGGAAGTGCCACCGCCGGCCGGACCGGCATCGTCGGCACCGGGTGCGCCGGCGTCGGCGGTACCCTCGGCCTGGCTGGCCTTGTACATCGCCTCGCCGAGCTTCATCGACGCCTGGCCGAGGGCCTCGGTCTTCGACTTGATCGCCTCGATGTCCTCGCCCTCGAGCGCCGTCCGCAGGTCGGCGACGGCCGCTTCGATGGCCTGTTTGTCCGGTTCGGGAACCTGGTCGCCGTATTCGCTGAGGTTCTTCTCGGTGGCGTGGATCATCGCGTCGGCCTGGTTGCGGGCCTCGACCGCTTCCTTGCGCTTCTGGTCCTCGGCGGAGTGCTCCTCCGCATCGCGGACCATGCGGTCGATGTCGCCGTCCGACAGTCCGCCCGAGGCCTGGATGCGGATCTGCTGCTCCTTGCCGGTCGCCTTGTCCTTGGCCGAGACGTTGACGATGCCGTTGGCGTCGATGTCGAAGGTGACCTCCACCTGCGGCATGCCGCGCGGTGCCGGCGGGATGCCGACGAGGTCGAACTGCCCGAGCAGCTTGTTGTCGGCGGCCATCTCGCGCTCGCCCTGGAACACGCGGATGGTCACCGCGGTCTGGTTGTCCTCGGCGGTGGAGAACACCTGGCTCTTGCGCGTCGGGATGGTGGTGTTGCGGTCGATCAGCCGGGTGAACACGCCGCCCAGGGTCTCGATGCCCAGCGACAGCGGCGTGACGTCGAGCAAAAGCACGTCCTTGACGTCGCCCTTGAGCACGCCGCCCTGAATGGCGGCGCCGATGGCGACGACCTCGTCCGGGTTGACGCCCTTGTGCGGCTCGCGACCGAAGAACGACTTCACCACGTCGTGCACCTTGGGCATGCGGGTCATGCCGCCGACGAGGATGACCTCGTCGATTTCGCCGGCCGTCAGCCCCGCGTCCTTGAGCGCCGCCCGGCACGGACCGACAGTGCGCTCGACCAGGTCCTCGACCAGGGCTTCGAGCTTGGCGCGGGTCAGCTTGATGTTGAGGTGCTTGGGCCCGGCCTGGTCGGCGGTGATGAACGGCAGGTTGACCTCGGTCTGCATGGTCGAGGAGAGCTCGATCTTGGCCTTCTCGGCGGCCTCCTTGAGCCGCTGCAGCGCCAGCTTGTCGGCGCGCAGGTCGATGCCCTGCTCCTTTTTGAACTCGTCGGCGAGGTAGTCGATGATCCGCTGGTCGAAGTCCTCACCGCCGAGGAAGGTATCACCGTTGGTCGATTTGACCTCGAACACGCCCTCGCCGATCTCGAGGATGGAGATGTCGAAGGTGCCGCCGCCGAGGTCGTAGACGGCGATGGTGCCGCCCTCCTTCTTCTCCAGGCCATAGGCCAGCGCCGCCGCGGTCGGCTCGTTGATGATGCGCAGCACCTCGAGGCCGGCGATCTTGCCGGCGTCCTTGGTCGCTTGCCGCTGGGAGTCGTTGAAGTAGGCGGGAACGGTGATCACCGCCTGGGTGACGGTCTCGCCGAGGTAGCTCTCGGCCGTCTCCTTCATCTTCTGCAGGATGAAGGCGGAAATCTGGCTCGGGCTGTACTTCTGGGACTGGGCTTCGACCCAGGCATCGCCGTTGTCGGCCTTGACGATCTGGTAGGGGACCAGACCCTTGTCCTTCTCGGTCATCGGATCGTCGAACCGCCGGCCGATCAGCCGCTTGATGGCGAAGATCGTGTTCTCCGGGTTGGTCACCGCCTGGCGTTTGGCCGGCTGGCCGGTCAGGCGCTCGCCCGACTCGGTGAAGGCGACGAACGACGGCGTCGTCCGCGTGCCCTCGGTGTTCTCGATGACCTTGGCGTCTCGGCCCTCCATCAGCGCGATGCAGGAGTTGGTGGTGCCGAGGTCGATTCCGATAACCTTGCTCATGTCTCACCTCTTTCGCGGCGGAGCCCCGCGGCCCGGGTCAGCACCGCACGGATCCCCTGGGTTGAAGCGTGCCCAAATGACGAAAACAATGCTCCGGCGATATATGTGCGGCGCATCAGAGCCACGCAACCGCGTCGCCGGGGATTTCCGCGCCTTTGGGCACTGCTTAACGCGGTTAATGAAATGTTGGCTGACCAACATGTCGCAGGCCGGAACGTAGGTCCGGGAGGTGCGGTTTGGTAGCTGATGACGAATTGCGAGGGTTTTCCTTGTTGGCTCGTTCATGATGAAAATGTGGAATAAAATCATGTATATTTCTGTGATCAAGACGATATCAAAATTTTTTCTCTAGAATTTTTGTCATCTTTTGTTTATCTTGGAAAGTTTCTAAAGGAATTAACTGTAGAATGAACCAGTATTTTATTGAGTACAAAGTTTCAACACTCGCTTACTTGTGGGACGAACCCTTCTGTTTTCGAGGAATCGAGTTTCGCCAATGGGGTATCGATTGGCAGCATGGTCCGATAGGTGACGCTTGGATTGCGTCTAAGACAGTTGAGGCGAACGATGTCGAATCGGCTATGTCGGGGTTCCTAAGTGAACTAATTGATATTGTTGATAGAATTGCCTTTGTGAGCCAGTGCTTTGCGTCGACTGAATCGGAGTCTTTCTTGATACGACGGACAAACGAGAATCCGGAGAACGTCTTTTTCCATCGATTTAAGCGGGAGGTGAGCGGAGTTCCGTTAGAGTTCGGCGAAGCACAGAGAACTGCGATGGAGGCGTTGGAACAATACGAAGAGCCGGGTGCGGCTTTCCGGTGCCTCAGAGAAGCCACGAATGCGCCAACGTTTTTTGGGCGATTTGCGATGCTGTGCGCCGCTTTGGAGGCCATGTCGGGAGAAATTCAAGAAAAAAATCGGAAACGCACGAATACAGAATATATGAAGAACGTAGTTTTAAAAGATGAATCTCTCTATCAGAGAATATTCGGGTACGGAGAAGGAATTCGCCATCAAATGCTTCACGGTCGCCCCATCGATTTCTCAGAAAAATATGGCATCGAAACTGATTATATTAAGATTATCTACGATGCTATATTAGCGTACTTCCGAGAAGAACATGGTGTTAAAATAGAAGAAGATGTTGTTTTGCCGCAAAGAACTCCCACGGGCTGTACAGGTAGGGTAATCACCTGACACTGCCGCCCCTTTTCCGCACGTACGCGCGCACGCGCGGGGGGGTGATTAGGCGGTTTTCTTCCGCTCTGTCGTTTCCATCTTCTTCGGTTTCCCTGGTTTC
>Ga0209568_1000484_pt1 | contig 13832 bp, 8 predicted proteins | sample WorMetOlspDAHAB2_FD_187406 | JGI IMG/M metagenome (GOLD analysis project Ga0209568, IMG submission 187406) | Marine gutless worms symbiont microbial communities from Max Planck institute for Marine Microbiology, Germany - Olavius sp. DAHAB.2... ...
ACGATCGATAGTTTCACGCACAATACGACAACGATTATATTACAGCACAGAATCGATCGTAAAATTCGCCGTATGCTACACGCATCAGTTTAACTGCTAACCTCACTACTGTTTCCGTTTCGATGTTATGGTGACGTTTAGAATGACGTAATACGTTCATTTTCGAACAAATAGCAAAAACATCGTTTGTATATCAATTCTTGCGGATTTCAGGTGAACATATTTGCCGTTTCATTTACATTTAACCGCTAACCGGCGATTTAACTGGCCGATCGAGCTCGGTTAAGTTAACTCGCATTTGACCGGCTGTTAAGTGCTCTTGCAACGCGTTTTTGCTAACCAAGGGTTAAATTGAAGGTTAACCTCGGAGTTAATTTAACCCGAGACGATGGAACCGGCCCTTAGTGGTTTAAGTGGCTATGTCATTTGTTAGTGCTCCAAACGAGTTGCTAAGGCCTTAACGACTGGTTCTGGGATCTATCCAGTAACGGTCTCAAATTGCTTAATTAGTGTTACACTTGTGTCCAACCCTATGGGTGAGTCTTTTTCCGTTGTGTGACTCTCGTCTGCATTGGTGTCCTTGGCATCTTGTATCCATGGCCCTAAAGCCCTATGCCCCATGTCACTGTGGGGAAAGACTATATATTAGTACATTATAACACTGTGCAGTGTGCATAATAAATAAAGAATACATAAAAATAAAGAAAATAATCTAATAAAGAAAATACTGATTCACTGAATGGTGGCATGAGTAGGCTGAGACTTTCACCATATACTTCCTACTGCCTAGCTTGTAACAAGAATTTATACAGTTTCCAGTTCCAATACATGTGATGATTAGCAATTTGTTTTTTAAAGCTACAGACAGTTTTACATATACAGTTATCTGTATTACTCTTTTTAATACCCCTCTCTCTTCTGCTGTCATCCTACAGGGTGGCCTAATAAAAAGTAAGCCACTTGAATTATCATTAAATTGTATTGAAACCCATCAGGGAGACTAGATTTTAAAGTCAAATTAGAATGAAAAAGAAATGCCAGAATATATTATCAGTTGGTATTAAATACATGGATACATACATACATAAAAAGAATTTATAAGGCGCCCATAAAAGCAAGTGTCTCTAAGCGCCTTGGTCTCAAATCGCATTAAACAAGTAGGATTTAAGATGTTGTTTAAACACAGCAGACTGTTCAATATTTATGGACAGGAGGTTCTGTCCCCCGAACCGAGTGTTAGTTCGGGGGACGACACAGGTTCTGGTATCAGCAGAGCGAAGATGACGGTCGGAAGACTCTAGATGGCAGTCGTCAGCGCGGTTCTGTGCATGACCTAATTTGTAACATGATGCAAGAAGGAGCACTTTCATCATTTTCATTATATGACCATGTAACACACAACTTGTGAACAATAATTGATGCCAGAAATTAGGTCACACATATAGACTGTTTAATACCAAGTGGTAGTATTATAGTACTTGTTGTTTGACACCTTAAGGTGGCAAAAAATCTACTCTCATTGACAGGCATTGATACGATTCAGTGATTTATTGAGAATATAGTAGTGGCTTACTATTTTTTGGGCCACCCTATACTTGGTCTGAGAATATGTCACTGGCAAATTTTTGGAACAACATATGTAATACATGCTGATTACCTAATACTTAACCTGATATTTACATTAACCCTAACCTTAACCCTGGGGGTGTCTTGCATAAATATTGAACAAGGAAACAAATGGAAACAGAACATTTCAATAAAATTTTGCCACTGTACTACTAATAGTGTAGTCTTCCCTGCCACTGTGACCTCAAATTAGTTTGCTGATGAATCATCCAATTACCAGCAGTATCACACTTCACACTCAGATGAATGCAGCTGGCACTCTTAGTGAAGCTAGCACAGCTGGCAGTTGTACATGAGTGAAGGTAAGTCTTTGAGATGAGTGTTTTTTAAATATATCATTCTCCCTAAATCTGTCAGTTATTAAAGGTATTTTATGCATGCTTCCGACTAAAACCTGGTTATTTTTTTGGGAAGAAAACCATATTCCAGATAAACCTGTGAGGCTTGATATATCGAATTTAATAAAGAATTTGGTCATATTGACTAGGGAGCGTGATTCTGACAACCGAAAGTCCAACACATTGCAGCATAGCACCAGCCTATATGAATATTCATAAACCATATCTGATCCCTTCCATATCTATGGCCCCGGGGGGCATGGTGCCATTGCCTTGCATGTAAACATAATTGCTATCATTTAGTACACCATCGTCTGGGAGACTGTACACACTAACCCTAACCCTAACCGTCTTGCTTGCGTATCAGTCGTTCTTGTACGGTCCCCCATACTAAATCTACACCCACCATTTGGCATCGGCAACCATCTATACGACGGACCACGCCTCCATAGAGTTTTGACGTTGCAGTTGCAGTGCTGCGCTGGCTAGTGAATATTCATGAAGTAAGATCGGTTGTCAAAGTGATATTCCCTATTGACTACACAGATCAAAACTATTTTCACTATGTCGCACAACAAAAACGCATAAATAATAATGGATTTCTTCTTATGCCACCTTTGTGTGGTCACATACCTGGCATGAAAATTATGAAATTGTCTTCTTCATGTGTTATTACCAGTATGCACTACAGTGATATTTGTTGGACTGACTTGAAATCCCTCTATGTGTCTATTTGTAACCTGATGTGAGTAATTAAATGACATTATCCACAGTGTTTGGTGCAACAAAACTTGAATGCCAGTAGTCGTAAATCTGCTGGAGTTGTCAGATAATAATGAAAGTTTTGTTGTTAATACAGTGTATATGATTGACGGGCAGACTGATGATCATTGAGATTAGACACATCAGAAATGTCATATTGTTGTGTACAATTACTGTAGTCTTCATCTTGTTTTGAACTCTTAAGTTTTGAAATTCACAAGAAAGTGCATGTCAAAAATATCATAAATGTTTTGTTTTGTGTAATTTTTCTAGGGGAATGAAGCGTCGATTCCATTAGAGCTATGCTCAACATGTAAGTTGTTATCTACTTTTCCATTTTTCAGTGAAACCATATTTTTTGAGGAATACTGTGGATGTTGAGATAATTTTAACATTGCCTGGAATTTGGTTTCATTTTCACTATGTGTCTTTTTCTGTCGTAAACCTTGTTGTTAAATTGTTATAGATCTGCTACATACATAATTTATCTGACGCACGATTGCAGGATAGTTCATAGGTTGCAGAAGGTCAAGTAAGCAGGTTCCTACTGGACAACTTTGCCGCTGCTTTTGTTGCTCCTACCGCCGTGAACATACGTTTACATATTGTTACTTAATGTAGAGATGAACATGTAAAAGGTACTCTTAACTGATATCGACATTTGATTTGTGCGCATTTAAGTGAGTAATGAGTTCACGGTTACGTCGGTGAGTAACGTCATTCAAATGCACTGCTGTTTGAGCAGCTGTGCATTAAGCGAATGTGTTACTTGCATCGTTCGGTGTCTGGCTGCCATTACGTGTGATTAGACTGTTCGAAACTGGTGTGTTTGCGTTGAAGAACTCGTCTTGAAACCGACCGCTATTTTAGTTCGAGGGAAGGCACCGCAAGTTATTAGACAGTGCAGCCATGCATTGTGTTTAATTTCACTTTTGTTTATCACTACAAAGCACATCGTTAGACACTTCTTGAAACTCATTGTTGACAGTTTATTTAGCAGTGATGTGGAATTTGCTAACGACAGCTGTTTTCAGCATACAGATTTAATGGGATACAGATACTGATGAGGCCAATTCTATCAGGGCAAACGCATCCACAGATAAATGATGCTCAACATAAAATACAAATTACAGTAAATGACAAAGATAGATTTTCTCTCGTTTCCAGCAGAAGTTAATGAGATCACTCGTGGTCCATTTAGCATGGATAGGCTGCAACCATCTTGGGGTGTTTTATGGTACATCATGTTTACCTGAGCAAAAGGTCATGGCGAATAGTCTCTGCTGCGGCTGGGGTGAGTTGGTGATGAATATCATGTGCTGAGAGACTAATAGCAGCAGCCAGTAACTGTGCACAGTTGCACATTGCCTATCGCCCATCGCTTTAATCATAGACGCCAGTCTGGCGCGCTTGGCAGACTCCCTCTGGCTGAGCTGACGTTGTGATTAATAACAACCTTGTGTGTGATAACAGAACAGAACTCTTGCACTCTGTGCCACTATGCCGCACAGATCCTGTCCAATAACCTTTATACAGCTTTCTATTCGCTTCTTCCATAGTTATTAGTTTTTTTTTTGTCTGCACGCAACATGCAGTGTCATCAGCACCAGTGGAATACATGGACTGGGCGTTACACAGCTCCCGTCCCCATCTGACTGCGGTACGTAGGGACTGGGGAGCACACACTGTTCTCGCGGCCATGGTAAATAATAATAATACGCTGGACGTATAGTGATATCTATACGGCGCCAGCTATGTGCGAGAGTTCACTTTGAGTCATCTGCATGGATGAAAGGTGGTCAGCGCCAGGTGGCCGCCAACTCGTAGGCCAGGCTGCAAACTTGACCTTTTAGTCTGCCTGCAGGCTGCAATAGGCCGAACATTCTCCCATCACGATTGGTATTATTACTCAACCATGAGATGAGATTGATACTCAATTACCGTCCCTTGGAGGGTGGAAGGCTGAGTCGACCTAGGCACTGCATGCAGTCAGTGTGCAGCCAGTGCCCAAAGCTGCATATTGCAGTGATTTTCGTGAAAAACACGAACTTTTTGTCTGCAGCGCGATTCGATCCTGGGACCTCCGCGCCGCAGGCAAGCGTGCTACCACTAGACCACTGCGACCTGCGTGATGATTTGTGCTTGCAGTTGATACGGAGGAAATAAAGAGGCTTGGCAAACGGTTCAAGAAGTTGGACTTGGATGGATCCGGTTCGCTGAGTGTGGACGAGTTTATGTCGCTGCCGGAACTGCAGCAGAATCCACTTGTACAGCGCGTTATCGAGATCTTCGACACAGACGGCAACGGTGAAGTCGACTTCAAAGGTCTGTACACTGTAGCATGTTTGTGATTAGCATAAAATCATGTGACATTGTTACACAGCGCCAGCCAAACACGTATGTCTGCTATACTCGTCAGAAAACCTGAGTCTAACTATCTAATAATCTATCTTATATTTTCTTATAACTTAATCTGGTTTTCCGTTTTTATCATGTTTACTCAATGGTTTAGTGACGATGAAATGATAGTTGTTTAAAAACAAAAACTTAACTCTATAGCCCATTTTGATGGTGTCAATGTGCATTATCGCACAGTGCCTGTAATGCACTGCGTGCTCCGATTACTGCTGAAAAAGCTTCGTCTTTAACAGGCGACCTAAGCTGGCGATGTTGAGGTCTGGCTGACGCAGTCTGCTATACACGGTCTGTAGCGACTAGTATGCCTGTGAGTTATACTTGCAAATTGCACAACTTTGATGAGAAGATTAAAGCTTCTTGACTGAAGGATTGTTTGTACCAGGCTGTGCAGTGATGAGTTCACTGTAACCAGTTAATTCACTCTAGGCTGAACACACGGCACACGGGCATTTATGAAGTGAGAGGGATGGCAGAATATCTCTCGTGATACTAGCAGATGCAGCAAGGTGGAAGGGCAGTCCGTCTATGGCCTCCATCCTGTCGTCAATCGCTATTCGTTACCGCATTTTGCATATTATATTAATAGTACTGCTGCTATTTTGGTTATCTGACACTTCATCGGGCGACAATTAACGGGAGCGACTCCGCAGTGACAGATAATCGGGCGACACTTAATGGGGCGACGTTTAATCGGGCGTATGATGAATGAAAGGCACATTTGTGACGAAAACTCGCATGAAACATATATCCTACTGCAGACACAATAAAAACATTTTGACTACTGACTACTTAAAGTTACAGTACCAAATGTCTATGCTTGCGACCAGTACGCAGTCGAACGAAAATACACAAGTACTTCAGTGCGACCACAGGCTGCGACTGCGCGCGCAACATGATCGTTGCACGATACTTTTTTGCAGACGCCGGGTGACTTACTCCAGTTGTAGCCTGCAGATTTAGTGCCTGGATAACTGCGTGTGACTCCTAACACAAGATACAGGCACTTTATGTAATTAGTTACGGGTTAACTGCTGATGGTGATTCGTCGTCCAACTAGGCCTATAAGGTTAATTACGGTGCTGGACACATGGACGACCACCGCGCGATAAAGTGTTGCTACACCGATGTTTTGGTTTTGTATCTGTTGTGAATAAATCGTCCATACTGGCAGCAAAACTGGCGGCTGTCATCAGACGTGTTTTCTTGAGCTGAAATGGCCCGTAATTTGTTGGGAGTCTGGAGCCACTGCGTGCTGTGGAACTCAAAGCACTGTCGAGGATCCGCCTGTTGCTTTGAGGGGAATGGGTTGAAGAGTAGTAAAACAGAGAAGGGGAGTGGTATAGGGATAGGGGAGCAGAGGAAGGGCAGTTGGAGGAGAGGGTTGAGATGGGAAGTGGGGATGGTAGCTGTCCCACATGAATTTTGGGGTTATACGCCTCTGCGGGAGATGGAGTGTTGTGGTTGGTGTAATGGTTGCTCATTGACTGCGTAGTCACTGTTGTTTGGTGTCATGTCAGTGGAATGTAGCTGTGCGATTACTGGACTCGTGACTATTGGCCGACGCTAATGTCGCTGGTTTAACGGTGATTACTCGGCTAGGCTAGCTCGGCCGGCAACGAGCACCGTTGATCTCGGTCTGTCTGTCGGTCTGTCCAGCCGACCTACCGACCCCGTTCCCGCTGCTCTCGTTCGACCGGCCCCTCATCCTCCTCGTAGCAAGATTCATTATCGATGAGCGTGTAATGCGACAGTTCATCGCCGCCGTGGTCGACGGCGCAGCGGCTGTTATTTCGCCGGCGGAGCGCCTCTCTTCTCTCCATTTTTCTCACTTGTTTATTACCGGTCGACGTTAGTGCCGAATGCCAGTTCCTTTCTCGGGCAGCGCCGCGCCGCCGACTGTCGGCGAGTGGCGTCGAAGGACATGACAATATGTGGACTCGCAGCCGTTCGCAAATATTCCGGTTTCGGCGTTCATTCGGTGATTAGCAGCAATGTTTGAAGTGGTACCGCATCCATATGTTGTCGCTTATCAGAAGTGAAAAGAACGCTACAATAACGTCATGTGTAAGCTGTTTGCGTTTGCGGGTTTTTTTTACGGCTGCGAAGCTATAGCCTCCAAATGCAAATGACCATGCAAACTGTCGCTGTAAAACTCTGCTCACTCCGACATGTGCGGGTATATCGGCGGTGGGTACGTTGGACTGAGACGGCGGTACTGGCGTTGAGGTGCGGCACAGGGGCGCTGTAGTACGGACGGGGCAATGTCGCCTTGAGTGGTGTCTATCGCCAGCGATGGGTGTTCGATGTAAGCGAGCTGGCGCTCAGACGCCGCCGCAATGGGTCCGCCGGGTGCAGTTTTCGTGGCGAACCGACAAAAACAGCTCATAACTCGGAAGCCAGCCGGCTATCCTTCGGCGGTTGTCTGATGTCACGATGGCGGCCGGCTGTCTCAGCTGCTGCTGGCTTCGATGCGGCCGTTCGTAAAACGCCGGTGCGCTGACGGTAATCGCCATTTCGAGACGGCCGGGAGGCAGGGAGGGAGGCTGGCGGCGGACTTAAGCCGATTTGGTTTCCCGCAGTTTCGCATGCACACGCGCGAACCCAGTTTTACGACCGCCTTTCTAGGAAAACTCACGAGTCGGTACCGTAAACGAATTGTGTATTTTAGCCGCGCGGGCACCGGATGACGGATGTACATCGGCCGGCGTGCATGCCATCCCAGCCCAGTTTCGAAAGCAACCACGGAGTAAAACGCGTTCGCGGTCGCCGCTGGGTAGCTTGAAATGGCTGGTTGGACAAGCTGCGCAGATGGAGGGAATTGTTGCAGGGAGGAAAGAGGGCTCGGCGTTGTCCTCTATATAACGCTGATGGCGTTCATAACAGCAGTGGTAAGGTGCTCTGTTCGGCCACCGCAAACAACATATGTAGGTCGGCTGGAGTTTATGATCTAAATGTGGGGATGGGTCTTCCGCGCGTTCTGCAAGGTAAGCATATATAACAGAGTACAAAGATCGATACTGTGGGGCACTACAAGAATGGTGGGAAGCAACGATTGAAGAGTTGAGTCTGCAGGCATTTTCTAAAACGGTCTGTGACAGCGCCGTCGTGACTGCAGCAGAGTTTTCCCACAGTCGGGAAGCGGCGGCCGGAAAAGCTCGGTCGTCGATGGTTGAAAGGTAGACAGTATTGTTTAATTTGAAAGTGCCAAGTTTTCGTTATGTAATAACTGCCCAAAAGTAGTGTGTTTGTGTGTGTGTGTGTGTGTGTGTTTTTTTATTTATTTTGCCGACATTGCCTTTGAGGTTGCAAATACCGCACGGCATGCATATTATATGCAGTCTTCTATAATGTTCTTTTTTGGCGCATATATGTATACGATTGATGGGAGCGTATATGTAGTGGACATGTCTTGTGATTGATGCACTTATAGAGTTTTATAAAACACTGTCGCCGCCGCGTCGAAACGAGCGCCGTTAAATGTGGTTTACTGCGGTGTTGGCGGTCTGCGCATTCTGTTCGGCCGGTCATGAAATAGCTCGAGCTAATCCGGGTCGTAAGCGCGCATGGACGCGCGGCGGTGACCGTCAGTGATGGTCACGTGATGATGTTGTGTGGTCTGTATTTTGTTTCTTCGTTGCAAGGTGGTCGCTGCCAAGCATCTTCGCTTCGAAGTTGTGACAACGTGCGAAGGCGGCATTTCGTCGATGGCATTAATGATTGTGCGCGCATTTTGGATGTTTTTCCACGGACAACGAAATACATGCAGGATTGCTTGTTTTGAAACTGTTACTATGGCACTGAGTGAATTTTTTTACGATATGCCGTTTATGCTTTTTATTTTTTTCTCTTTTAGAGCATTGACTTTTTGAGTATTGATATAGACGACTACACGTAGGCCTATTCTTTCTTCTTGAATGGAGTCTATATGCTTGCTGAAAGATAGCGTGATCGTGTTGTGAGTGGCGTGAAGTGAGTCTGCGTATTTGCCGAGCATGCTAACGGGACTTCCGTTGCTCGATGATGTGGAGCCGATGGAACGTTTTATTGTGTCTCTCTTGCTCGGAAGCGGCGGCAAATGGAAAAGCGCGTCTGAATATTTAACTGGTTGGGTCGACGCTGATGATTAGTAATCTAGAAGGCGGCGGCGTGGTGCGGCTTGCTGATTTCAGCGACGTCGGCGTGCGTGCACTCCGGTCGTGTCTCGTGTCGGCGTTTGAATAATTCAGACAGCGGCGACGGTAGTTCGTTGATGTCGCAGAAGCGGCTGGTTGTCTGTCTGTGAGGCAAAAGTGTGTAATGAACCGGCTGAGTGCTGGTTTAGTTGTCTGTTCGTGCCAGCATCTGCTGCTTGCCGGTCATTGCACGCGACGCGAAACATGTCTATACACGGGTGACGCTGACTTCATTCTGTCCGCAGTTTTTGTCGTCGTCACCTGAAGTAATAAGTCAGTTGTGCAACGTGTTGGTCCAGAGTTGGACATGCTGACCCAATCCAATCCATAAATATCTGATATCAAATCGAACTCGTATAATGTGCCACTATAACTATTCTAATGCTGACTTTTAATCGTGGTAAAACTGGAATAGCTAAGTTCGTAAATCATAATTTGAAAGAAACAGCATCAACTGTGCTGCAGTGATTACTAACTTAAAACGGGGTCACAGTCTTCCAATCCAATCCAATCCATGGATGAATCCAATCCATGTCCAACTCTGGTTGGGTCACTTGCCGTCCATTCCATGAACAACCGTCCGATCACGCCCGACTCTTCCGACTTTTGAACGAAATGTTAAAACTTTTGCATTTGTACGCAGGTTAGCTTAATCCGTTTGACCTATATTGTGTCGGGTGGGGCGTTAAACTCTACTCACTACTACTTAGCGCCTCTGCATCATGAAGTGCTATATAGCGGTCTGCAAGTCTTCTACGATGCTGATTATGATTGTGATGATAATTAATAAGCGGGTGTGTGGTTATCCATCCACAGCCATTCGAATGAACAGCACGCGATACTGCACCTCGCGCCGTTGTATAACGCACCCAACAAACGTTTCGCCATAGTCTACACAAACAGTCCATACAGTATACTGTTTAATATTCATGAGTCTTGTGGGCGTGACGGGAAGGTTGTGGAGACTGGATAGAGGAGAAAAAAATTGGGCTGTAACATCGTAATCTTTATTCGCAAATACATGTCTCTGTGATGAACACTGACATGATATTAACTATCATGAAAGTTGAATCCCGACGGCCTCAGCGAGACCTATTCATTGCTGTGAAGGTGATATTCTGTGATCGTTCAGGTTGCACGCTTAACTTCATATTCTTGGGTAAGATCAGCCTTCTAACGTTGTACTATTCAGTGTTGCAAGCGGCATTTGAATTCAGTCGGCCAGAGTTGTAATTCGGGGGAGTCTGGCGTATACATACGGTGATGAAATATGCATAAACGCTGGAGGGTGGCAATTGCTTTGAGATCGAGCTTCTTCGCCGCCGTCAACGTGGGTGGTCCTGCTGCACGCGATGCGTTTGTCGGTGCTGTGTATCATGTAGAATTCGCAGCTGCTGGCTGCTGCGTGCGTCGTAGGCCTAATTGATGTGCGAGACAATGTAGAGGTGGTGGGTACAAATTAATATTCTGCTTCCGGTTTACCTGAACTTTTGTGAAAAAATGCTGCGAATCATAGCGTGTGTTGCTGCTGGTGATATTTTCTGCGCAGTTAATTCTGGCCGTCCATCTGATTGGCAGTTGCATGCCTAACGAGAAAGCTTGATAGAAAGCCGAGATTAAAAAATGGCGAGATGTTCATAAATGTAAATGGTGAGGTCTGACATCGCACTTTAGTCTTTATTAGCACGGTTCCGCCGCCGGCCTTGAATTCAAGGCTGGCATTGAAACGGCCTCGAATTTTAAAACACTCTAAAGTGCTTTACTTGTTTTTGAAGATGAGAAAAAGGCCTTGAAAAGTTTCCGAAATTTAACTAGAGCCAGTCAAACGTCTGACGGAAGCTGATTAACGGTTGACGGCAACTGCTGAAATGTTTACTGTTGGTAGAAAAACTGACTACTTTTGTAGTACGATACAGTATATTGGTACATTGGATCGTGGGCCTTGAATTCTTGAAATATGTTGGACAATAGGTACAGGACAGTGTATTAGGTCAAGTAGAATGAGTGGTAGACACATAAGTCTTTACTCATGTGATCGTTTGTTCTGTGCTGATATACTTTTGTCATCTTTTTTGTGTCCAAATTGTCCTATATATGCGCATAGGATAATCCAAAAAAGTGAACCCGTAACAAATTATCAGTAACTAGTATTAAAGCCTGCTAATGACATTAGAGTGTGTCACCCATAGCTCTAAGATACGCGTACGCTGACATAGAATACGTTAGCGTACGTATCTTTCAAAAAATATAATATGTACGTTACGTATCCTCGATCCTTGCTGTCGCCTCCGAGCCGTGGTTGTTGGAACCTCTGTCAACCGAGATGTACGGCTGCCAAGTGACTGTACATGTACGAATCAGCCGCCTCTGCAAACTTCTCATAAGACAGAAAATCACCTGTTACCTCCATTCCGAGAAATATGGCTGAACGGGTACGGCTAAATACTGAAATTCACGATGAAATTGTAGTCGAAATTCATTTCCGAAATCCATTGCCCTTGGATTTCGTGGATATGTACAGTGGATTCGTGAATTTCAATGTTTAGCTAGACTATAAGAAGCAGGACTCAGATCTGCGTTTAAACGATCAGATCACAAACAAAACACGAATCTGTGCCTCTGTGATTTGTCATTACGACTTTAGTGATGTAGGCTGCGTTATCGTGAACAACGTGTAAAATGTATATTTCGTCTGATTATCGTTTAGCGTGTTTATTGCTCTGAGACGAAATTCAGACGACATGCCGGGTGTGCTTTCCTGTCACCGGACCCGAAGCACTGGAGAAGATGTGCAGAGGGGGCAGGTGTTTGATAACGTGAATGCCCGTCTCTTGTGGGTTGCTGCATATAAAGTCTGCTGCAGGTGCGCGCCCTGACAGACCGTCATCTTCAGAATTGTCTGAACGCAGTCCCTGAGGAGACGCGAGGCAGTGTCAGATTAGATGGATGATGGCTCGGGGATGCTGGCTGCGTGGTCTGGCGTGCACGAGCTGTAGTATTGACGTCGCGGTCGTCGTTGTTTGGTGGACGGCTGCGTGTGCATTTGCGTGCGTGCATGCAACACTCTTTGGGTGTTTCTTGGGCACAGTCAGTGACTCGGTTATTGGTTGTTGTATCAGAAGGCAAAGCCACATAACACTTATATAGCGCCACAAGCCGCATACCGCGCGCTTTTATGTCACAGACAGAGCGGGCGTACAGCCTATAGAATGCGCAGTCCAAGCCAGCGCCCACAGACTATGACCTGCATTCAAACAGCCATACGCAGCCCTGGTCTGCTATTTGATGGTCTCCATATACAGACCCCGTAGGGATGGAAGGCTGAGTTGGTCTGGTTGGCTGACCCGTAGCGGACACTTGACCCACAGAGTCGTCAACTGTCAACCATAGATCAGGCATAGGTCAGGGAAAGTCCACCGGCCAAAGACCGACGACCTAACCACTTGAGACACCCGCCGCTGTTGCGTTAAAGTAAGTAAGTAAGTAAGTAAGTAAGAGCATTTCTAAAGCGCAGTTAAATGGGTGCACACTACGTTGTGGTCCCATTTCTCAAATAAAAACGTCTTCAGCGACTGTCTAACACGGTTGGATGACAAGTCCGACTGACGAGAAGAGTACGAGTGTCAGACGAACGGAGTTTTGTGGGGCGGGCGTCGGCAATTATTGGTTATGCAGGTATAGCACGAGATGTGCCCAGACAGCGCCATGGTGGACCAGGGTGGCGACCCTGAACTTGACGCATTGCCGTACTGGAAGCCACGGCTTTGTAGACTCTTAACCATAGTTTACGTAAGAAGCACAGTTGTCCAACTCCGTCCAAAACGAGAGCTCGATATGATGGCGATATCTCTGTGATATAATCATGTTGCCACAGCAACTTGCGTGTCTCACGAGTGTCGGCAAAATTGCACAGTTGGTTAATGAGCAAAACGTCTAAATAAAGGTGGTTACAATTTAAACGAGTAAAATAGTGGAATCGTTTTCTGAAAGCGGATTTGGTGCCTAAAAGTTTTTTTCTAATTTTAGGTTAAGATTTTTCAGAAGTTCTTGCATCCCAGAACAGTTAGTAGTCCTTTTTATCTTATCATAGTTGAGCGATGTTGTGAATGGCTTTCCGTTGTTACTTAGTGACTCGGTGCGTTGCTGTCACTATTATAATAATATTGTTGTTGCTGTTGTTTTGTAAATCGCGGCGCCGTAAAAAAGCTGCGTTGCTTCGTGATTTAGGTTCGAAAAAAGTCGCATGTGCTGACGAGTCTGCGATATTTCTTTCCTCCGTCAAAGCGTGGCGGGCGACGGCGCTCGGCTGAGCCTTAAACCGTGATGAGAGCGGCGGCCGGCGACGCGACGCGGCTCAGCGGGTCGAGTTGAGTCGGATCGGGGGCTCGCGCTACGATCGCGGCTACAGTCGCTTTTTTCTTTGCGTGAGTGCTGGTGGCTGCTGTCGCTGCGCCAACGTGCGCGAGGTTTTGTACGTTGCTCGGCCGCCGCCGCTGGCGCTGCCGCTGAATATATT
>Ga0209568_1000485_pt1 | contig 13822 bp, 8 predicted proteins | sample WorMetOlspDAHAB2_FD_187406 | JGI IMG/M metagenome (GOLD analysis project Ga0209568, IMG submission 187406) | Marine gutless worms symbiont microbial communities from Max Planck institute for Marine Microbiology, Germany - Olavius sp. DAHAB.2... ...
GTTTGGGTTTGTCGCCGTTTTGACCATAGACCGTTCTGCGTCTTTTCGCCGGTTTTGTCGATAGCTGCATGCTTGGCGTGTTATTTTTGTATAGGCATAGTATATTTCCAGCCATCTGAGTGCGTCGCGCAGGCTATCGCACGTGGCAGCCAGCTGCAAACTGCAGTGCCCGCTGGTGACCACTGGTGACGTCATCAGCGGGCATCACACACTTGCACGGTAGTGCGAGAGTGTTTTAAAGGCGACGAAACAAGTCAATGGAAAAGGCCAAATTTCGACCCCAACAAAGGACAGACAGGCCACGAATGTATAGACCATCTTCCGTCTATCCTAGTTGGAACGAAAACTGTTAACATCACCATCATACGTAGAAGCCAATCTCCATCTACATGTATAGTACACCAATTCTGACATCATTACAGTACTACTTTACTTGCGTCTCAGGTTTGTCATTAAGTTTTCTTGTTACGTCGAAATACCTATGTACTTGTTCGTGTAAAGATTGCTGTTTGTTTACGACATCGAATTTTCACTGCGTCTTCAGACTTGACAGTTAGTAATAGGAAGGCGGAATGTGAGAGATAGATTCCAAATTTAATTTGCGTCGTTCGCGCGCGTTATTCCGAGTGAGTCTCATTTACACGTCACGTCCACGCATCATGTGCAGGTCAGCGCTGTGACGATCGATCACTGCACCAGTGAACAACAGAAATTCAACGTCCGCATATGGCTTTGCGTAAACATCACCAGCTTATTACTTAAACGTCAGCCGATTTCTTGGTTGTTTATGACAAGCAGAACACTTTCAAGATTCCTTGTTTGTGCCAGATGCGGCCCCATAATTACGATGCTGACATGAGTAATCAGAGAGGTTGACTGTTGCTTGGATCCGCGCTGTTTACTAGAAGAAAATATTCGGTGTAGAAAGTTCTCAGTTATTACATTATAGAGATTGTTTGGCGTCATAGAGAAAATCAACATTGGAATCCGCTGGCGTTGTATTTTAACAAAATGCATAAAACTTACTAGAAACAACTCCTTTCCGAGCTGACGTCTTCTGCAGCTATAGGTGACAGCGGCGACTACAGTGTTTCCGATGCTTTGATGCGCCTACAACATTATGCACTTGACTGGCTGCAAGACTCCGACAAGATCGCGCAAAAAATCACACGCACTCACGCCATCGTAATAGAATTTCCCTGTTCTATAGGTTTGATCACGCTCACGATGTCACTTTGTGAAAATACGTAGCCAGTCGAATAACATTGTGTCGCGCTGTTTCTGTTGCGATACACGTGTAGTCGCACACATGAACTTTTTTCCACATGTCATTCACTGAATATACTAATTTACAACACACAACGAAGGAAACTGTGAAATCTACACTTTACTTATTTACTTTTACTTATTCGTTAGAATTTTCTAATGAATTTTTACACGTATAGGTCTGTATCTATACTTTATGCATGCTCACAGATATAGCTGGTATATTTTAGTCTTGCAATCTTATTTTTACCAAATTAAGTCACCTAAAAACCGCAACTTTTTATTAAGTACAAAAAACTGTTAACACAACGAATAGAAAAATAGAGTAATAACGTTTAAGCTGTCAAACAAACGCTCACTGTTAACACAATTCCAGAGTTTTTTTTGCATGCGCCAACGGCAAATGAAACACTTAGGTCAGGAAGCGAGTTCTGCCGCGCAAGGCGATTTCGGAGTAGACCGAGACTTATTGGTAGTTGCAAACTGCATTGAATCGGTTAGGTCAAAGGCGTCGCTGGTGGTCGGCGGCAATCTAATCAATCGGACGAGAAGGCGATGACGAGCGCGCCGACGCGACGCTCACACACACACACACACACACACGACTGATCGAATCCTCGATCATTGCAACTACGTGTAGTGGCGCCGCGCGATACTCGCAAATTTGTTCGCTTCGCAGTTGCGCCACTACTAATCTCCATGTCACAACTGTACAACGAATTCGATTGATTTCCAGCGGCGCGTGGGCGCTCGACCATCTCTCTTTCTAGGTACTCCAGTGTGTCATCGGCGTCACAGCGGGAGTCGTGACGAAGTGTGGACGGCTATATCACGACTTGATTTCACAGCTCGGTGACAACACTGAAATCGCTTTGCGCTTTGCTGGCTTGCACGCTCATCAACAAGCAACATGCGAACAGATCAGTCTGGTGTAAACAACTTAACTCATTGATGGCGGGAAATATGCGCAGTTTACTTTCTACAAGTTGTTGACATAGATTAATGATACTGAAAAACACACGAAAAGGCAGTCATTTCGTACAGTCAAGTGCTGTACAACTTCTTACAGCTTGCAGAAAGAGTTAATACAGTATGATCAGCAGTTTATATGCAAGGAATGATTTTTTAAGAAAGTTTAGTGCAATTTTCAGGGAAATATAGGCGATACTTCTTGGTGCTTGCCCACGTGACAATTTAGATAAGTTGTGTATCACTGACACATACATACATACATACATGCATATTCGTTTAATAATCAGTTGACACGCGCATCTGATACAATCAAGAGTAAAATGATAACAGAAATAAAAATTATGAATAGCATATAATAAAATAAAATAAAGCATGTGAATGTAAACTGCCAGCGAACAGTTTAGAAACCAACAACATTTATTCATACTCGCAACGACCAATTATTTCGGCATGTTTTGAGTGATTTTCGTGCAATTTAAATTCATGGTTGTCAAAATATGACGACAATAGTAATTGTGTTATCATGAAAGACAGTGTAGAGATTTTTCCCTAGCTCAATTTGCTAACGCTTCTCTTTAAACTCAAATCTGACGACAAATCAATGTTCATGCAGTAGCAGATTTATCAAGATTTATTGCTTTTTCGGTAGGGAGCTTACTTATGGGCCATCCTGTAGTGCGGGATGACATTACCGCCGTTCCGAGTGTTCACCAGTTTCACAGACTGACACAAAGCAGCTTCAGCTGCATGCAAAATTTTGTATGAAACAAAGAAAGATTACGTTGCCAATTGTTTGGCTTCGCCTGCAGCGTGAAATCGCCGTCGTACCTAGCATCTATAGAATGGCTCACACATCCACAACCGGTTTCGTGTTTTTAATGTTATTGCTGTCCCTCCCTCTTGCAGCTTCTTCGTAAACTAAACGAAGTTAACGGCACGTAAAAACGAACGCGGCAGAACAGTGGCTTTGCAAAGGAATACAACCCGAGGCGATTCATTAACACTATAGCCGCGGTTGACGCGAACACTGACGCTACCCACGAATCCCGAATCAAAAGAAAGAGGACGTTTCGTTGTTTGCGCCGCGCTCCTTTGTTCTATAAGTCTGTTTCTCCAATTTCAGAGTCGGTCAACGTATTATTATGGAATACTCTTTACTGGAGATTCCGTTGTGCGTTATATTCCAGCCAGGGCGACTGAAAAGACAAAAGTGGAAATTCTTTAGCAATAGGCCGAAAATATAGAAAACAGTGAATGAAAATGGTACAGTGTAGAGATATCTATTCCGACGATATTTTTCACTGTATTAATATCATTTCGGCAGTGATACAGATAACTAAATAGGGATTTCGAATACGCGAGCGCACGAATATCGTGTTCGAATGCGATATTTTTTGGACTCATGTTTACAGTTTTTGCTTCAGGCCTATGAAGTTTCAATACTGGTTAGATAGAACTTCATATAAACGGTTGTCTATTGTTATGACCAGGTGAAAAAATCCACATATTCGTGTAAACGTTCTACTCCTAGCTACACTGCCCAACGTGCACTTATAGGGCTTACTGCTGAGACTCAGCATCCTTTTCCTTCACTTGTTTTTCGTTCACCTGACCGACTATCCGGCGAGAGTTGAGGTCACAATGTTAAGGGTTAACTTCACAACCTTCGTATGTAGGCCTATATGATACGGATGTGGGGTGCGACATAGCACAGGGTGACTAATAACACGTCAGAGGGCAGGCATTGAGAATAACAAAACTTATGTGTAGGCCTACAACGCGAGTAATTGTTTATAATTCATAATTGCATGTAAGTGTTTGCAGGAGGGCCATCATGGTGTTGCTAGAACGTTGTTTAAAGTTAAAAACACTTAAAGACGTTAATTAAGGGGCGCGGAAAATGGCAGACCTGAAAATGGAAGCACAAATCTAAAGAAAATTCGATTTCTCGGTCTGCCATTTACAGGTCTGCCAAATTAATATACTGCATATAATTACCGGTAAAAGTCGGAAGTCGGCAGATGGTTGCAGAATCTTTTACAGTCGTCGTGCCGAGTGTGCTGGCTTTCAACGACCAACGGCTATGGTACCACTTCCTGATGCGGATAATGCTGCTGCTGCTGATGACTCAAGTGAAACGGAATTACGGAATAAGCAGCAGCTCAGTTCGACGAAGAACACGCGCGATTCAAGCGTCAGCAAAGCACAAGCGCGTCTTTCAGCAGCTGCGTAAGTTACTCGATAGCTATGTGCTCTCTATATAGCTAGCTTCCTCGTTTCAAGTTGCGTCTGTGACATTAATAGCAAAGGCTTCGCTATCAATAATCAACAAGAGCTTTGTTTACCAAGAGTCTTAGAGTCGCCATCTTAGACTGCGCTTAAAACAACACGAGGGTTTTAAAGCCGCACACACACAATAATAATAATAATAATAATAGTTTTTTGTTCATTAAATTAACTGTCGTAGGCTTAACTACACACTTAATGTTTTTATCGCTGTGAAAATGACAGTTACGTCCTAAACAAAATAGTAAGTAAGCACATCGCTGAGTGTCCACGTGTCGACTGTTGATGCTGATGATCATTAGACAGAATACATGAAACAGATCGACTCACCGTCCGTCCGACAGCAGGCAAAAACGCAAGTTATAGTTCACACACAATTGAAATAAAACCGAAATAAAACAGAAATAAAAGTGTAAAAACCTTTCACGGCTATTTTAGCTTTTCATTTAGTGATTTATGTTCATATGTACGACGGCTGAAATAAAACACTGTTTTATTTCAGTTTTATTTAAGTAATATTTCAATCATGCGGACACTATTCTATTAGACGCGAGACGGGCTCGTTAATCAGCGGCAGATGCACTGCTGTGTCGCACTGGACGGACCCCGACCACCCATCAGGACTCGCTGACACATGGCTGCCACCCAGTCGCATTCGTGCGTTGTAAACAACCCATTATTTTGCCATCTATCTAAAATGTTCGGCATTATTCGGATACGATAACGTATTGTATACGGGAGTAGCCGAAGAATTCTCTCCTCCCCGTCCCCTTACCTTATCCCTGCTAAAGTATACAGGTTTATTGCAGCCATGCCCACGAGCACAGATCGTTATTTGGTTGACGTATGTTGAGAACTTTATTTTCGAGGAACGGCTCCTCTCTCTTCGGAAATTTAGTGTGATTCCATCCACTGCATTTCCTGACAAATACATCCTGTCTGTGGTGACCTCTGTACAGTGTAGTTCAAGCTTTGTGTTAACCGCGACGACATCGCATTCCACCACACAAAATCCAAACCCATTAATCCGTTGTGATAAAACTGCCACAGTATATGATACGAACACGTAACCCGAAATTTGTATTTTGAAAATCTGTCGAAATGGAGAATCTGGGATAAAACGTGAAACATAAGGTCTCAACTTTTTTATTTTTTTAATTATTTTTTATTATTAACATATGTTTTCTGAATTTTGCTGTTTTTAATACATTATGTTGCCATTAACTTGTCTACACGAGTACATGTATATGCTACAGTTTCGTTCACTAATTATTCTGGTCATGACACGCGATCGACATCAGTTACTAAACGACGACAATAATAACAGACGGGCACTACACTAATTGCATCAAAAGTGAATCTAGCCTCGCAACATAATACAGACAAAATTCGATGCGTAATGAGATCTGCCAGTTCACAAATCAGTCGCAATTGGAGGGCATACATGATTTATTATTATGACAGTTGAACGTCGCTGTGCAGATGGAGTAGCACCCCGCTGCTTTCAACATTGCCTACGAACGTCTGAGCATTGACTTTACGAACGGCTGCGGAGATTCGCAGAAAAGTTTGTTATATGCCTGACGAGGAGGCATCGGTGATGACGAGGCCGAGAAGAAGTGGGCGTTCGTGGCAACAACGTGGACGGGACAAATTAGACGGCGTGCGTCGGCTCCTGACACGTCGGAGTCTATAGATGATGAGTGTTCGCTCGCCTATTGACTGGCTGGCGTTTGCGAGCCCGAAAGATGGATTGCAGAGGTCAGGCAAAGCGAAAGACGTAGACGGTGTTTTAGAGACACGGTTGTTTGCTGGTACTGTTACTATCGCTTTAGTACTATGCGATTAGAATTGGTAATATCGATGTCGGCACAATATCGCAATGCACCTCATGGGAGATCGCGAGCACTGTCCATTGTGTTCACATTATGGCCTTTCGCTCTGAAGCAAGTCAACATTGAAGTTCATCTTATTATCACATACAGTGGCCAAAGACAAACGCTAGTACTCATTCGACTAGTAATACGCAAAAGTGCATGTTCATCATTCATTACCGCATGGTTGTAAAAACATGTAATTTACGTAAAAGTAGTGGCAAAGGTGAAAAGTATACATGTATGTGGGGTACAATGACGATCGAGGAAAGATCTTACGATGAAAAAAAGATGTCAAAAAATGGAAACGATTGCAAATTGTGTGTCATATGAGGCTATCATTAAATGTTCACTAAGCTGTACTTGTTCGTTTAAGATTGAATCGGTTTAGTGCCTAAGGAGCTGTCAGCTCTGAGCTCTTCCATTAAGCCCATAGCTACTGCAAGCTAAATAACTGTAATCTCGTAATTATCGGGCACATGTCTCCCGGCCAGACTTGTCCACACTTCGCTTTGGCGTGCGCTTATGACGATCGCTGCTTGTAAATGAATCGTTGAAAATGTTAGGCCTAACAACAAAATGCTGTTATCGCATCATGTCGTGTCACTGTGGTTATGATCGTGTATTTAAGTTCTTAGAAGTTTGGATTTAAACAATTAATGATACGTGCAGCTGCAAAATGTCAGAGCTGCATGTATATAGCAGGTGACGACGAGGTAGGCCTAAGTGAGTTCGGCGAATGACATAAAACATTAATGGCAGAAGCTTTGGGTCCGGAATCAATTGATGACGACAGAAATGATGCCTGTTATCAGCTGCATGCTGCTTCCTGTGATATGGGAAACTTCAAACTGGGCGATGACAGCAGAATTTGTGGCAATATTATTTCAGAAAAGTGATAAGAATCTACATATACTTACGAACAGTAGCAAAAGCCTACATACAAGCCTGCATTTGTCGGCTTCCCCAAACTCAGGTACGCCTGCAAACTCCAGTGCATTGACGGTGTGTGAACAGTGAACCCATTACATAATACTAACTTGAAAGTATATTTAGTAGTAAGCTGCACTTGAAAACCCACTTTTATTATTCGTTCGACTTCGACGTCACGTCTAACGTTCAGCTACAACATAGGCTAAGATTTGAATGAAACCTCTGTTTGCATGGACCTAAGTAATACACATGCAGCAAGGCAGTTACATTGAGAATTAGTGTGCCGCCAAATCATACACATATCGAAGAAGAACGTTAGGCTAACTGATTTTTATGTGCTATTCACTTCATATCATATTCCTAAAAATTTCGTATAGGCCTACTAATTTCCGCACCTTAGGCCCAAGTTCTAAGAAAGCGATTTTTATACCTGTCGCATGCAAATTATAACTATATTATTAACCTAGATAAATTTTGGCGAAGTTTGCGCACTGATTTGTATCAGATAACACATATAATTTTAAAGTACTATAAATTTTAAAGGCCTATAAATTCTTTGTTAAACCACTAATTTTTCAGAGATCTTACATTCCAATTGTCGTAAGCCAAAAGATCTGCACAGTGTAACTCTGATATCAAATTAACGAACATGCAACCCTTTTCTGCAAGGCCATGATTCCGTTCCGGCATTATTAACAGGTTCACAACCTTACTTTTTCAGCCTCAGTCAGACACAATCAGTCATGCACTTTGACGCCACGTGTTTCTTGTCTCTTCTTTCGCCTCATCTAATTGCATCCTCGTTGTCGTGACGTACGCTGTCCATCGATCTGTCGGTCTTCCAAGTTCTCAATTGATGTTATTTTATGGTTCGTGCCGTGGCTTGCTAATCCTCTCTCCGTGTAAGTGTGAAACGTGCTCTAGCCACCTCAGTACTGACTCGTACATCAACTGATACGATCCCTGTGCCATGATTGTGCTGCTAGCTCTGCAACTGTGGATTTTGACTTTCCCTTGTACGCCAATTCGTTTAAAAAATCGCGTAGTAGACTCGGGGAGCTAACACCTGCCAACGGTTGCATAAGACTGCTACAGGAAATTGCAACGCACCCGCGGATACGTCGATTAAAGAATGAGTTAGCGTGTATGATTGTATGAGTTCACGGCGTCTTTCGTTTACGTAGTGTCATTAAAAAGCGTTGGTTGAGACGATTAGCTCTGAACAGATGTATCCATTTTTGTCGTTAACACGTAATATATAATGTGTTTACGAGTGTGTTCTCGACTTTTGAACACACTAATTGTTGCACGGCTACTTTGTCGTCGACGTCTAACGACGAGATAGCATGAAAATAAACTGCTATTGATTACTCATGTCTATTGTCTTTTTTTATAATAATTTAATGTTCATATCTGTCATAAATTCATAATATACGAAAAATAACATCTTGATGAACACATTTGTCTTTCTTTTAGTGTGTCATATTGCATCTCAGGCTAACCTATATTAAATTTTAACAAAAGTGACGAAAATCAGTTAGGTTCATAGGCGTAAAATTAAAATAGGCCTACGCAGCAAACTAGACAGTGAAATATACTACATATAAACTAAAATACTAAAATACAGATAACTTTCCATTAACAGTAGATGCGTCCACAAAATGTTTCCACATTTGTTATTTGAGCACGGTATATAAAACGTTTAACAAGGAATTGTCAAGAGAATATTTAGAAATAAGTTTACTAATACAATGAGTCAAGGTAGCAATGTAGAAATACGCTATTGTCACTGTTTTGTTCTTTTTCGTAAAACTAATTCTCCATTGATCAATTATGTACGATAATGGCAATACTTTACAATAGTGAAAAAGGCACGATCGCACATTCTCTCGCCAGCAGCACTGAAATATTTTTCTGACAGCATTATTCCACACAATATTTACTTTACGATAGATAGTCAGGCAGGCTCAGAGACCATATTTCGCTGTTATACAAAATAGATGGCAGGCAATATGACTTAAGTAAGTGAACAGCCGAAATATCGTTTCTGTTGTATCCAAGTACGGACATAATATTGTTAAAGTTACCATAAAATTTTTTGGAGGTCAGCATTGACGTCAACAGTGCAACTCTGATTGAAATAACAGCCAAGGTATTTCAGTTTATTTACCCAATTAAGAGTTACATCACTTAATGAGACAGTAAACTAAGGTGAATAACATTCTACAAAACTGATAGATTGACGTTTTGCGGGATTAAACTTAATGTCCCAACAAAGACCGTGATCATAACAAATATTTATCATTTTCTGCAAACCCGAATAAAACAACAGAAGAATGTCATATGCATATCGGATACATCCAGCAAAAATACTACCAACATAAATGCCATATCCAGACACTCTTAGGGTTCTGATAATGTCGTCGACATACAGTGAGAACAAGCATGGAGATAAAACGCCGCATTGTCTATAACACCACATTATCGAAAAACTTTCACCAAGAACTGACTTCCATATACAGCTCAGTGACTATAACAGAACATTAGTATGTTTACAAAGGTTAGCCTTTCGGCACCATTTTAAAAAAGCAGACCATAGTGTAAGACCTTATCAAATGTCTTGCTGGCATCTACGGGGTGGCCCAAAAATAGTAAGCCACTGTCGAATTATCAATAATCACATTAAATCATATTATAGCCTGCCAATGATTTTAGATGTTTTTGTCAACTTAAAGTGTGCAACACGAACTATAACATTACCACTTGGTATTAGACATTCTATGTGTGACCTAAATTCTGACGTTTCACGTTAATTACTGTACATGAGCCGCGTTTGTGCGATATAGGTCATATAATGCTAATGATGTAAGCGCTCCCTCTAGCGCGATTTCGTTTTTACTAAACTATGAATTCCATTGTTTAATCATCTTTTAGATTGATATGCATGTAAAAAATTTGTTTTATAGCCATCTCTTCTCCTTTTCAGGTTCTAAATTGAACCAGCATTTGATGACGTCACAAACTAGTTCACGCGTAGAATATTTAATAACAACCGACAATATTATCGTGCTTTTTCATACTCAAATTTGATTTAAAATCTAGCATTATTGACCGGTTTTCAATACGATTTAATGCTGAGAAGTGGCTTACTTTTTATTGGGCCACCACCCTTTAGAGATGCACAGTGAACTCTTGCAGAGTGAACTCTACTATCCTGTCTGATGAAATACTTTACTGACTCATTAAACACAAACATAGTATGACAGCATCTGATGTTCTTTTTGAAACCAAATTGCAAATCATCACCGTTCAGAAATTCACCATATACAGCCACAAGTACAGACTCAAAAAGTTTTGAGGCCATACATGACAGTGTTATACCTCTATACATGTCAGTCCTGGAAGCATCGCGTTGCTCGTCTTTAATAGCAGCACAATCATGTCAAAGCAGAAATCATCAGACGGAACAAAAGAATGCCGGAGCATTGCATTAAACTACAGACACAGATGAAATAACAAATGATTACCTCCGTGTTTAATATGTTCACTGCAAATACCATCATATCCAGATGCTTTGTTATTTTTTAAACTGCAGATGCAATTATACAAAATTTGAATATCTAACATTGGCAATGTACTTTCTGCAGAGGCCTCTTCTAATAGATCTAGTGTCTTCATTTTGTGGCTATCGTCAGCATCTGGAGTGTTAGGATAAAACAGAGACGTATAATGTTTAGTAAACTCATACCGGACATTATCATCGCCTGAGCAACCATTTAATGTGTTAGTAGGTTTAAGATTTTGCATACAGAAATGTCTACGCCATGCTTTCCAAAAGCCAATATTGTCGTTTTTTACATAGTTTGTAATACAGCTTATCATTGAATAAACTATCAGCTGTAGACGCAGCTTCTTTAATTGCGTTTTTGTACCGCATTTTGCATCTGACTGTTTTTATTAATATCACCATTGCGTGGTCTGCCACAGCTTTTCCATATATAGTGTGGCATCAATGCGCTGCTGTTTGAGCTCATCAAGCTCTGGTGTCCACCAGTGTTTCTGTACATAAGCCTTTAGCAGTGATGATGAATTATTGGAATCGTCGACTCTTTCATCAGCGAAATAGCGCTGATTACGACACCTGCGTTCAATACTTCTTAAACGGAAAACTCCGGTATAGTCTAATAGCCTACATGGTTGTGAAGATGGCAGCTGTGTGAAGACAAGGCCAATCGGCGGAAGTTACTTAGAATAATGGTTTCCGTGAGATTTTTGATGCTTGCTTTTGATGCAAACTTAACTGTAAACGTAGCCTACGTCTTGCCATTAGGCCTAACGCACATTATCTGTCAGCATAGGCTGTTCTATTGACAGAAATGCTTTTCGTCCAGATAATACGATGCTGCAGACTATTTACAGGGTGGCCCCAAAACAGTAAGCCACTATTAAGAATCATCATTACATCATATTAAAAACCACCAGTGAGGCTAGATTTTTCATCAATTTTGATTATAAAATGAGAACACGAATATAATATGTTTGTATTAAATACTCCATGTATGACGTAATTTGTGATGTCACCAGTTGCTTGTTTTAAGCGCCTCTGTAGTCACCTAACGGCATTATGGCGCTTTGTAAATTTCGTATTGTTATTATTATTGTTATTATATTGGTAAAATCAATGTATATGATTAAATCATGATTGAAAACAAAAAAATATATAGGCCTTAAATATGAACATCAAAGAATTTTTTTTACATAAATCTCCATATAAATGAATGAAATTCACAGTTTGCTAACGCGAGCTGATGCCAGAGGGAGCTCTGATATCATTAACCTTATGTGATGCATGTCGCTAGTTTGCTTGTCAGGCATTGTTGATGACGTCACAAAGTAGGTCACGCACAGAATATTTATTACCAACAGATAATATTGTAATATTTCATTGATGCTTTAATATGGCGAAGAAATCTAATCACATTAGCAGGCTTTAATAAGATTTGATGCGATTTTTGATAATTTGGTAGTGGCTTACTTTTTTGGTCCACCCTGTATAGCCACGATATAGCAATGACGTAAATGAAAGCATGTATGTGGCCTAAATATTTGTGTCTTGTGTGGTGTCAATGGTTCTTCTAAAAAGGCCTAGTTAATTCCGGCACGTTTTGCATGAAGTATGACAATTTTATTTTGCATCAATAATGATCTTTAGTGTTTTTACTTGATTGTACTTTATGCTTGACACATATGTTTACTTTTATACTGTTAATACAGGGTGGCCCAAAAAAGTAAGCCACTATGACTAATAGTCATTAAGTTGTATTAAAACTCGCTATTGTGGCTAGATATTTTTTACCAATTTCGATTACAAAATAAGCAAAAGAATATATTAAGTCTGTATTAAATATTCTATGTGTGACCTAATTTGTGACGTCATCACTTGGTGTGCTTGAAGCTGCGATATGGGTAAAATCAACGCATCTGATAAAATCATGTTTACAAACCAGAAAATAAAGAGAAAATATGAAAATAAAAGACATTTTACATAAAGTCCATCTATAAGATTTTTTGGAATAAAAGTCACAGCTTTCTAAGACGAGCTGACGCCAGAGGAAGCGCTGACATCATTACCGTATCTGACGCATATCGCGTAGTTATTGAGGTCAGAAAGTAGGTCACTCATAGAATATCTAATGCCATCGAATAATTCATACTTGATTCATACTTTAATTTAACAAATAATTCTAATCTCATTGACAGGCTTTAATACAATTTAATACGATTTTTTTATAATTTGGTAGTGGCTTACTCTTTTGGGCCACCCTGCATATGGTACGTTGTTGCCTATGTCGATCGAGCTGTTTTAATGTACTAAATAACTGATTGATCGATATGCAGTGTATAGTGTATAGGCGTCTAGGCCTAGTAAAATACAATATTGTAAGTTACCTAATAGGCCTAATCGATAATGTTCATGGTGCCGTGGATATGTAATTCCACATCCATATCCATATCCACCGAGTTTTCGTGTATATCCATGGATATAAATGCTGTCATTAGGCCTACATTTAATTTGTGTCAACTGTTTTTCCAGCTGTCAGCATAAGAAAACATCGAAAAAATGAAATAACAGTCAAACAAACAGTCACGGAGTCACTTAGTAACTTTACTCAGCCAGGTCTTCGCCCTGTTTTGATCGTCGTACGAACCTTCTTCAATTCCTCCTCGCTGACAGAAATCCCAAACGTACTATCTATTTCTGTACTTTTACTCATACCGGATATAGACAAACATTTTCATTACCTCTGGCAACATTCTGTTTCGTTGCTTTATGAACAGCATGCCGGCCATATCCACGGCAAGCCTGATATTTTTTTTAGTTTTTTTTGCTTTCAATTTTATCTTATGTCTGCGCGCAAGTTTAAAATGAACTGAAAGTAATAAATTAACTTTGTAGGCTATACAATTTTTGCGACTAAACAGTGTAAGAG
>Ga0209568_1000486_pt1 | contig 13794 bp, 7 predicted proteins | sample WorMetOlspDAHAB2_FD_187406 | JGI IMG/M metagenome (GOLD analysis project Ga0209568, IMG submission 187406) | Marine gutless worms symbiont microbial communities from Max Planck institute for Marine Microbiology, Germany - Olavius sp. DAHAB.2... ...
GTACATGTCTAAATATTAATAGATTGTGATGATGAGTTATATTCCTTTTGGTAATAGGACAATTTGGTGATGGTCGTTTCGGTGAAAATGTGGACATTTCAATGACGTACGTTTTGGTAACGAAGTTGGGCTTTTTGGTGACACGCCCATGTGATGAGGTGGTCACTACCCATTTTGCTGCAGTGTTTTTGTGTGTTTTCTACCCATGAAGTGGCTTACCACCAAACTTCAATTAAAGTCAACAATTAATGCACAGATTGCAAAACGAGTTAGAGACGATGATTGGCAGTTGTCAAATCTGGCATACCTTTGTTTGTGTGTGCCGTTCGTGGGTGGGCAAGAGAATCTGAAAGCAGCGACATTGGCCAGTGCCATTCAAAGTTCCCTGCTGTGATGGAACTTAACAACATGCAAAAAACTTTAGTTTAGTTTAAATAGTTAACTAATTATGCAAATTTGTTGAAAATAGGTATTGGTGTAACTAGAGTTATTTAGTTAGTTGTATGTCGCTGCCAGACTGTCACTGCTGTGATTTGGACATGAATTTTGCACATGACTTTGCAGTAAATGTCGGCTGATATTCTTAAGTGATTCTTGTAACTTGCAACAACGTTTGTGGAATTGGCCTTTGTCTCACAAGCCGTTGTCACTGAAATGTCTTGACTACGAATGTTACAGAAGTGTCCGATTTTGCACTGAAACGACTTGGTACCTAAACGTCGTGTCACCAAACAACTTTTACCTGTGAATATTTTAAATGTTGATGAAAACTGTACGCTCACCATTGACAAACAAAATTAAACTGAAAGGTGATGTGTTGTATATGCATGACAAGTGGCTTGTGGAGTTGTATGATATAATTTCATCTCGTGGCATTTGCTGTCATATCAATCAGCTGACGGACGTTGCTTGACATACCTCATCTTGAGCGATAAATGCTTTTCCAGCGGAGCAGACATGGAACACTGTCTAATGCAAAAGCTGTATCGACAGTCTTCAGGCAGTGTTTTAACTATATGGGATTCCCAAAGATTCTCAGCAAATACGTCGACATCCATTGCATGTCACAACACGATATCTTGCAGGTTCGTGGTGGTAGAACGGAGCGTAGTCGACATCGGCCATGACAAATGAGTGATCAGACGGCAGCGGTTAATCAGTAAGTAATGAACAAAGTGAGTGTGACCTTGGTGATGAGTTGGCGAGTTGACGTGCTGCTATAAGTCGTAGGTCAACAGAATATCTGACAGCTTGATGGTGCCACTGCATCGTCGACGTTTATGTTGAAATTTTCAACAACAGTAGGTGGAGCAGAAGTAGTTCACTGTCGTCACCGTCCTCTTCCAATGCAGCTGTCGATCAGTGATACAGACATTCTTGAACGACTTCTGCGATGATTGCTTCACATCGCAGTAGTCATAGGAGAACACCTGCACACTATTTGAGAGCCGCATTGGTAGAAGATGATGACGAACGACAGTGTTGAAGTCTGACCGATGTAGAGTCGAGTATACTGCGTAAAACGAAGTCAGGATGCTCTCTTCGTCTTGTGTGTAGTGTTGCGTTATGCTGCAGACAGACACTGCCGTGGCTGGTTGCCAGTCAAACTCATACGTGCTCCAATTTCCTCCATGAACTTACTACTCAATAGAACACACACAGTGAGATCGCGACTGGACACGTCGTCGTGACCAAATTGACAATATTCAGCTTCAGAGTGCTAATCCACTGCTGAATTGTCGCACATTTGTTGCCTACCAACTGAGCGTTTAACAAGCTGACACAGACGAAGCTTTGTGGATTGAGGTGATGGATACATCGCAGCACAGTCGGATGCGCATTATGACTGTCCGACAGCGATGCAGTGTCTGTGATTTACGATGACGGTGGGTATTTCCCGGGCAATACTAGTCGGGGGGTATGGACACAAGGCTGTCTGGCCAGCAGTGAGATGGAGGCAGTGGTGTTTATTGGCATGACAGCTACGGTGGCAGCGACATGATGACAGCCAAGAAATCAGTTCACCAGCTGGCACCAGCTCTCATCTCGACTGTTTGTTGATCGCGAGTGAATTGCTGTCACACGGTTGACGTTTGAACACAACGATCATAATGATGCTGCACGCATCACCAAGCACCATTCCGAAAGGCATATTTATATTCTAATAAAATTCGAATGTTAAGATTAGAATGATGACATCAAGTACACCAGCACATTGTGTGTCACACGCCGAAGCAAATGATATAACAACTAAGCGAAATAGTGGTTTAAAGCAATAAAACTTGAATTATAACAGAAGAAAATGACAACTTTGTCTGCCACATCAGCATGCACACATTAACAATAATTAACAGTTTAATTTAGTTAATATTGCAGTGCATGTTGGTTTAAAATACTTTTATTTAACAAGATGCCTTAAATTTCTCTATTATTATTTTTATAATGGACAACATTAGGAGTTCAGTAGAACATAAAAATGTTAGTTTGCTTTTATTTATTGAGTTATCTCTTTGATACCCGCTATATAGTTAAGATGGGTGTTTGAGAAAGCCTTGTCATGTTTGTCATGTACTATAGAAAAAAAGTGTCAGTGGCTTGGCAAACTACACTAGTAATGACCATTGCTGTGTACTGTTTGCTGTTCATTGTTTGAATCAGGTAATCATTGATGGGTTTCTTCGGTTCTTCAATGTCTCGCCAGCACCTCCCGCAACTGATGACAGTTTCTACCCGACTGTAGTCGCTGAGTCAGCATACGGTGACTTTGAGGCAGCTGTCCAGCACACCAGGAAACGACTCATTGCCACTCGAAATCCAGAGGAAGTTCGTGGTGGTGGTCTTCTCAAGTACTGCTGTCTGCTGGCACGCCATTATCGCTTGTCAAAGGAAGTGGATGCTTCAACGTTGGAGCGCTACATGTGCTCACGTTTCTTCATCGACTTTCCAGATGCCGATCGGCAACGTTCTCAGCTCGAAAACTACCTGGCCAACCATTTTACTGGCACGTGGCAGCTGCTGCGGATCCCGTGGCTTTCGACACTGCGTGCCGTCGTGAGCCGCGGTGCCGTGTGTCTTGGTCATCGACGCAAGGAGACTCTGGCACTGATAGACCGACTGGTTGCGGTGGAGCGAAGACCTCTAACTTTGTGGACATTTGGAACATCATCAACAACAGCTGATGGCAGCTGCTGTTCCTCACAGTCATCTCCATCATGTGACATGTCCGATGTCGATGAACTGTCAAACTGTGGAGAACTGTCGAGCGTGCCTTCCGAGTGTGCAGTGGATGCAGATGATGACAAAGTGACTGACATGATGGAAGTATTGCCGGCATCCAAGTCTGTGCCTGCTGCCTTCAACGTCACTGGATATGGTGGAAGCTCTTTCAATCCATGTATGCCTGCAGTCCAGCTTGGATACTATGTTCCATGTTTTCCATACCCAGTTTACCTTGGTGTGCCACCACCTCCACTGCCAGGTTATGTTCAGCATTCATAGCGTTGTCTGTATCAACAAATGTAGTAAACTCACGAGTGGCGTTTTTGCTATAGTTTTGCAGCTATAAGGTGTGTCGTGGTGAAAACGGAAGCTTGTTATCAAGTGATATTTTATTTTGTTCTTTCTGCTGTGAAACAACTATGACAGGTGATTTGTAGTGTTGAAAAATCCAGAAAAAAAGTAGAGAGAGAAGTATAGTTTACACATGCTTCAAGAACTTTGATATGACATGAAATATGCATGTATTAGAATTTTTCTGATGTGGGTTGTTGTTACAGACTAAAATAGTTTGTGACTTTGCAGGAGGACATGTGAGTTAACGATTCATTAAAAAGTGTATTTTGTGTCGCTGTTATTGCTTACGTGCGATGCATTTGCAACGCATGCATGTGTGTTGGTTTGTCACTGATGGAACATTTTCACTCAACTGTTAACTTTCTGATTTGACAGACATCATTGTTATGTCATTGCATAACACCTTGTTTCATTTATCGAACATGTTATCAGTAATATCCAAAAAGGATTTAAGGACTTAATAAGTGAGGAAAAATTTTTCTCAGATGAACACAAAGTGTGTGAGTAAACCTATGAGCTATTTACCAATTCACATTTCATTAGTCATAAAAACGATTGTGGTCTGGAGAGGTACTGTTAGTTGGCATCTGTAAATATTTATTCCAAAGCATAGTTTGTTTGGTAAGAAGTGTTTATGGCACTGTGTCGTGTGTCATTTGTGCCACTGGGAGCAGTGTCAGTGACACATCGGGCTCTCCATACAGAATCCAGTTTATCCATTACACAAGTTGCATTTTTAGCCAGTTCGGGAGATATCATTTTGACATGAAATGCAGTCTAATGCATGCTGTGGAGCTTTAGCACAGTGTCATTGTGGAAATTTGATGGCGTCAACAAATTGAGTTCAAAACTTGATAAAATGGAGACAAAATCTATTGTCACTGATCTGTGTATTGAATAAGATTGCAGATTATGTTGACTGCAAAGTTTGAAATATTTAATGTGTGGACTTGATTTTTATATTTATGGTTTACCAGCTATTTTGTCATATCGCTTGAATGAGTGTGCCTGTTGATCCTGCATTATACTGACTGGTTGCATGTGACGTGTATGATTTGTGTTGCAACATGACGAAAAGTCCTTGTAGTGGTCTTTGATGCATGTGTGAATCATGATATACTCAAATATTATACTGAACATTAACATAAACTGCAGAAAAAAACTGTAAAATTATTTTTAGACCAGTTGTCATTTTTCTCAAAGTTATATGAAACTGATATGGTGAACTTTAATATGCTTACTTTTTCTTAAGTATCATCAGTAACAGTCTGTTGTTTATAAAAGGCACACTGCAGTTAGTAGAGTCATAGAGTGGCTCTACAAGCTGAATTTTAGTGCACTGTGTTCCTTATTTGTTTGTGGTGTTGTGTGTTCACATGACCCTTCAACCGGCGTCGATGGCTCAATTTGCTGCAGAACTTTTATCGACTGAAAATTAGCTGAAAAAAATCTGGCTAATCAAAATTGCAGCCATATTGACTCAGCAGTGATATGAAGGCAGTTTGTACAGTGTCGCTTTGGTAATAGTTCTAGATGACGGCATGCTTCAGTTTTAGACTGAGCAACTGCATGTGAGTTACAAAGTACTGGGTAGGTGTACTTAAACAAATCTAGACAGGTAATTAGCTCTAAACACTTCATATTCAAATTTAAGTTACAAGCTAAATCACAAAAGCCGTATTTTAACATAATTCAGATACTAAGCCATAAATGAGCAGCATTTTCAATCCATGCAAATTTTGGCTAATCTGGATATCAGCTGAAAATTTCTATAATCTACCGAAATTCTAGAAATATTCGGCTGAGTGGTCTATTTAGTAGTTTGTGTGAACTTGGCTTGCTGTTTCACACTGTCGCGAATTATTCGCGTCAACTGACGTCATTGTTGACGTTGATATAGTTATAGATTAAGTTCAAGAGATTTATAGTTTTCATTGATTTAGTTATATTGTTTTGTTGAAAAAACAATCTTTTTTCGTATTTGCAATGTCTGTATGCTGAAGAGGTCGAAAATACAATTGTCTTTACCGATGATGCTGCTGCTACGGCAGTGGTGTCATTTCAGGAAATCATTGGGGGTCTCAGTCTCTTCCTCTCCCCTCCCCTTTTTCTTCTTCCCAACCCTCCCTCCCCCTTAGAAGTAGGACCCCTAAAATTCAGCTAGAGAAGCGCTGGAGGAGCGCTGTAAGCTCCCTCGGCGGGGTCTGGGGCAGAACCCCAGCCAAAATCGAATTTGGTGCATGTCAGCCGTAAAATGTGACATTTGGTGGCAACAATTTTGATGATTTTCCTGATAATCAACTTACCAAATCTCGTGCAGTTTACACAGTGAAGGCCAAGTGAGGACCAAAATTTTGTCGTTAGTCGTTTACGCAGGACTCAAAAGAGTGACGATGATCACAGAAGGACAGAATGGATTGACGCCTGTTCACTGCCACACGCTCATTTATTAAACCAAACAGGCTATGCTAAATTTCATGCGTGTTGACACTGTCGGTTTACAGTATGCAGTTAAGAAATATTGGCAGAAAGCATAGTTTGCCCTACCATTACAACAGTTGGTCTGTACCCTTCCTTCCCCTCCCTATCCCTTTCCACAAAAAAATCATTTTGGTGCACTTTATGTAAGTTAGTAAGTAATTAGTTACCAAGATTGACTATATGTTACATAAATATGTAACGTATTGTTCTTTCAGCATTGACATTGTTTCACCCTTAATCAATTTACATGTAAAAAAGTGGAATGATAAATCCTTGGAGTCTATAGACCCCCTCACACCTCTCCCCCTAAATGACGCCCTGTGAGACCAGTGCAGAATGTGTTATGGTTGATTATAGTTAATTATTATAATAATAGAAAATAACAATAAAAACGGGATCACAATCAACCATATAATGAGACAACTACTAACAGCAAGCAAGCAGCAGCTGCTCAAACAGCAGCTGGAACACACTTTTATACCTAACACGTCGCCTAAGCAAGAAACAGCTACTTCTACGCTAAAGCATGAGTTACTATATTACTTAAGTACTAGCTCTATCACAGCCCGTGTGCTATGACGCATATTTGGAGGACGCAAACGCAAATGGGTTCATGATAATAATAGGTGACAAAAACCAGGAGATTTCTTAAACTTATTCAAGGAATTGCTGGGTGATGTGCATCGGTTTGTGAGTGTATGCATAGCGAAAATCCAGGAAAGTACATTGTTCAGGCCAGCGTATTGTTTTGATTTTAGATGCAACTTCCGGCCTGCCGGAGTCAGTGACGAAAATATTAGTCGAAAATTGGCTTCATTCGCAAGTTGTTCATGTCAATTGCATTTGACAGAGTGAGTGAGTGTGTAGAGTTTAACGCCCCACCTGACACGATATAGTTCATTTCGGAGGCAGAGAATTTAACAGAGTAAATGATGCAAAAGTTTGTGTCAAAATTATGTAATCACGTACATGTTGTCTCTGTTCGTCTGTGGTGGGAGTGTGTTGAAGATTTTAATGTGTGTAAAACTGTCAACATGTGTTTGTGTGATGTTCAACATGCTATGAAGTTTTGCATTTTAACTTTCAACTTTGTAGGTCCTGCAAAGTTGTGAAAATGAGAAGAATGAGACGATGCAAAATAAATAAGTCACAAAAAATCACATTCGTTTGTCCAATGTCTGTGACATTGTACACAAAATCATTGTTTGTCTATGTGTGAGTTCATATATTGTATGTTAAGTGTCAGTAAAACGTGACATAACTCATTGATGGCAGCCATGCCAGCTTTGTTTTGTGACTGCGTTTTCACTTTTAAGTAGTGGTTTATGCGTCTGACAGATTTAACGACGGCATCAATGACAATCGTCCCCAGACCACCTACATTACCTTTCTAAAAATTTTGGAATTTGTGAACAGAATTGACTTACATTCTGTTAGAGATACGTTTTGAGATTGTTGCTCTCAGATACGAATTTGTGGGGTTCGCCAATTTAATATTATCAGTCAAAATTATGATAACAGAAGTTGTTGAATTTTAAAACTAAATAGATAAAAAGCATGAGATTTTGGCACCAAAACGTGAGTGCAGTCACTTAACATTGCTGCAGATTTATTCTCATTCTGTGACAGTAGAATGTAATAGACTGTAATTTGAGTTGCACAGCCGGCATTTTGTTAGTGCCTATTTGGAATATTTTGCAGCTTACCAGACGTGAAATAATCTGAAAGGCCAGGTTTGACTAAAAGCATATGAGTATCATGAGTACCTTGTAATATTGATTTTATTGCATTATGCTTATTATTGCGCAAAAGTTATTTGTGTCTTAACTACTTTTGTTGGGATCAGTGGTATTTGCTGCTTAGTTTTACTTTTGGACACGTGCTCATTGCCATAAAATTTGAAGCAGTCATTTGTAATGAATGGCCATCTCTAGAATTTATCTTATTAAACAGTTAGTAATCATGCCTAAATAATGTAAACATGTTCCTGCTGCCCAACTGCCACACATTCGCAACAGAAGTTGTCTTTCTTCATCCTTGTTCTTTACAGATGAAGGTTCGGTGTAGGTTGTTCTATTGCTCTTGTTTCCAGTCGTGATCATATCTTGCTAGTGACATCATCTGTGGCTGTTTTCAAAATTCTTTGGTTATCAGTTTTAAAACAAGTTCTGGCATTTTGGGACTTGATACAGTGGGAATTGTGTGAAAGAATTGTTGCAACCGGTTGCAGTCGACAGTCTCCATATTAACAGTATTTGACACTCAGTTGTGCTGCATTTGTTTTAATTATGTTTTGGTGCAAGTCCCATGCGGGTATCAAAGTATTCCAGTATTCTGTTATAACAAGTCATAGTTTACTGCAAACATGAACTTCATTCGATATGCTTATGCTGCAACATCCTGCCTCAGAAATGACCTATACTATGTCAGGTGGGACGTTAAACTCTACTCACTCACTCACTCGCCGTTGTAGTTATTAGTTGGCACTTTTTATGTAGTGGATGGTGTGTTTGTTACTGTGATCAGTTAATGCGATTCAGAAGAATACTGATATGAACCATTGGTACCATTACTGTGGAATCCTGCTCATAGGCATTATGTATCACTCTTATTTGTCCATCCTCATTTCGCCCGTCATGGTTACATGGTGTGTGAACGAATCAGCCAGTGCATTGGCTTGATGACAAATGAAAGCATTTTAGTGCTATTCGTGGTGTTGAGCGGAACAGCTTCCGAGGTTTGTTAATGTATAAGGTGTACAACGAATGGAGACACCAGATGTCGTTTTTCTTGCCATGGTTTAACACCCCACCTGACAATTTTTATCATTTCGGAGGCAGATTTTTGAATTTGTGTTATTCACTACAGTGTTAGGTATAGGAGCGTATTGTTGCTATGATTGACTGAATATTGTGAGAGTGAAAACCTTGTCGAACATTGGTTAAGCATCATTCGTTGGTGGGAAAGTACAGTACTGCACTATAATTTGCTACCAAACGTGTCTGCAAAGATTTACTGAAGTGGCAACTAGGTGACTACAATGTTGAGAAAATACTTCTGGTTGTAAAACGTAAAACATTCTGAAGTAACGTGAACTAAATGTTAATATTATGTACAAAGCTGCAGTTTATAGGCTGGCGAATGAACAGCAAATATATCAAAAAGGAAGTATTGCACAGCACTCCATTGCCTGTCAATGTGTTGTCACTTTCTCTGATTTTTTGTCAATAAGCTGAAGCTTTTTGCATTATTATTTGCTGTTTTATTAATGGTTTGCTCATTAAATTTTGTTTTCCATTATTTTCAGTTACAGTGGCTGTTAATCAGAAATCAGATTTTTCAATATATGGTGATCTATGATTCGAGGTCATCGAGTTTGTATACCGCATTTGAATGAAATTTGCAATGTCACAACTCAGATGTGATGTATTTTTTACCAAATTCAAGATGTGTCCCATTCCAAGTTTTAATTTCTAACTGGATACAAAGGTGAGCCAAATTCGACAATTCACTACGCAACCATGACCTGTTCTAGATCCAAGATGGCGGCCACAGGTGTCGGATTTTGCTTGGATGGCATTTTCGGTCCTGCAACCAATTTATGTTCTGCATCTGAGCATGAATTGTTTTTTCAACTTTTGTGGCGTGAGATAACGTGAGATGTATCAGTCAATTCAGTAATTCCTGTTTCCCTCGAAATCCATGATGGTGGATGGTACTGCATCTTAATGTAGATTATAGTGAGAAATGAACATGATTGATTTTTGGATGCGCTTATGCACCTGATTAGAGCTAATTGTGCCCATCCGTGTTAAGGTTTTCTGCCCAAATGCAGATCGGTGACTACAGTCATGTTGGTTTCGGAGACGGAAATTTGGTCATGTTACTAATTTCCAGTTTGCATTTTGCACCTGCTGTCCAAATTTAAGTCGCAATTTGTCGGCCTGAGGCAAAGTTATGGCACCGTTTTGGGCATATGCAAATTCTGATTACCTGCTCAATATTCAGGAAGCATTTTTATACTCATTCACCAAATTTGAGCAAAATCCATCATTCCGTGCTATGTTATAAGAAATCCAAAACGGCGGTCGTCCACTATTTTGGAATTTACGTTACGTAACGTTAGGCTACCCACGATAAGCATTTTGGTGTCATGTTTACTGGGATTATTTTTGCTGCTTACCAGAAGATCATTCACTTATTACTGTAGATGGGTTTTGAGGAATTTGAACCCTAAACGTGCCGGCCATAATTTGAGCCTCTGTTCTTCAGAATGCACCAAGTGGTTAACAGGAAAAGGGCAATACCTAAGTATACCTTATTGTCTTATGAACATCACTAATTTTGCCATTTTTTATCGCAAGCGAATGGTGTAGCGATACCACTTTGCTTCTTTTCGTGACAGTGACGTATTACCAACATTGTTGTATTACACAAGACTTTGAAGTTGTTTAAAAGAGTTGTTCACTATTTCACAGCTGTTTGTTTGGTAAATAATGTAGGTTGATTTACGATGAGTGTAACTTTTGTTCTGTTTGATTGCTGCAATTGCTGTTCCGCATACATTTGTCTGAGTCATTTCGTTTCGTTCGACTCACATTGCCAAATATAGGCGTAAAACTTTAAGTGATAGTTACTAATCAGCACTGAAAAGCCGGATGTTTTGCCTCTGTCGCTGCTTTGTGAACCTTTACCTTTTCTTGCAGGTATCGACTGTGCCATGTTTTTTTAGTGTTTTATTGGTTTATTTGTGGCCAAGGCATCACTGTGTGGTATCTGTTGAGTGTTTAGTGGCCAGAAGCACTTGCAGCAGCAGTTACATTGCTGGCGTCATATCATAGCTGTCTCTCAGTCTATTCTGATCTCGACTTACCCGCTTGTTGGTGGCATTCCCAAGAATGCTTTTGGAGACCTGTCAATTTTGGTCGTTTATCGCGAGGCACATCGAGCCCACCTAGGAAGTCAGTCAGCAGTTATGCTGGTGTCGGCAGTTATTAAACCACGCTCATGTCATTTGATGTCGTTAAATTTTAATGGTGATGATAATCAACTCAGTCTCTTCTTTTTGTTCTACATATCGTGTTACATTAACTACAAAGAACAACATCTATCAGTATTCTGTGCATCACTGATTGCTTTTGTTGTGTGATTGTATTCGTAAAATATCGGACATTCAACAGTTCACTCATTTCTGTCTTAGGCATATGACCGTTGCATGATTCTATATACCGGTAATAGTTGTGTTTGAATAGATGTTGTATGTGTGTATGATACCATGTGTTTTATGAAAAGAGAATACAAAGTTTTGTATATGCTGTATAACGTTTTATAAAAACGTTTTGAACGATTCAGTGTTTCACTTTGTTCACAAGGCAGTGTATAAACTCCCGCCAGAGCGATAGAGTTTTGTTCAAATAGTTACTTTTAAGAAATTTTCATCACAACATGATTTGTCAAAGTTAGAAGTAGAAAATAGAGAAGTCTGTTGTCGTCATTGTGTTTACTGATAACATTTGTAACTGCTTTCTGTCGTCATTGTTACGTGAATTATACTTGAGTGTACGTTATTCGTTCTTGCCGGACAGAATAAAGCGCCCTGGAGCATTAGATGTTGCATTGATATCGCTCTGTTTTCTCGTTCGTAATAATTATGCGTTGATAGCAGTGCGCATTACGGCGACCGCAGCTGGAATGCGTATTCGATGTCTATTCGGAACATTGTTTATTTCTACGATTCCAACAGTTGTCAGTGTTAACGATGTTGACGAATTTGCTTACGTTAAAATTGTTCGCCAGTGACTAAAGTCTTGCTGAATAGACATTGCATTTGCAGCTATCGAACTTTCGTCGTATTTCTAGAGCAGTCTCGCAGCTGGCTGTTGTTACTCTGCGATACTTCTGGTTGCTCATACTGTTCAGGCCGCCATTGGCGTAGACATACAAGGTTCCCCTATGAGGAAAATAAAGATTTTTGTGTACCTGATTTCTAAGTTATTAGGCCTGTACGTAAAATGCATCAAAAGAAACGACCTGTCGGAAATTGCTGACTACGCCACTGCAGGCCATACCACTTTTTGATGTCTTGCTAAGTTGCTAGCGAGTTTTAATGGTGACTGCCTGCCTGCCCGTCATAGGCCTAGCTGTATTCTTATTTGTTAACAAAATCAGATGTAATCTGTTTTGCTTACGTTCCACTGTTGATTGCTTATCTACTTACTGACTTGTACTGTACGTATGTGATGTCCATCATGTGCTGCTTCGAGAGTAAAATAAAGCCACGTTGTATTGTCGACTTGCTCATTTGGTTGGCCTTCAGTTTATGGCGTCTTTATAACTGTGAAATAGTGAATGGCAGCTGGTCTTGGCAGTGCACGCGATCTTTGAGCTCTTGACAATGAACATAACACAGCGACACCAAGCGCGCCCATCTGTGCAATCTGGCAATCATTGCATGTGGTTGTCACTGTCAGCTTACATGTAACGCATCGGATGCAGAGCTGTGGGCCACAAATTATGACGTAGGCCCTAGCTAGAACGATGGTCAAATATAGGCCGGACATTTTGATGCTATCAGTATTCTCCTACAATCTATAGAACTGTATTGTATGCGTTAAGCTTAAGAGAACTCCTCGTGGAAATGCTCCAAAACGGCGTGAAAATCTGGGTGTAAATGGGGATATAAATGTTGCAATCAGTTGCTATCACGATCGACCTGCAAAAGGCGCATTGGTCACATGGTATATCTTTGTAATGTAGGCCTGCCGGTTGGCTAGGAAAAAAAACCACCGGACGAAATACAATTTCTAGGCAACTACAAGGTGCCCCATAAAAATGACCCCCTTTGCTGCTTTGCCATAATTTCTATAACCAATGGCACTTTTCAGCCAAATTTTACACAAACACGTACTCGACAAAGATACACATATTGACCAGTTTTGGTGTTTCATTTCAAAGTATACAGAGTATGATAACATTTTTATCAACTAGAGTCTAGATGCTTTTAGACGAGTTTTATAACATTTTAGTCCTATTTTCCCCCTAAGCTTCTCCGCCTCCGAAATGACCTATATTGTGTCGAGTGGGGCGTTAAACTCTACTCACACACTCGCCCCTAAGCTTCTCCCCGAGGATTTATGTGACGCATTTCGCATCGACGGGCGTTCCTTTGGACGTCTCCGCTGGTCAACTTGCGAACTAGACATTTCGCGGACAAGTCAAATTAGGCCTACCGAAATGTTTGTTGGAAAATTTGGGCAAAATACAAGTTGCTCTAAATTTGATTTTTAATGCTTTGTTCGTGTGTTGACTAGTGTGCGAATGTCCAGAATGTTATTATAACTAACCACGAGTTGTTTTCTTGGTGAATTGTCCGCAGGGGCGGACCCAGCAATTCCACGCCCTTTCCTCCTATCCCCTTCCCATCCCCGTTAGAAGTAGGTCCCCTTAAACCGGCTACTGTAAACCCCTAAATTTTCGCGCGCCCTTTATTTTCTCGGGCAAGTAAGTAAACGCGAAAATAAGGGGCGCTAATATTGTGCGTCATTACGTTGATTACTATCACCGGCAGTATCACGGCAAAACAGGTCCTCAAAACGCAAAATTAAAGGCTTTGCTTGCTTGCAGTAGTCCGTCGATTTCGACGACGACGTTGCGCTACTGAGATGGTGTGGTCGATCGTCTATGGCTACGGAGATGACTGTAGAGGCCGATGGCCGATGCACACGTTCTGTTGCAGGTGGG
>Ga0209568_1000487_pt1 | contig 13788 bp, 14 predicted proteins | sample WorMetOlspDAHAB2_FD_187406 | JGI IMG/M metagenome (GOLD analysis project Ga0209568, IMG submission 187406) | Marine gutless worms symbiont microbial communities from Max Planck institute for Marine Microbiology, Germany - Olavius sp. DAHAB.2... ...
TAGATCAATGAAAGCGCCAGAAGGCGCCGCGCCTGCTTGCCGTCCTTCGAGGAACGGGCCAAAGCCCGGAGATCGTCGCAAGTGAAGTCTGTGCGTAGGGGAATGCCGCGTGCCATGGAAAAACTCCTCTGTTTTCCATGTTGAATCACACCCCGCCTAACAGTCCCTTAATGAGTCAAACTTTTTACAGCTTGGTATTAGTACGCCCGACCCCCCGGCAAGAACGACGGCATCTTTTCTTCGTTCCCAGCCCTGATATATTAGTCGCGTCACGGTTCGGAGAGACCCATGTCCACATCCCTCAAGGTTTTGTCCGCCGAGCAGAAATCCTTGTACGCCGAGAACGGCTATCTGGCGCTGCCCGGGTTCGTCGGCGCTGGCTGGCTGGAGCGCCTGGGCGCCGCCACGGCGCGGGTCGTCGAGGAGAGCCGCCGGGTGACCGGCTCCGACAGCGACAAGTTCGATGTGGAGGACGACCACACGCCGGCCAACCCCCGGCTCCGGCGTTTGATGAAGCCCCAGGACCACGACCCGGCCTACGAGGACTTCGCGCGCACCGGCCCCATCGTCGATCTGACCGAGGACCTGTTGGGGCCGGATCTGAAGTTCCATCACGGCAAGCTCAACTTCAAATGGTCCGGCGGCGGCACCGAGGTGAAGTGGCACCAGGACATCCCCTTCTGGCCGCATACCAGTTACAACGTGCTGACCATCGGCCTGGCGCTCGACGACATCGACGATGAAATGGGCCCCATGGGGGTGCTGCCCGGCAGCCACCGGGGCCCCGTCTTCGACCATTACTCCGAGGCCGGCGACTGGCAGGGCCACATCCGCGACGATGATCTCCGGACCCTGGACCTGGAGGCCGCCCATTATCTCAAGGGCCCGGCCGGCACGGTGACCGTGCACCACTGCCGCATGGTCCACGGGTCCAGGCCCAATAGGCACCCGAGCCGGCCCCGGCCGTTCCTGCTGTTCGCCTATTCCGCCGCCGCGGCGTTGCCCATAATGCCCTACAACCAGAAAAGCCGCATGAACGGCGCCATCGTCCGCGGCCGCCATCCGGAGTTTCCGGAGATCGATCCGGAGCCCTGCCGGCTGCCGCCGCTCCGAAGCGGCCCCTACCGCTCCATCTTCGCCTCCCAGCAAGGCGACGACGCGGAAGGCCGGGCCGCCGGCACCATGATGTAAACAACGAAGGGAAGGGGAGGCACATGGCACGCATCGCCATCGGCGGGTTCCTGCACGAGACCAACTGTTTCGTGCCCATGCGCACGGATTACGACTACTACGCCCGGGGCGGCGAATTCCCGCCCCTGGCGCGGCGCGGCGAAGTCATCGAGCGGACCACCGGCGGGCCCTTCGGCATGTCCGGGTTCCTGGACGAAATCGACCCGGCCCACGAGCTGGTGCCGCTGATCTGGGGCCATGCGGGGGCCGGCGGCTACATCACCGACGATTGCTTCGAGCGGATCACCGGCGAGCTGGTGGGCATGCTATCGGAAGCCATGCCGGTGGACGCCGTCTACCTGGACCTGCACGGGGCCATGTGCTCGGAGACCTTCCCGGACGCGGAAGGCGAGCTCCTGCGCCGGGTCCGGGCCTGCGTGGGGCCCGACGTTCCGGTGGTCATCACCCTGGATTACCACGTCAACCTGACGGAACAGATGGTGGAACATTGCGACGGCATGGCCATCTATCTCACCTATCCGCACATCGACCGCCAGCACACGGGCGGCCGTTCGGCGAAGCTCTTGATGCGGGTCCTGGCCGACGGCATCCCGCGCTTCAAGGCGATCCGCCGCATCCCCTTCCTGCTGCCGCTCAACTTCCAGTGCACCCTGGTGGAGCCCACCAAGGCGATCATCGAAGCCTCGGTGGCAGGCGAGGGGGGCGAGGTGCTGAACCTCTCCTACGGGGCCGGCTTCCCGCCCTCGGACCTGGCCGAATGCGGCCCCGCCGTGGTCTGCCACGCCTATACCCAGGAAGCCGCCGATAAGGCCGCCGACGCCCTCGAGGCCATGATCCTGGAACGCGAGCCCGAGTTCGCCGAGCCGCTCTTGGAGACCGACGAAGCCGTCGCGCAGGCCATGGCCATCGCCGCCACGGCCACCAAGCCGGTGATCATCGCCGACACCCAGGACAACCCGGGTTGCGGCGGTACCTGTGACACCACGGGGCTGTTGGAGTCGCTGCACCGGCACGGCGCCGAGGGCGTGGCGCTTTGCGTCATGTGGGATGACAACGCGGCGGCCGCGGCCCACGAAGCCGGCGTCGGCGGCGAGGTGACCATCGATCTCGGCGGCAAGCACGACATCGAGGGCGACAAGCCCTTCCCCGGCACCTTCACGGTCAGCGCCTTGAGCGACGGCCGGTTCACCACCACGGGGAAGTCCATCCCCGGGCGGAAAGTGAACCTGGGGCCGACGGCGGTGCTCAGGATCGGCGGCATCTTCATCGTGGTGGCGTCCCGGCGCATGCAGGCCTACGACCAGGACATCTTCAAGCACATCGGCATCGAGCCTTCCGAGCAGAAGATCCTGGCCCTGAAGAGCACGTGCCACTTCCGCGCCGACTTCGACCCCATCGCCGAGAAGACCCTGATCGCCCTGGCGCCGGGGGCGCATGTGGTGGACCCCAGGGTTTATCCCTACAAGTATCTTAGGGGAGGGGTGCGACTCCTTCCCGAGGGGCCTCCATTCGAGCCCACCCCAAGCACGGCGTGAGGCATGGGGATGGTTGGGTTGGCCATGCCGATGTGTCCAGCAACGCCACCATCCCCGCGACATCTCGAACCCCCCCTCCGGGGGATGGAACGGACTTGCCTCGTGACGTTAAGTCACGAGGGTTCCGTTCCATGGTTTCTCAAGAAACCCTCATGCTGAGCGTGTCGAAGCATGCGGCGGCGCGCACGGAAAATGCGACCATCCCCGCTTTCACAACCCCCCGGAAGCCTATGATTCTCCACGGCCACCGGAGTATCACGCCGATTCCTGACTCTCAGAAGTAAACACGGGTCTACATTGGTCTACATCCACGGCTTCCGCGAAAACTCTGCCTTCGTTTTCAACGGTTTGCACCGCCGACTTTTGTAGACCCAATCGTTTACCCGGTACGCAAAAGTAAGCGTTCGATCTACATTTCCCTGATCGCCGCCCTCCGAACTTGCCGCCTTTGGACACAGAGATCGAAGAGGACCGCAGAGTTCGCAGAGAAGAGCCTTTGCGCGAAGCACTTTTCTTCTCTCTGCGTGCTCCGTGTCTTCTCTGTGCGCTCTGCGGTCAATGGCCCTATCTTCAAAAGCCCCTTGTCATTCCCGCGAACGCGGGAATCCAGGGCCAAGGGGCACGGATGTCCGGCATGGATTCCCGCTTTCGCGGGAATGACGGTGGAAAGCCATGCGGCAACATCGGCGGTCGGCCGCCGCGACCGTATTCCCGGTTCCCCCGGTCGCAACGAACTTCGTCGCTTCCGGCGGTGCCGCGCCCTCAAGCCTGAGCCCACGGCCCTATTCACAATGTCAAATAGCGCGCATCCATCGATCCTAACGATGAAGCGGAACTAGGACAATAAACCAATACAAAGGAATTTTCAAGGATGGTCTTCAGAAGGTTTTTTTGACACGGATGAATGGGATATGGGTGAGACGGAATGCGGCTCCAATCCGTGCGCAACCGTGTCTCTCTTTTTCTGGCGCGCCGGGACGGCAGAAAGGCGAATGGTTTGTTGAGAATCCGCCGTTTCTACGCTACCCATGCCACCATGATCATCGTCCAGATTTCCGACACCCACATCGAGCCGGAAAACCCCGACGCCGAGGCGCGGATGGGGGACCTGGAGCGCGTGGTGGCGGCCATCAACGGCATGGACCCGGCCCCCGACGTGGTCATCCACACGGGCGATCTGGCCCACAACGGGACGCCGCCCAAGTACGACGCGGCGACGCCGTTCCTGGACGCGCTGGGGCCGCCGCTGCTTCTGGCCGCCGGCAACCGTGACGACCGGAAGCTGATCCATGCCCGCTTCCCGGTGGGCCGCCGGTTGCTGCCCGACACCGCTTTCGTCCAGTACGTGGTCGATGACTACCCGGTGCGGCTGATCGCCCTCGATACCCTGAGCGAGACCTCCAACATGGGGGATTTCTGCGAGACGCGGGCGGAAAGCTTGGCGGCGGCGTTGGCCGAGGAGACGCAGAAGCCGACGGTCCTGTTCATGCACCACCCGCCCTTCGAGGTGGTGACGTCCAGGTACCGCTGGCAGTTCGACGACCGCGATGGGATCACGCGGCTGGGCCGCGCCGTCAACGGGCACGCGCAGGTGCTGCGCGCCTTCGCCGGCCATTCCCACCGGGACGCCCGGGGTGAGCTCGGTCACGTTCCGGCCAGCTCCATGCCCAGCGTCGCCCGCGATCTCAGGCTGGGCGAGTTGCCGGACGGTGCCGAAGACGCGCCCGTCTTCCAGATCCACACGTACGACGCCGCGCAAGGTTTCGTCACCGAAACCCGGGCGGCGCTGTAACGCACTCGCCGGTTATTTAGCGTCTTTCGATTTTGATTTGCCCCGGGGCTCGGGAAATCATCCATGTCGCGCCGGACGGCGCTTTCATCCCCCCACCCTGACCCTCCCCCACAAGGGGGGAGGGGACCAATGTATGGGTCGCCTCTGCAAAACGCCTTCCCCCTTGATGGGGGAAGGTTGGGATGGGGGTGGGAAACGCCGGCAGGCGGATGCGGTGTTCCGCGACGCCAATCGAACTTGAAAGGCCCTAGACGTACCTTCGGTGATCAGCCGTCATGCCCCGTGGTGGCACGGGCGCCGGCCTCACCGATGATAGAAGGGCGGCGCCTTACGGCTTCTTCGGGGTCTCGTACTCGACCTCTTTCTGCCACGGCTCCCACTCGGTTTCGTAGCCGACGAAACCCTTCTCGTTGGGCTTCATCTGACGGGTGGTCACGAAGCGGGCCTTGCCCTCCGGGACTTCGGGTCTGGTTTTCGGTGCGTCGCTCATAAGTCACCTCTCTCAGTAAAGTTTAGACCACCCGCTCTCCCATGGGCAAACGGGTGGCGTTGTTCAAATGGGCACCATGCGCCCTGCATCGATATCCGGCGCCGCCCCGATGGCGCCGCCGGCCTTAATCTCTTCGTCGGTGGCGTCGCGGACATCCAGGACCTCCAGCTTGAACACCACCTTGCGGCCGCTCAGGGGATTGTTGCCGTCGACGGTCAAGGTCTTGTCGTCCATGCGGGTGACGATGAAGCTCCGCGCCTCGCCCTTTTCGTTCTCCGTGACGATGGTGGTGCCGAGCTCCCGGTATTCCTCGGGGACGTTTTCGATCAAGTCCGTGAACACCAGGGATTCGTCCCGGGGCCCGTACAGCCGGTCGCAATCGATGGGCACCTCGATGACGTCGCCGGCGGTGCGGCCCTCCAGTTCCTTGGTGACGGCGGGGGCCAGGATGTCGTTGGCGCCGTGGACATAGCCGATGGGGAACTCGACGCCGACCAGGACGTCGCCGGACTTCTGGTCGATCACCTGGTAGGTCAGTTCCACGTACTTCTTGTCCTGGATGGTTTCACTCATGTCTCATCCCAGCCGGGCGCTCAGAAGATGGAGGCCCCGAAAATCTTTACCTCGTCGTCTTCGTAGCCCAGCACCAGTCGGCCGAGCCATTCGCCTTCCTTCTTGGTGCTCCGGGTCCGGTAGAGCACCGTCACATGCTCGCCGCGGCGGATGGTGCCCAGGAACTCCACGGATTCAGACAGGTTCCGGGTCAGCTCGCTGTTGGCGAACTGATGGCCGATCTCGACCTCGTTCAATCCCTTGATCAGGCTGTAGGCGAAATGCCGGATGAACTCGCCGTACTTGCCGTCGTTGGAGGCCTTGATGAGGTGGCTCCAAAGCGGATTGGCGATTTCCAGAATCTCGTCGTCCGTCTTTTCGATGATGTTCATCGGCAGTTTCCTGTGGCGGGCCGGGCCGTCTTTCCGGGCCTAACAAAAAGGACCAACAAACTTTTTTTTGAGGGCGATTCACGCCTTGAGCGGAACCACGGAGTGTTTCCGCCCAAGACGATCGCACTCTCTATGTTGATCCCCTTTGTCAGGCCGAACGGGAGCCCCAAGGGAGCTCCCGATCGGCGCCGTTCTTATTCCTCGTCCTCACCCACCAGGTGATAGCAGGGTGCTTTCTCCATGGTGTACTCGCCGGTCTCCGGATCGCGGCGCGACACCGTCAGCACGTGCCAGTTGTCGTCGTCCAGCTTCATGGCGTCGCCCCGGTAGTAATAGCCGGGCCAGCGCGTCTCCTTGCGGAAGAGCGTGTGCTGGGTGACGCATTCGGAGGTGCGGTGGCGGTGCTTCAACTCCCAGGCCCGCAGCAGTTCGTGCAGGTCCTTGGCGGCCAGTTTCTCCAGATCCTCTTCCATGATCTTGAGCTTCTTCAGGCCGATGCTCAGGAGCTTCTCGTTGGTCATGTAGTTGACCGTCGAGCCGCCGCAGTACTCGTCCATGAGCTTCTGCAGACGATCCAGGCCCTGGCGGGGGTTGATGTAGTGCGGGTTGACGTCACCGGCGACGATTTCGTTGCGGTAGGTCTTGTAGTGCTCGAGGGGCTTGTAGACCTGTTCCTTGCGCTTGTTGATCTGCGCCTCGGAGACCTTGATGCCCTCGCCCTTGCCGTCGTCGATGTACTGGCAGGCCGCCTTCGCCGCCAGGCGCCCTTCCGTGAAGGAGCCGGACGAAAAGGCGTGCGGCGTGCCGCCGACGGCATCGCCGGCGCCGAACAGGCCCTCGACGGTCATCATCCGGTTGTAGCCCCAGAAGTATTCCGGCGGGGATACGTCCTCGGGGCCTGAGCACCAGGCGCCCGAACCCGTGGCGTGGGAGCCCATGACATAGGGTTCCGACGTGGTCAGTTCCGGGTTCTCGTTCTTCGGGTCCACGTCCGTGGCGGCCCACAGCACGGCCTGACCGACGGTCATCCCTAGGAAGTTGTGCCAGCCGATCTCTTCGAGGTGCGGGTCCTGGAAGGCTTCCATGGTGACCATATGAATGGGCCCGCGCCCGGCGTTGATCTCGTTGATCAGGGCGTGGTTGCGCAGACACGTCGGGATCGGCCGGTGGGTCAGGTGGGAAACCTCCGGATCCAGGTATTCCTTGCCGACCATCTTTTGCAGTTCCGGGAACCAGTTGGATTCGTACTCCTCGCCGAGACCGTTCTGCGTGTAGGTCTTGAGGTGCAGGAAGTAGGCGCCCACCGGGCCGTAGCCGTCCTTGAAACGGGCCAGCACGATGCGGTTTTCCATCTGGGTCATCTTGGCGCCGGCCTCGATCATCAGGCCGTAGGCGGACCCCGACGACCAGGGCGCGTACCAGACACGCCCGGCACCTTCACCGGTGGACCGGGGCTTGAAGATGTTGGACGCACCGCCGGCGCCGCAAATCACCGTCTTCGACTTGAAGACGTGGAAGTCACCGGTGCGCACGTTGAAGCCGACGGCCCCGGCGATGCGGTTCTCCTTGGCTTCGTCCATGAGCAGGTGGGTGACGCAGATCCGGTTGAACACCTTGTCCGCCGACTTCTTGGCGGCCTCGGCGACGATGGGCTTGTAGGATTCGCCGTGGATCATGATCTGCCAGCGGCCTTCCCGAAGATAGGAGCCCTTCTTGTCGTCCCGCATGATCGGCAGGCCCCACTCTTCGAACTGGTGGACGGTGGAGTCCACGTGCCGGGCCATGTCGAACAGGAGATCCTCGCGCACCAGGCCCATCAGGTCGATGCGGGCATAGCGCACGTGGTCTTCCGGATTGTTCTCGCCGAAGCGCGTCCCCATGTAGCAGTTGATCGCGTAGAGCCCCTGGGCGACCGCGCCGGAGCGGTCGATATTGGCTTTCTCGGCAATGACGATTTTCTTGTCCTGCCCCCAGAACCGGGCTTCGAAGGCCGCACCCGTGCCGCCAAGGCCAGCGCCGGCGACCAGGATGTCGATGTTGTCTTCTATGATCGTGTTGTAAGCCATCAGTAATACACACCCTTCTTCATCGTGAGGCCGTTCGATTCCAAGGTATGCAAGCCGCCGTCGTCGAAGCGGATGTACTTGGGTTCGTTGTACAGCAACTGACTGTCACGCATTTCCTGGGTCGGTCCGTCGACGTCCTTGAGTTTCGGAATGTCACGGCCCCAGGGTTTCGACGTGATGGGCGCCAGCAGGTTCAGGTCCTTCTTGCCGTTGCGGAACTTGATCCGCCAGGCAATGACACCCTTCTCCTCGTCGCGCTCCACCCGCACACTGTGGCCCAGCGGCGCGAAGTCCGCGTAGCCGCGGACGTCGATGGCATGCTGCGGGCAGGCCTTCACGCAGGAGTAACACTCCCAGCACATGTTGGGCTCGATATTGTAGGCACGCCGATAAGTCTTATCGATGTGCATGATATCGGACGGGCAGATATCGACGCAGTGCCCACACCCATCGCATCGGGTCATGTAAACGAAAGTTGGCATGATACGGTTTCTCTCTGATCAGAAAATTGGATGGGGTTCGATCTCAGTAGTGCCGCGGCTCTTCGCGCTTGATGCCGAGGCCCATGTAGGGCGGCTTGTTGCCCATGTATTTCGGGATGTCGCGGAACTTCTCCTGCAGCTCCGGATCCGAAAGATCGCCGAGCTTCGGCATGTTCTGGTTGGAGCCGTCGGCCTTCAGGATCCGTTTCTGGTAGGCGGCCGCGGGCTTGAAGAACATGTGCGCGAACTTCGACCAGAGCACGCCGCCGAACAACACCGTCGAAGAGATGATGAACAGGGCCAGGAACAGGGTGTTCAAGGCGCCCCCGCCGGCCTGGGTCAGCGACCACAAGAGCCCGAAGGTGGCGGTGCCCAGCAAGGACAGGATGAACATGTCGGCGCGCACGACGCGGTACCAGGGGTTGCCCTCGGCGGCCACGTCGACGCGGATGCCGAACCAGAACCAGTAGCCGCCGACGCAGATCATCGCCGCGCCCAGGTGCCAAAACAGCGAAACGCTGGGGGGCGCGGCTCTTCCCGTATAGGCGAACACCAGGCCGATGGTCGAGATCACGAAGATGACGAAGCCGTACATGGTCAACAGATGCGACATGCGGCGCTTCGGATTGCAGAACTCGGCCGACGTGAGCACGTCTTCGGCCACGGTCTTGATGGCGATTCCCATCTTGTCGCCGCCGCTCAGCTCGCGCTCCCGGGCGGCCTTGTCCTGCTCGGCCTTCTCGAAGAAGAACTTGGCGCTTTTCTTGTGCACCATGTCGATGATGGTGCCGCCGACGACCAGGATGACCATGATGATCACGTAGGCCTGCATGACGGCGGGCGATATGGTGGTGGAAAGTTCGGCGAATGGATTGCTGGTGAACATCTAATTGCCCCAACCTTGGTTATTGGTCATCACGGCGGGCGCCGAGCCGATGCCGGCCGGCGGCGCCCATGGATAGCTCAAGTTGTTAGAAATCGTCTTCATCGTGTTGCAGGACGCCGGGGGCTCCGGACGGCCAGTGGCGCCGCCGTACCCTCGGGCATGTCATCCGTTGACGCGGGCGGTTTCGGTGCGGGCGGCCAAAGGGGGCCTCGGCGCATCCCGGTGCTCGCGTAAACGATGATCGGTATCCTGGTTTCCCCTCCCTCGATACCCGGCGCGTGGGCCGGTCTCCTTAAATTACCTCAACAGATGAACTCTGCCAACCGAATTATCAAAAACGAGAAGTGATGTCTCAATAATGATATTTTTGCACATCCGTCCGGAATTTCTTAAAAACTTATTCGCCTCGCCTTGCCTGTCAATCCCGGCCCCGCCGTTGACCCACCGAATGCGGCCCATTGGCCCCAACTTCCGCATGGGTAATCATATTCAAAAAATGTAAAGTAACAGGCAGGGGGAGTCAACGCCTTGCGGACAAGGAATCCAGCATTTCTGCGACCTTAGAGAGGTTCTAAGGGCCGGCCGCGCCGGCGCGGGCCGCACGGCGGCGTCCGCCGGGCCGACGCCTCTCGCCGGCGGCCGTCCGGCGGTGACCTGGGTGCCGCGGTGGGGCCGGGCCTCAGGCGTGATTATCCGGGTGGCGCACCACGTAAACGGAACAATGGGCGTGGCGGACGATCCGGCTGGCTACCGAGCCGAGGAAGTAGTCCGACAGGCCGGGATCGTGCGAGTGGACGACGATCAGGTCGGCCTTGATCCGCGCGGCGTAGTCCAGGATCTCCGTCGCCGGCGGTCCCTCGCGGACGACGGCTTCGGCACCGTACAGGTTGTCCGTCATTTCCTTGAGCTTGGCTTCCGCCTCGTCTTTCCGGTTGGCCAGGATGCCCTCCGGCACCTCGGACAGGACGTAGCCAGGCGTCGGTTCGATGACGTGCAGGAAGACCAGCGTTCCGTCCATGGTGCGGGCAATGTCCAGGGCCGTGTTGATGACCGTCTCATTGCCCCCGGTTCTCGCGATGTCGATCGCAACGAGTATCTTTTTCATTTCAACCTCCTATCTGGCGGGTTGATCCGAAGGCACGTGGTCTGGGCAAGGGGGGAAACGTTTCCGCCGGGTTCGAAACCGAAAGCCCCGCGGCTATCGGCGGGGCTTCCTTCTGTGGGCGCTTCTCACGCCGCCCGATGATGATGATCGGGCCTCACTTTGGTTTTTCAATATGTCGTCTCGACTGTCCGGTGGTGTCAGTTTTTTGGCCTCCTTGCCCAGTTGCTTATGGAGCCATCTTAGCCGGACCGGCGATCGGCGCATTGATCAGGATCAACGGGCCTCCGGAATCCGCCCGGCCGCGGTTCCCGGTTCGGCCCCCGTGAAACGCCACGCCATTGACCGCCGAGGCCAAGTTACCGACACTGGCGCCACCACGGACGGGGGAGGCAGTTCCGGTGGATCGGGTGATCGTACTCAGCGATCGAGACAACGTGGCGACCTCGCTGGCCGATTTGGCGGCCGGCGAGGCGGCCCGCTGGGCGGGCGGCGAGGTGGTGCTCTGCGATCCCATCGCCTTCGGCCACAAGTTCGCGCTCACCGACATCGCCGCCGGCGACGAGATCCTGAAATACGGCGAGGTCATCGGCCTGGCCTCCCAGGCCATTGCCGCCGGCGCCCACGTGCACGTGCACAACGTCGAGAGCGTCCGGGCCAGGGGGGATAAGCTCGGAGATAAGGACGGAGATAAGGGCGCGGATAAGGACGGAGGCGGATCATGACCGCCACGGTCATGGGATACCGCCGCGCCGACGGCCGCGTCGGGGTGCGCAATCAGGTGGCCGTGCTGTCGGCCATGGACAATACCAATCCCTCGGCCGAGCGCATCGCCGCCATGGTCGAGGGCACCACGGTGGTCTCCACCCCCTTCGGCCGCACCCAGATCGGCGATGATTTCGAGATGACCTTGAAGACCCTGGCCGGCATCGGCGCGCACCCGAACATCGCCGCGGTGCTGGTTTTGGGGCTGAGTCTGGATTCGGCCGAGCCGCTCGCCGAACGCATCCGCCCGTCCGGGAAACCGGTCGAGGTATTGGGCCTGCAGGAAGCCGGCAGCACCATCACGCTGAGCGCCGAAGGGGCCCGGATCGCCGCCGAGTTGGTGGTCCAGGCCTCCGAGGCGGTGCGCGAGCCGTGCCCGTTTTCCGATCTGGTGGTGGCCGTCGAATGCGGCGGCTCGGACACCACGTCCGGGCTTGCCTCCAATCCGGCGGTGGGCCGGTTCGCCGACCGGTTCATTGATTCGGGCGGCACCATCATCCTTTCCGAGCCGGCCGAGTTCATGGGCGCCGAACACCTGTTGGCGGCGCGCTGCGAAAACCCTGAGGACGGCCAGCGCATCCGCGACATGGTGCGCTGGTTCGAGGACGAGGCGAAGCGCAACGGCGTCGACATGCGGGGCATCAACCCGACGCCGGACAACATGGCCGGCGGCCTGACCACCCTGGAGGAGAAGTCCTTGGGCGCCATCGCCAAGGGCGGAACCCGGCCCATCGTCGAGGTCGTCGGCTATTCCGAGGCGCCGGCGAAGCAAGGCCTGGTGATCATGGATACCCCGTCTGCGGCCTGCGAATCCATGACCGGCCTGGTCGGCGGCGGCGCCCAGATGATCATCTTCTCGACGGGCCGCGGCAATTCCATCGGCGCGCCGGTGGCGCCCACCGTGAAGATCACCGGCAACCCCCACACGGCTGGGTCCATGCCGGAAAACATCGACGTCGACGTCAGCGCCGTCATCGCCGAGGGCGAATCCCTGGATACCGCCGCCGAGCGGCTCTGGTCGGAGATGATGAAGATCGCCGGCGGCAAGGTCACCCGGGCCGAGGTGCTGCGCGAGGACCAGCTCTCGGTCAGCCGTTTCGGACCCTCCGTCTGAACCATCACCGGAAAGAAGGATCCATAAAATGGACGACACGGACAAACCTCCCCTGACGGGGGTTCGCGTGTTGGAGTTCGGGCAGGTCCTGGCCATCCCCTACACGGGCATGGTGCTGGCCGACCAGGGCGCCCAGGTCATCAAGGTGGAGCCGCCCACGGGCGAGGCCAGCCGCTTCTATACGCCGCCGGAAGTGGGCGGCGAGTCGCCCTATTACCTGCATGCGAACCGCAACAAGCTGGGCCTCGGCATCGACTTGAAAAGCGACGACGGCCGCGAAGCGGTGCTGGCCATGGTCGCCGGGGCCGACGTGGTCCTCGAGAATTACCGGGCCGGGGTCATGGACAAACTGGGCCTCGGCTACGAGACCCTGAAAGGGATCAACCCGGGCCTCATCTATTGCGCCGTGTCGGGCTACGGCCGCGCCGGGCCCATGGCGCATCGGGCCGGCTACGACCCCATCGCCCAGGCGGAATCGGGCATGATGTCCATGTCCGGTGAGCGCGACGGCACGCCGGTGCGCACGGGGTCCTCCATCGTCGACATGATGACCGGCGTGATCTCGGCCCAGGCGGTCACCGCCGCCCTCTATGCACGCAAGGACTCAGGCCAGGGCCAGTACATCGAGACCAACCTGTTCGGTACCGCCGTCAACATGCTGGTCAATTTCGCCGCCCAATCGCTGCTCACGGGCGACAACCCCCGGCGCGGCGGCAACGGCAGCCAGGCGGCGCAGCCCTCCGGCGTCTACGCAAGTGCGGACGGGGAATTCATGCTGACCGTCGGCGGCGAGGCGCAGTACCGGCGGTTTTGCGACAACGTCCTGGAGCGCCCGGATCTGGCGACGGACCCGCGGTTCGCGAAGAACAAGGCACGGGTCGACAACCGGGCCGAGCTGGACGCCGCCCTGAATGCCGTCTTCGCCACCCGCCCCAACGCCGAATGGCTGGCGCGCATGCAGGCGGAAGGCGTTCCCGCCGGCGAGATCCTGGGGATCAAGGAGGCCCTGGCCTCGCCCATGGCGGAAGCCGTCGATCTGGTGGCCACGGCACCACACCCGACCCTCGGCGACCTGCCGACGCTGATGCCGTCCTACGCCATGAGCGGCACGCCGGTCCGCGATCCCGTGGCGGCGCCGCTGTTGGGTCAGCATAGCCGCGAGCTGCTGCGCGACATGGCCGGTTTCGACGAGGCGCGCATCGATGCCATGTTCGCCGCCGGCACCGCCGTGGAGCCGTGAGCGGCCGCCATTGAGGCGGGTCAAGGCGCCGCCGGCGCCTTAGGGATATAATATGGCTCAATTCGCAAAACGAAGGCATGGCCTCGTCATCGCCGCCTCGAGGCAGGCTCTTGGCGATGGCTGGTCGCCGAGTTCGATGAGATGGAACCATCTGAGATAGCTGTCCAGGTACTTGGTGGCG
>Ga0209568_1000488_pt1 | contig 13781 bp, 13 predicted proteins | sample WorMetOlspDAHAB2_FD_187406 | JGI IMG/M metagenome (GOLD analysis project Ga0209568, IMG submission 187406) | Marine gutless worms symbiont microbial communities from Max Planck institute for Marine Microbiology, Germany - Olavius sp. DAHAB.2... ...
CGGGTCATCTCCTGTACAGGGTCGCAGTGCCCTAAAAGACAATCCAGCCTGAAACCTATCCGCCTCTCCCAACACCTTATCAGAGCCAGGATGCTTGACCGTTCACCCCTCATTCATGCCATCTCCTTCATGGTTCGTGCGGGTTTCTACGAGCTGGGCGCGCCCGCGGATGACCAAGAAATTGGTGGCCACCGGCGGCGCCCGGGACTTGCGTTTCAGGACAAAACTTGTCTTGGTTCCGCCGATCTAGATCGTTTCGTCGGAGAGAGAGGATGTCGCTGGAGCTGTGGTTCGCGTTCGTCGTGGCGACGATCGTCCTGCTGACGGTACCGGGGCCGACGGTTATTCTTGTCGTCAGCTACGCGCTCGGAAGGGGGCGGGCGAGCGCCTGGGCGACGGTCCCTGGCGTGACGCTGGGCGATTTCACCGCGATGACAGTTTCCTTGCTCGGCGCCGGCGCTGTGCTCGCTGCTTCGGCGACGCTGTTTACGGCGCTGAAGCTTGCCGGCGCGGCATATCTCGTCTGGCTGGGTGTTCGGCTCTGGCGGGCCGACCCGACGTTGAAGGTTTCGCGCGCCGACACTGCGACCGATGGCTGGCGGATGTTCTGGAACGCCTACGTGGTTACGGCGCTCAATCCCAAGAGCATCATCTTCTTCGTCGCCTTCGTCCCGCAGTTCGTCGATCCAACGGTTCCAGCCGTCCCACAGTTCATCCTTCTGGAGGCGACGTTTCTCGTGCTCGCCGCCGTCAACGTGGCGATCTGGGCCGTGCTGGCAGGACGGCTGCGGGCGTGCTTTGACCGGCCCGCGGCGCTTCGGACCATCAACCGGATCGGCGGGAGCCTGCTGATCGGCGCGGGACTGCTGACAGCCGCGATCCGGCGTACGTCCTGACGGTGCCGAACGGCGGCTGACGCCGAGGTTTCAGGCGACTCATTTGGGTACCCCGGCGGTCGGGTGCCGTGTCGCTAACGTCCCGTGGAAAGGCCGGTCGGCAATGGAGAGGATTCATCCCTGAAGGCCACCGCGTTGCGGCAAACGCGCCAGACAAATATAATTCGGACGACAAGAAGAACCCGTGAACTGGTGTCTGAGGTGGAGGGACTTCCGGTCGTTGGGAGCTTGCAAGATGTTGCGCAGATCAATGACCTTTGGTCCGGGGAACCGTTCGATTGGGCGCCGTCGAGTCGTCGGGGCGGCTACGACCGTGTGCGTCGTCATCGCCGTGCTGATGATCTTTGCCGATGGCGCGAACGCCCAGTCCGGCGATGCAGAGCGAGTCGGACCTGTCTACGATCCCACCTCGAAAAGCTATTTCGAAATCCGAGACTACTCCCACATCAAGCCGCCGGGGCGTAACTGGGCGAACATCAACAAGCACGTGAAACAGCTGACCTTCAAAGGTGTGCAAGGCCGGCTGGCGATCATTCGATCCCCAGAGACCCATCAGTTCGTGCAAGGCAATGTCCTGAAGGACGCCAACGGCTACGTCGAAGCCGTGTGGATCGGACTTCGGCTGTTCTGCAGGGGTATGAAGCAGTTGTGGGTCGACGGTCACGTGCGGCGCAAAGGCGACTTTGCCGCTTGGTCGCGTCGGTGGTACCGAAACGAAACTGCGACCTGCATGAACCAGAACTTCCAATACATGCCCGTCTACTATGGCCGCAAAGGGTCATCCTGGCGGTGGCAGGCATCGGGTCAGATCAAGAATTTCGCCCACGTCCTGATGGAGTACCCCACCGGCGAGGAATAGGTCCGTTCGGGATCAACCCGACAAAGGACATAGGATCGCGGGGCGTCAGCACGCCCGTTGCAGTGGGGACGGGTCGCTCATCTCTGAACGCATCCCGGCTTGGCCCGATCGCCACAGCTCTTCCCAATGGGATGCGCGCTTCGGTTCTCCGAACAGGAAACCTTGCAGATAGTCGCACCGATGTCCGGCGAGAAAGCAGCGATGGGTTTCCGTTTCTACGCCCTCGGCGACAACCTGTAGGCCCATACTGTGGGCCATGGCGACAGTCGCTGCGCTGATGGCCGAGGCGTTCTCGTCGTGCCCGAGTTCGCGGACGAACTCCTGGTCGAGTTTGAGAACGTTGATGGGAAACCGCTTCAGGTACGCGAGCGACGAGTAGCCGGTACCAAAATCGTCGATCGCCAGTCCGACGCCGAGGTCCTTCAGGCCCTGCAGGCTCTCGATGGCCTGTTTGGCATCCGCCATGGCGACCGTTTCGGTGACCTCCAGCTCCAGGTCCGACCCCGACAAACCATTGTCTTCGATGGCGATCCGGACTTCGTCAGTGAACTCGGCCGAACGAAGCTGATGGCGGGAGATGTTCACCGCCATGCGTAGTCCGTCAAACCCGAGCCGTTTCCACGCCGCCAGCTGCGCACAGGCTTCCTTCAGCACCCAACTGCCGATCTGCCCGATTAGTCCGATCTGCTCGGCGACGGGAATGAACTTGTCGGGCGGAATGTTGCCGCGATCGGGATGGTTCCACCTGATCAAGGCTTCGAAGCCGCAGATCTGGCCGTCTGAAGTATGGACCTGCGGCTGATAGAAGAGCTCGAACTGACCGTCGGCGATGGCGTTGGGCAGGTTCCGTTCGATCTCCATGCGCTCGTTCGATGTCGCCATCATTTGTGCCGAGTAGAACTGGAAGTTTTTCCTGCCCGAGTCCTTGGCGTGATACATGGCCGTGTCGGCAGCCTTCATCAGTGATTCGATGTCGTCGCCATCAGCGGGATAGAGGCTAATCCCGATACTCGGACTGGAATGGAGGTCGTGCGTGCCGATCGCATAGGGCTCGCTTAGGGCATCGACCAACTTCGCCGCGATCCGAGAAGCGATACCGGGATGCGAGAGCCCGGTCAGTGCGACCACGAACTCGTCGCCGCCCTGGCGGGCGACGATGTCACTTTCGCGGACACAGGGGCCGAGCCGATTGGCGACCTCCTTGAGAAGCTCGTCGCCAACGTGGTGGCCGAGGGTATCGTTGATGGTCTTGAACCGGTCCATGTCGATAAACATTACCGCGACCGAATCTCCGGAACGACGGACCGACCGCAACGCTTGCTCAAGCCTGTTTTCCAAGCTGAACCGGTTCAGAAGACCGGTCAGGGCATCGTAGTGAGCGAGATGATGAATCTGCTCTTCCGCGGCCTTGCGTTCGCTGATGTCCGAGAAGCTCGCCATGTAGTGGGTCAGACGGTCGGCGTCGTCTCGGACGACCGAGATCGTCGCCCATTTCGGAAACACCCGCCCTGATTTGCTGCGGTCCCAAAGTTCGCCTTGCCAGAACCCGGACGTTCTCAACTCCGACCACATCGCGTCATACGTCTCTCGCGGCGTGAGCCCGGACGCCAGCAGCTTGGGGTTCTGTCCAACGACATCATCGAGGGTATATCCGGTCATCGCCGAAAACGCCGGGTTGATGTTGACGATCCGGTTTTCGCTGTCTGCAATCAGCATGGCCTCGCCACTGCCCTTGAACGCGTTTGCGTACAGATGCAGAGCCGCTTCGCTCTTTTGTCGCTCGGCAATCTCGGTTCGCAGATCGACGATCTGCCTCGCCACCGTGCGTTTGAGGGCCCACAGCCACGCAAAGGTGAGTACGAGCAGTGCCGCGACAACAGCAACCGTTACGGTAACGAGGAGAAGGGCACGGTCGCGCGCGTTCGCCTTGTCCCGTTCGGGATCGAAGATGAAGCTTTCGTCGAAGTCTCCATTGACGAGACCGCCCTGCTTGAGAATTTCGTGCATGCGACGCCAACGGTCCGGATTGACCCGGCCCAACTGGACGACGGGATAGAGCATCAGCTTGCGGACTTCCTCCGCCTGAAAGCGGTTGAAGCCGAGGAGGTTTTCGACCGGATATCGCCGGGGCAAGGTCGTGGCGATGCGCTCGGCAATCTCGTCGGGATGCTCCAGCGCATAGCGCCAACCTTCGAGCGTGGCGTCGACGAACCGGCGGACGATGTCCGGGCTCGACTTTGCAAAGGTATCCGTCGTGAAGATGCTGTCTCCGTAGAAGTCCACGCCATAGGCGGACGGCTGCAGAACCGTGATCGGCGTTCCCGTTTGTCTGGCACGCCATAGCGCCGTCAGCCTGAAAGCGGCGTAGGCGTCGACACGGCCGGCCGACAGATGATTGAAGGGGATTCCGGTCAGCTCCTTTCGCGTCGGTCCCGTGGCCTGTTCGGGATCCAGGCCCTCGCGCCGCATCACAGCCTGCATCTCGACGTCGGCGACCCGATGGCGCGAACGCAAAACGGTGACTCGCGTCAGATCTGCCGGGGACCTCACACCAGCGTCGGTGCGTGCGACGATGGCAATCGGGCTTTGCTGGAAGATCGAGGCTGCGACGACAACCGGAGCACCCCGATCGCGGGCGATCAGGACTTCGGCGGCACCGATGCCAAAGTGGGCACGCCCCGCCGCAACTTCCTCGATGACCTTCACTTGCGTGCCGTCTTCGGCGAACGCCGACCGGATCTCGACGTCGAGGCCGGCCTGCTCGTAGTACCCCTGCCAATCGGCCGCATAAATCCCGGCGAACTGGAACTGGTTGTCCCAGCGCATCTGCAGAACCACCCGATCGGCTGCGAAGGCAGAAGCCGAGACGCCGACGCCAAGCCAAATCGACGCAGCCAGCACAAGTATTCGGCTGCCGGTCATGAAATCCCCAAACCTTCCAAGCCAATTAATTTTCTTAGATTAAGCGCGTTTCTCTGGCGGGGATGAAGGCATGCTTCCGTATATTCACCGGTTCCATCGGTTTAATTTTCCAATTTTTGACTGTGGGGACGTGGCCTGACGCGGCACGGTTGCCGGTGGTGCTCGGCAGGACGGGCACGCACCGACGTACGACGCAAGGTGTCTCGTCAACAACTGGAAACGCCGATAAACTCGCCAAATCTCAGGGGAGGAACTTGGACCATGCAGAATCGATCGGGACGATCCGCCTTCGGAACCGTGGCGCTCCTGGCGCCTCTCGCCATTGGCTTCGGCCTCGCCACCTCGGCGGCGGACGCCGCGAGCTACGGAACGATCCCGCCGGTACCGTGGGGGTCCGACAGCGCCGCCGGCCGGTGCGTCGTCTGCCACAGTCTCGAGAAGGGCGGGCCCTTCCGTTACGCGCCGAACCTCTACGGTATCGTCGGCGCGCCGAAGGCGCGCGAGGAGGGATACGGCTACTCGCGCTCGCTGATCACCAAGGGTGGCGTGTGGACTGAGGACGATCTCGACCAGTTCCTCGCCGATGCCGGCAAGTTCGCTCCAGGGTCAACGAAAAGCATCCGCGTCCGCAACGCCGAGGAACGCAAGAAGATCATCGAATTCCTGAAGGCGCCGTCGCAGTAGGGCCGAGCGGCCACGCTGCCGGTTCGCGACGTTCGCGCTAAACCGTCTGGTCGTCGACCTGCCGGAACGCCTGGACCGACAATCGTTCGGCCAGGTCATGCATCGTCTTCATCTGGGATGTCGGCGCCGCGTCGATGAATGACCGCCACTGATCCAAATGATCCCAGTGCGCGATGGTCATGCACTCGCCCGGATCGTCACAGCCTTCGAGGAAGACGCTCCCCCGGGCGCCCTCCGTACTGTCTCGGATGGCGGTCGTCGTGTCCCGCCAAGCCGCCTTGAACACCGTCCGGTTTTCTTCCGGGACCTTCCATCGGTAGACGACCCGTATCACGATCCTTGCTCCTTCTTTTTTGGGATGACCTTGCCGCCAACGCGAACTATCTAGTCGAAGCGACCCTGCCGACTGTGACACGGATGCCGAGACCGATCGAACCCCTTCGGAGTGTCAGCCGCCGCCGTTTCCTCGCCGGCGGCGCGGCGATGGCCGGTATGGCGGTCGCCGCGCCGCTCCGGACGTACGGGGCTGCCGAGGACCGCGCTCGTATCCTCCGAGCGGCCCCTGCGGAAGCGTCCCTGCGCTCGTCGGCCGCCGTTCCGGCCCGCGTTTGGGCCTATGACGCTCAGGTGCCGGGTCCGCTGCTGCGGGTCCGCCAGGGTGAGGCGGTGCGCGTGCGGCTGGAGAATGGCATCGAGCAGCCCACCACCGTTCACTGGCATGGCATCCGCATCGACAACCGCATGGATGGCGTGGCCGGCCTGACCCAGGACGCGGTGCCGCCGGGAGAAACGTTCGACTACGCGTTCACTGTCCCCGATGCCGGCACGTTCTGGTATCACCCCCACAACCGCTCATGGGAGCAGGTCGCCCGCGGCCTGCAGGGCGTTCTCATCGTCGATGAACCGGAGCCGCCGACGGTCGACCAGGACATCGTCCTGGTCGTCGACGATTGGCGGTTGACCGACGACGGGCAGATCGACGAAGCGAGCTTCGGCCATCTGCACGACTGGAGCCACGCCGGCCGGTTGGGAAACGAGCTGACGGTGAACGGCCGTCCGCGCTTCGACGTGCCGGTGAGGGCCGGCGAGCGCCTGCGTGTCCGCCTCGTCAACACGGCCAACGCGCGGATCATGAACCTGCGGTTCGAGGCGCACACATTGATGCTGATTGCCGTCGACGGGCAGCCCGTCCAGCCTCGGCCCGTTCCGGATGGCGAACTCCGGCTCGGCCCGGGCCAGCGGGTCGACCTGATGATCGACATGAGCCTCGATCCCGGCTCCCGTGCCGCGTTCACCGAAGTCACCGGCGGCGGTCGCCTCGTTGCCGGCGAGTTCGTCTATGCCACCGACAGCGTCGCCCGCGACAACCCCCTGGACGCGCCGGTACGGCTCACCACGAACCCGCTGCCGACCCGGCTCGAACTCGACGGTGCGACACGGGTGGATCTGCTCATGGAAGGCGGCGCCATGGGCGGCATGGCCGGGGCGATCCACGATGGCAAGGAGATGACCATCCGCCAACTCGTGCGGGAGAAACGCATGGCCTGGGCGTTCAATGGTGTCGCCGGGATGAGCGAGGCGCCGCTGGTGACGGCGAAGCGCGGCCAGACCGTGGTCATCCACATGCGCAACCAGACGGCCTGGCCCCACGCCATGCACCTGCACGGTCATCACGCGCGCGAACTGATGCGGTCGGGCGCCCCCGTCACCGACGAAACCTGGCGCGACACGGTCATGTTGGAACGCGAAGAGGACGTCGCCGTTGCCTTCGTCGCCGACAATCCGGGCAGGTGGATGCTTCATTGCCATATGCTCGAGCACCAGGTGGCCGGAATGACAACTTGGTTCGAGGTTGTTTCGTAGATGACGGAAGGGAGGCGCCGGATATGAATCGGCTGTTGATCGTCGCGGTCTTGGGATTGGCTCTAGCGCACCCGCCGCAGGTCCGGGCTACAGAGCACGGCCCGAGCGCGGAAGCCGGCGAACGCCCGGAAATCGTCGTCTACAAGAGCCCCTATTGCGGCTGTTGCGGCGGCTGGGCTAAGCACATGGAGGCGGCCGGATATTCGGTGATCACCCGTAACGTCACCGACCTTGAGCCGGTCAAGCAAGGCGCACGCGTTCCCGACGAGCTGGCGAGTTGTCACACGGCAATTGTCGATGGCTACGTCATCGAAGGCCACGTCCCAGCGTCGGCCATCGACCGGCTGCTCGCCATCCGGCCGGCGGTCCGCGGCCTCGCCGTTCCGGGTATGCCCATCGGTTCGCCCGGCATGGAGGGGCCCCAGCCGGAACCCTACAACGTGCTGACCTTCGACAAGCATGGCCGGTCGTCGGTGTTCATGAGCGTTCCCGCGGGCAAGTGATCGTGCAGCATTGGCTAGGCGATTTTCCACATCGGAGGCTGCAATGAAGCGACCAAGATTGCTCGCTGTTCTCGGTGCCGGCGTTCTCCTCGGCATCGGTATCTTCGCGGCCGAGGCGCACGGGCCCAGGCACAATCCCGTTCGCCACCAGTTCGTCATGCAGAACGGATTGCCCGACGCCTACCTGGATGCTCGCAATCCCCTCGGTAAGACGCGGGACAACCTGACCGGTGGCGCGGAGCTTTTCGCCGAACATTGCGTCCTCTGTCACGGCCGCGCGGGACAGGGCAACGGCGAGGGTGCTGCCGACCTCGATCCGCCGCCGCCGAACCTCGCCGGTCTCTACGGCGGTCCGATGGAGCGGATGGCTGGTGGACGCAAAATGATGGGCGGGCGGAACATGGATGCCTTCACCTTCTGGGCGGTGTCCGAGGGCGGCGAAGCGCTAGGCACCGGCATGCCGGCCTACAAGGACGTGCTGAGCGAGGACGAGCGCTGGCAGATCCTGCTCTACATGGCCAACGGGTTCAGCATCGACACCGGAAAGTAGAGGCGGGTGGCGGTTGACACGCGCCGGTCGAAGTTGCCTCCAGGTCGAGCCGACTCGTGCACCGGGCGGTGCGATCGGTTAGGATCGTGCACCAAGCGGTGCGGCGCGGAGACGCCGAAAGCCGCGGCGAGACGTACGAGCAGGGGGCGGCATGGCGACCGGGGACAACCTCCAGGACAACATCGAACAGAACATCGAGCAGAACATCGAGACGGTCAGCCGGCTGATCGACACCGTCGTCGAGTTCGCCGTCGCCTACGGCTTCCAGATCCTCGGCGCGCTGGTCGTCCTGCTGATCGGCCTCAAGGTCGCCGGCTGGTCGGGACGCAAGATCACCGGCTTTGCGCTCGCCCGCAACATCGACCAGACGCTGGCCAAGTTCTTCGGCGGCCTGGTCAAGATCGTCGTCATTGCCTTCGTCGTCGTCATCACGCTGGGCAACTTCGGCATCTCCATCGCGCCGCTGATCGCACTGGCGGGCGCCTCGGCCTTCGGTGCGACGCTTGCGATCCAGGGTCCGCTGTCGAACTACGGGGCCGGTCTTTCGCTCATCCTCGCCCGTCCGTTCGTCGTCGGTAATTCCATCACCGTCGGGCGCACCAGCGGCATCGTCGAGGAGATCACGCTGGCGATGACCGTGCTGACCAGCGAGGATGGCGAACGCATCACCGTGCCCAACAAGGAGATCGTCGGCGAGGTCATCGTCAACTCCCACGACCGCCGGGTTGTCGAGACCGGCATCGCCATCGGTGCCGACGCCGATGCCGAAAAAGCCATTGGCGTGTTGCGCGAGGTGTTGGCGCGGTCGCCCGACGTCGGTGACGAACCGCCGCCACAGATCGGCGTCCACGACTTCACCGATGGCGGTGTTGTGCTGGGACTGCGCTTCTGGGTGCCGAGCACGCGGTATTTCCAGCTCCGTTACGCGCTCAACCGCGAGGCCTTCGCGGCGCTGCGCGACGCCGGGATTCCGCTGCTGGCAGCGGCCGGAACGGCGGTCGCCGCGGAGACCCTGAGCGCCGACGAGCCGGTGCCGTCCGGACCAGCGCGGTGAATGGTCGTGACGTCAACAGAGCTAAGAAGATTGAAGACATAGAGGAGACGGGTTCATGCGCTTCCGTTCGATTGTCGTTTTCGCCGTGGCGGTCCTTCTGGCCCATGGCGCCATTGCCGACGAGGGCCCGGTCGGTCGGGTTAAGACGGTCAAAGGCGACGCCTCGGTGGTCCATGCCGGCAGTGCCTCGCCGGCCACGGTCGGGGCGCCGGTGGCGCTCGGCGATACGCTGAAGACCGGCAAGGACGGATCCATCGGCGTGACGCTTCGCGACAACACCATGGTCTCCATTGGCCCGGACACCGAATACGCCATCGACCAGTTCGTGTTCCAGCCGCGCCAGAACAAGCTCAGCTTCGTCAGCCGCGTGACCAAGGGCTCGTTGCACTACGTCTCCGGGACCATCGCAAAGCTGTCGCCGGACGCGGTCAAGGTGGCGACGCCGACCGGCACCATCGGTGTGCGCGGCACCCGCTTCGCCGTCCGCGTCGGAGACTGAACCAATGCCCGTTCGCGGAGGTGCCGCGGCGGCGCGGATGCTCGCCGTGACGGTGGAAACCGAGGGCGGCTCGCAGACCATCGAAACGCCGGGTCAGGCAACGTCCTTCGGCAGCGCCAGCCGGCCGCCGGGCGAGCCGTTCGCCGTTTCGGACGAGCAACTGGGCCGCGACTTCGGCGACGCCATCGGCGCACAGCCGGAGCCGCCGGCGATGTTCCTCATCTACTTCTTCTCCGACAGCACGCGCCTGAAGGCGGACTCGGAAGCCAAGCTGCCGACCATCCTTGCCGCAATCGGAAAACGCGCCGCACCCGACATTGCCGTCGTCGGCCATTCCGACCGCTTCGGCGACGAGACCTACAACAACCGTCTGGCGTTGCGCCGTGCCCGTGCCATCCGTGACGCCATCGTCAATGCCGGCATCGACGCCGCCAGTATCGACGTGACGTCGCATGGCGAGAACGATCCGCTGGTGCCGACCGCCGACAATGTCCGCGAGCCGCGCAACCGCCGGGTCGAGGTGTTCGTGCGGTAGCGGGACTCTGCGAGGCGTGCGGCTATTTCTCTGTGAGCACGACACGGGTGCCCGTGTCGCCACGTTCCAACCGATTGAGGTGGAAACGGGCCAGCGGGTCGTCGGGGCAGGCCTCGGCGAGGGCGGCAAACGCCGCGCGGGCGCCCGACTCGTTCGACTCGAGCAACCGGAATGCCGCGTCGTAGTCGCGGTTGGCAGGGCTGCCGGCAGCGCCGTCGGTCAGCGGCTCGAAGGCCTCGATGCCTTCCGTCTTGCCCTTGAGCACCAGCGTGCCCACCGGCCGGCCGACGAATCCCGGGCAGCGGGCGACGGTCGAGCCGCTGACACATACCCGGGTGCCGAGTTGCTTGTTGACGCTTTCGAGTCGTGCGGCGGTGTTGATGGGATCGCCCAATGCCCGGTAATCGAACATGGTCCCGCCGCCAAAGTTGCCGACCAGCACGCTGCCGGTGTTGACGCCGATGCGGGTAGTGCCGAAGGGGATGCCCTCGGCCTGCTTGGCGCGGGCGAAGGCGTCGGCGAAGGCATCCATCTCCAAGGCGCACGCGATGCCGCGGGCGGCGTGGTCGTCCTGGATCACCGGAGCCGAGAACATCACCGCCACGGCGTCGCCGACGATGCGGTCCAGCGTGCCGTCGTGAGAGAAGGCAATGGCAATCATGCGGTCGAGGTACTCGTTGAGCAGCGAGACCACGGTCTTCGGATCGAACTTCTCCATCAGCGAGGTGAAACCGGCGAGATCGGTCATCACGAAGGTGCACTCCCGCGTCTCGCCGCCGAGCGCCAGGGTGCCGGGGTTGTCGATGAGGTGCTGGACCAGGTTCGGCGACACGTAGCTGGCGAAGGCTTGGCGGATCCACTTCTGCCGGCTCTCCGCCTGCATGTGGCGAGGAATCGACGTGGCGAGGAAGACGAGGACTGCGGCTGCCCCCGGCGTCACCGGATCGAGCAGCAGCCGATCGGCGGCAAACGCGTGCCACGACGCATAGCAAGCGGCGCCTACGCCGCCGAGACCGGCGACCGCCGACCACATCGCGCCGAAGCGCAGCACCAGGACGATCACCACCGCGCCGATCGCGACCGTCAGGATCGCCTCCGCCGCCGTCGCCCAGTCGGGGCGGGAGAGGGTGTTGCCGAGTATGATCTGCTCGATGGTCTGGGCGTGGATCTCCACTCCCGGAACGACACCGCCGAGGGGACTGAAGCGCACGTCCTGCAGTCCTTGGGCCGAGGTGCCGACGAAGACGATGTGGCCATCGAACACGCCGGGGCCAACTTCATCGGCAAGCAGAGTCCACGCCGGCACGTAGCGGGACGGTTCTGGACGGGTGTAGTGGAGCCACACGGCACCTTCGGGGTCGGTCGGTACGATGGCGCCGCCGATCTGAACGGCGACGATGCCGGTTTGCCCGCCGGCGCGCTCCTCCCCGCTGGCGCCCGACGACTTGACCACATAGTTGCCCGCGCCCTGGGCGACCCGCAGCGCTTCCGCCGAGAGGGTCGGATAGAGGGCTTCGCCGATGCGGAACATCAGGGGCGTGCGGCGGATGACGCCGTCGGTGTCGGCGGTGAACGACAAGGCACCGTTGCCGACTGCGCTGGCTTCGAGGATTTCCAGCGTGGATACCGCGCCGGTGTGCGCGGCGAGGAACTGGCGCGGATCGTCGCCGGCGGTCACGTATCGGGCCGCCCGCCGGGGAAGGCGCTCGGCGCCGGCACCGGCGCGCAAGGCAAAGCCGGTAACGACGGCGCCCCGGGCGATGGTCTCGGCGAAGATCTGATCGTGGTCGGGAAGTTCGCCCAGCGCCTCGGCGACCGCGTGGATGCCGTGGAGCCCCGCCAATGCTGCCGCCGGCGAGGTCCGGTCCGGCTCGGCGAACATCACGTCGAAGGCGACGGTGGCCGCACCTTGCGCATGCAGCCGATCAACGATCTCGGCCATCACCGTCCGCGGCCAAGGCCACTGGCCGATGCGCTCCAGGCTGGCATCGTCGATATCGAGGATGCGCACCGGAACGGGCTCGTAAACGCGTGGCCGCCATCGCTGATGGGAGTCGAACACCGCATTGCGCAGCGCCACCACGATCGGCGGCTCAACGATCTGGATGACGACCGCACCGAGCAGCACGGCGGCGGCCAGCAGAACGGGCAACCAGAGGCTGGCGGCCTTGCCGGGCGCTCCGTCGGCAGACGCCGGCTGCTGGGATTCGGTATTCATCCTTGCCTGCGTCGACGCCCCTGGCTTCGCCGCCCAGCGATGGCGGCACTGGAACAATATAGCTGACACGCGGAGAGAAAAGAGGCATATGCGTCCGTTCGCGCCCAGAACGAACGCGCCGGAATGGGAGGCACAGACACGCCATGGGATCGATGTTCAACCCGGCCCAAATCGTCATCGACCAATATGTCGAGCGCCTGCGCGACAACTACACGTCCATCTATGGGCTTCTGGAACCCGAGTTTCCCGGGATCATCGGCTTCGTCGGCCGCGTCGCGCTGGAGAACATCGCCAACACCGACGCGCCCTATCACGACCTTCACCACACGATCCTGGTTACCGATGTCGGGCAGGAGATCCTTCGGGGGCGGCACCTGAGCGAAGGCGGGGTTTCACCCCGCGACTGGCTGCACTTCGTCGTCTCGCTTTTGTGCCACGACATCGGCTACGTACGGGGCGTCTGCAAGGACGATCGAGACCACCGCTACGTGATGGATTTCGAAGGCACCACCACCAAAATCCCCCGTGGCGCCACCGATGCCTCGCTGACGCCCTATCACGTCACCCGCTCGAAGCTGTTCGTCGAGGAGCGCTTCGGCAAGGTGCCGCAGATCAGCGCCCAGGTGATCCACGCCAACATCGAGCACACCCGCTTCCCCGTTCCAGCCGACGAGGACCATGCCGATACGGCCGCGTATCCGGGGCTTCTGAGGGCCGCCGACCTCATCGGCCAGATGGCCGATGTCAATTATCCGCGCAAGATCTCCGCCTTGTTCCGCGAGTTCCAGGAGACCGGCACCGCCCAGGCGCTGGGCTACGAGACCGCCGCCGACCTGATGGAAGCCTACCCCAAGTTCTTCTGGGGGGTGGTCAGTCCGCTGATCACCGAGGCGCTGTTCTATCTGCGCAAAACCCAGATCGGCAAGATGTGGGTCAACAGCCTCTACGCCAACGTATTCGCCCAGGAACACCGGCTCGACACGTACGGCCCCGAGCGCAACACCTGATACCGAGCTGCATTGATCGTGACTCATTAACGGCTTGTTGATGGATGGCGTGATTCAAAGGGTGGGGAAACGGTAGAGGAGTTTCCCATGGGCCTGGCCATTCCCCTTCGCTCGGACTACGACGGATCGACCCTGCGACGCCTTGCCAGGGGTTCGGAGGACGCCAACCAGGCGCGTCGCTTGTTGGCGTT
>Ga0209568_1000489_pt1 | contig 13775 bp, 7 predicted proteins | sample WorMetOlspDAHAB2_FD_187406 | JGI IMG/M metagenome (GOLD analysis project Ga0209568, IMG submission 187406) | Marine gutless worms symbiont microbial communities from Max Planck institute for Marine Microbiology, Germany - Olavius sp. DAHAB.2... ...
ACATAATAGGAAAGTCTGGAACAGTGGCTATCGAACAAGATAACAGTAATACAAGACATCATATTGGTAGAATGACGAGAAGAACTAAAGTTGTGTCTAAAAAACCAGAAATGGTAGATATAACCCTTAAGTTATGGTGCGCTCTTACAAATCAAGATATATACACACTGTTTCAAAAAAGGGCTTTATCTATCTTTGCGTAAACACTCTCAAAAATATATGATGCTGTTGCATGAATGGCGCATTTGTAACAATTTTTTCAAACCCTTTATAGGAGGTTTTGCGTACGATTAATTCTAGCAAAAATTCGGCAAGGACTGAGAACAACAGTTTGTTCTTCTTTAAATAACAGACATAGAAACAAAAAATGGTGAATTTTAAGAAGAAAGTCGAAGACAATGCACTCTATTGTCTAAATAAGGCCTAAAATTGCATGCGTATTTTTGAAAAAAGCTGAGCGTGCTTTTTTAACATAAAATTGATTCTATCAATGCTTATTTGGTAGAGATTTTTCATATTTTAGTTACAAATTTCCTTGATTTTGCATTTTTCAGGGACGACTAAATAGGTTTGCAGAATAAGAGTGGCGCTCATAGTATCGAGATGTTGTGCACGTTTTTTGCGTTTTATGTTGCTTTGTTTAAGAATTCTTTAGATTATTGAAAAACGGGTGCATAATATGAGAAAACTTTCAAGTAAAAACCTAATAAGCAAAGACTTAGATCGCCTTGGAATAGTTGCAGGGATATGTAATGAGATAGGACTTATTCGATGTATTGATCAAATCATTCCTCTGAAAAATTACAATTCTCTCTATGAATTAATCCAGAATTCGCGTTTACTAAGCCTTAGTATGCTTTTGCAAAAATTACACGTTGTGTACTCTTTTTTCCAGTAAAAGGACACATACCTTCCTCCTTTTCCCTATCTATAGGAATAGATCGAAGAGAAACATTCAGGTCGTTTTGAACCATTTTTTCAATAGATGGGTCTCCAGACCAATGGGCCGCAGCAAACCCCACCTCTTCTTTAAAAAAGGAGTAAAATTCTTCCTTGGTATCAACTTCCTTAAGATGTGCTAGATGAAAGGATTGTGCCCTATGAAAAAGGGTTTTTTGTATTTCGTCCAGTTGATCGGTAACCGTTTGAAGAAATTTTTCCTCGGATTGTTGCTCAAAAGCCTTATGGCTTTGTGTTCTTTTTGCAATGGTGAGATACTTTGCACCGAGTTCTTTAAACCCAATTTCAATACGTATAGGCACCCCCTTTTTAATCCAAGACCACACCTTCTCTCCACCCCGAATATCTCTTTCATCTATATGAACAGCAAGGGGACTTCCTATATAACAAATGTCTCTAAGCTTCCTCTTTAAAGCATAGCAATAGTCCAATATCTTACCTTTATATTCTAAGCTATGAATAATGGGAAGAATTACAATCTGAGCAGAAGCAATACGAGGAGGAAGAATTAATCCATCATCATCACTATGGGTCATGATAACACCTCCAATAAGGCGCGTGGTAACACCCCATGATGTAGTCCAAGCAAATTCTCTTTCTCCTGTAACATTCTGAAAAGCAATATGTGCTGCTTTAGAAAAATTTTGTCCCAAAAAGTGCGAGGTGCCAGCCTGTAAAGCCCTACCATCCTGCATCATCGCTTCAAAACAATAGGTAGATAGAGCTCCAGGAAAGCGTTCTCCCTCTGGTTTTTCCCCTTTGATGACCGGAATAGCCAAGATGCTTTCAGCAAAATCTACATAAAGATCAAGAATATACAGAACCTCTTCAAAAGCCTCCTCTTTAGTAGCATGAGCAGTATGCCCCTCTTGCCAAAGAAATTCTGTCGTACGCAAAAATAATCTAGTGCGCATCTCCCAGCGCACTACATTTGCCCACTGGTTAATAAGTAAAGGTAAGTCACGATGAGATTTAATCCATCTAGAAAACATCTCTCCTATCATCATTTCCGAAGTCGGACGTACCACCAACGGTTCTTCAAGTAACCCATCGGGAATGAGACGGCCTGCACCTCCATTCACCAAGCGATGATGGGTAACCACAGCACATTCTTTAGCAAATCCTTCAATATGAGCCGCCTCTTTTTCTAAATAACTGAGAGGAATAAATAGAGGAAAATATGCATTTTGATGACCACTCTCTTGAAGACGTGTGTTTAAAATTTTTTGTACGTTTTCCCATAGCGCATAACCCCAAGGTTTGATCACCATGCATCCACGAACCGGAGAATGTTCCGCAAGCTCTGCCGCCTTAATAACCTGTTGATACCACTGTGGAAAATCTTCTGCTCGAGTCGGGGTAATAGCCTTTTTCATTGAGTAAATTCCTTCTGTAGTTGTTGTTTGAGTGTAGCACGAACCTCTTGCAGTTCATATGTCTTCCAATCTCCTTTCAAAATAAAAAAAGTGTTTTGCAACATGGCCTCTGCAACTTGCGTGCCAGGAAGAAGCACTTTATGTAAAAAGTCTTTTTTTGGCAAAGCAATCGCAATACTACCTTGATGAAGATATCCCTGCTTTTGTCTTCTTTGCGCTGCACCAACAATCTTTTTTTTTCCTACTAACAGATCATACTTTGTTGGAGCGGCCATACAAAAATGTGCACAATTTGCATCTAAAGGGAGATGGTCTTTAGAAAGAAAAGATGGGTCACTTTCGAGTTTAATACATTTTTTTATTGCTTCTTTAATTCTAGAATTGATACAATGATAGTTTTTTAAGGTGTTCGCACTGTAGTACTTACATTTTGCTGGTACGATAATTGAAAATGCAAAATCATAGAGATGAAAGATAATACCCCCCCCTGTAGGACGTTTTACAATGTTTATCCCTAATGATTTAACTCGCACCATATCGAGTAAATTGTGTGGATTTAACAAACATCCATGCGTAATACATTCCCCTTCCCAATCATAAAAATGGAGAATAGGAGATGCATCGGGAGAAAGATCTTTGAGAAGCTGGGCATCAATAGCCATATTTTGCTCAGCTCTGCCCTTTCCACTATCTATAATTTTCCACATTATATGATGAAGTATAGCAAAGTATGGATAAAATTTACAAAAAAACCCTAAGAAGAGACAATACAGGGAAGAGAGCTTTAAGGAAAAAATAGGATGTTACAATGTTTGATAAATTCACCAATCGCGCAAAGCAGGTCATCAAACTTGCAAAAAAAGAAGCACAGCGTTTGAATCACAACTATTTAGGAACGGAACATGTTCTTTTGGGATTGCTCAAACTCGGACAAGGCATTGCCGTCAATGTCCTTCGCAATATAGGTGTCGACTATGATATAACTCTTAATGAAGTGGAAAAACTTGTAGGATTTGGTCCTGAAATCCAAGTATATGGTGATCCCGCACTTACAGGGAAGGTAAAAAAAGTATTTGAACATGCAAATGAAGAAGCTGCCGCACTCAATCATAACTACGTAGGAACGGAACATCTGTTGCTAGCCCTTTTTCGCCAAACAGATGGGGTTGCCACACAAGTCTTAGAAAACCTTAATGTCAACTTGAAAGATCTTCGCAAAGAGATCCTTAAAGAATTAGAAACCTTTACTCTTCAACTTCCTCCAGTAGGCCTGGTAGGGTCTTCCTCTTCAAAAGAACAATCTAGGGGCAAAACAACGATTCCTCCAGGTATGGAAAAAATGCCCGCTTTACGTGCTTATGGACATGATTTAACAGAAATGTGCCGTGAATCTAAACTTGACCCGGTAATCGGGCGCAGACAAGAGATAGAACGCCTCATTCTCATCCTCTGCCGCCGCCGTAAAAATAATCCCGTTTTGATAGGAGAAGCAGGAGTCGGCAAAACGGCCATTGTAGAAGGACTCGCCCACGCTATTGTAAAAGGAGAGGTACCTGACGACTACCTTTCTAAAAAAAAGCTTATCTCCCTTGATCTCACTTTGATGATCGCCGGAACAAAATATCGTGGACAATTCGAAGAGCGTATCAAAGCAGTAATGGAAGAAATTAAAAAGCATGGTAACATACTTCTCTTTATCGATGAGCTCCATACTATTGTAGGAGCAGGAGCTGCAGAAGGAGCTATCGACGCTTCAAATATCTTAAAGCCCGCATTATCGCGTGGAGAAATTCAATGTATTGGAGCCACAACCGTCGATGAATATCGCAAACATATTGAAGAAGATCCCGCATTAGAACGACGTTTTCAAAAAATATTCGTCTCACCTCCTAATGAAGAAGAAACCTCTGAAATTCTATTTGGACTAAAATCCAAATATGAAGAACACCATAAATGTATCTATTCTGATACAGCCGTTCTTAGCGCAGTCTACCTATCCGATCGTTATATTATTGGACGTTTTCTTCCAGATAAGGCCATCGACCTCATAGATGAAGCTGGAGCAAAGGGACGTATCTCAAAATCACACCAACCACCAGAAATTCATCAACTCAACATCGAAATCGAAAGATTACGCAAAGAAAAGGAAGAGTCTATCAATAAACAAGAATATGAAAAGGCAGCAAATTTGCGCGACCAAGAGAAAACATTAAAGGAAAAGCAAAGTAAAATCTACACAAAATGGGAAGAAGATAAGGAAAAACAACCCGTAATCATCACTGAAAATGATGTAGCGGTAATTGTGTCTAAACAAACACAAATCCCCATCTCTCGCCTTACAGAGGGTGAGGCCTCTAAAATATTAAAAATGGAAGATATTCTCAAACAACAAGTCATTGGACAAGATGCTGCTATCCACATAGTATGTCGCTCCCTGCGTCGTAGTAAGGCCGATATCAAAGATCCCAACCGTCCTATTGGCGCCTTTCTTTTTCTTGGACCTACCGGAGTAGGAAAAACCCATTTAGCCAAACAACTTGCTATTCATATGTTTGGAGGAGAGGATGCTCTTATTCAAGTAGATATGTCCGAATATATGGAAAAATTTGCTGTGAGTCGTATGACGGGATCCCCACCAGGTTATGTAGGACATGAAAAAGGTGGTCAATTGACAGAGCAGGTTAGACGACGTCCTTATGCCGTTGTGCTTTTCGATGAGGTAGAAAAAGCACACCCCGACGTCATCAACCTTCTTCTTCAAATCCTCGAAGATGGACACCTCACGGATTCTTTAGGACGTAAAGTTAATTTTCGCAATACCATTATCTTCATAACCTCTAATTTGGGTTCTGATCAAATTCGCGCTTCAACAGAGTTAGGGTTTGGTGTTAAAGAAGGTATGATCGATTATGATACAATGAAAGAAAAGATCACAAAAGCAGCAAAAAAACATCTTAAGCCTGAATTTATCAATCGACTTGATGATATGGTGATCTTCAAAACACTTAGCAAAGAAGACCTGATCCATATTGTCGACCTTGAAATAGACAAACTTAAAGTACGTTTAAAGCGTAAAAATATCGTTATCCACATAGAAAATAGCATTAAAAAAGAACTTGTCGAAAAGGGATATCTGCCTGAAATGGGAGCACGTAATCTTCGCCGTACGATTGAGCAACAACTTGAAGATCCCCTTGCGGAAAAACTCCTTTTAGAAGGTGACGAGCCCCGACAAATTTGTATTAGCTTCGATAAAAAGAATATCGTTTTCAAAGATAAAGAATTATCCAAAACAAAAAATAAAAAGGAGAGAAAATTGACCAACGCTACTACAACAAAAGATGGTCATTCAGAATAATGTTACAATTACCCGGAAACTCTATCCTCTAATGTCTTCTTGATGGTATGAAAAGCATTGGCAATCTCTTTCGTATTGTTTCCCCCTGCGTGTGCTAACTTTTCCCCTCCTCCTCCTTTTCCATTGATAATGTGAGAAATAGAGTGGATAAGATCCTTAGCATGAATGCCTTGATTCACAAGATCGGATGATACACTTACACAAAATTGGCATCTCTCTTTTTCTTTAAGACAAAGTACAACAACCCCTGATTGGAGTTTCGTGATAAGGGTTTGCGCGAAATGTATCAACTCATTTCTCTCTACCTCAACGACACTGCAAAGAATGTTGATCTCTTGTATTTTTTGCGCCTTATTCATAAAAGTAGATGCCAATTCAGAGAGATAGTGTTTGCGCATGCAAAGAACCTGATTCTTGAACATTGCATGTTCTTTAATGATATTGACCAATAAAGGTTCAGCCCTATTTGGGGTCGATTTAAGAAGCGATGAGATCCTATTCAATCTGTCCTCTAGTTCATAGCGAAGAGCTTCTGCTTTCTCTTGAATAACCCCTTCAATGCGACGTATTCCTTTGGCAATGCTGCTCTCTTTAGCAATGCGAAAATACCCTATTTCCCTTAAGCTTTTGACATGCGTTCCACCACATAGCTCTTTAGAATACTTATCAATGTCGACGATACGTACAGTTTTATCATATTTTTCGCTAAATAATTGCTTTATATCGGGATGTTGTTGGATCTCTTTAAGAGGTAAATGATAGATCTTCAGAACACCATTTTCCCAAATTTTGCGGTTAACTAAGGCTTCAACCTTTCGCATCTCTTCTTTAGTCAAGGACTTATGATGATTAAAATCAAAACGCAAATACTCTTCTTCTACGAGAGACCCCGACTGTCGAATATGAGAACCCACTATTTGCTGCAAAGCAAAATGAAGAAGATGTGTCGCCGTATGATGTTTGGAAATATTCGCACGTCTTATACTATCGATTGTCGCGACGACAGGTTCCCCTACAATCAATGTTCCCCTCTTTAACAAGCCATAATGAGCAATTACACCAAAATATGGGGTTTTACAATCTTGAACTATAAATAACGCTCTTTCATGAGAAAGTGTGCCTGTGTCCCCTACTTGCCCCCCTTTTTCTGCATAAAAGGGTGTAAAGTCAAGAATGACACATCCCTTCTGACCACTCTCTAATATATCGACAGATCGTCCGTCTACAAAAATTCCTTTAATGCTCGCTTCAATCTCTTTTTCATCATATCCAACAAACTCGCAACTGCCATGATTTTTAATAAAAGTTTCAAAAAGGGAAGTTTCCGTCTCATACCGATATTTGCTTTTTGACTGACGAGAACGATTACGCGCCTGTTTTTCTAAGAGTTCGTAGGTGTCGAGATTCACTGTAAGATCACAATCTTTTGCAATAAGCAAAATCTCCTCAATAGGAAATCCATAGGTATCTTTGAGCTTAAAGGCATCTTCACCACTGATCTCTTTACGCACACCACCCTTCCCCTTTTCAATAATGGTGTGCAATATGTTGCCCCCTCGATGCAAAGTACGAAAAAATCTCTCCTCTTCAATGGTAAGAATCTCACCGATCTGATCTTTCGCAGACATAAGTTCATGAAAATCTGATCCTGCTATTTTGGTAAGGCAAAGAAAAATATCGGCAAGAAAGGGTCTGTCTAATCCGAGAAGGCGTCCATAACGAACAGAACGACGTAAAATTTTACGTAAAACATACCCACGATCTACATTGCTAGGATGCACACCATCAGCAATGGCAAAGGCAAGAGTACGAATATGGTCGGCAATAACATGAAAAGCGGGTGCAAGATGGCAATCATTCTGATCATACTTTTTTCCAGAAAGATTTTCTATCTGGGCGATCAATTCTCGTAATATGTCTATCTGAAAGATATTAGCACCATTTGTCATAAACAATAGTATACGCTCTAATCCTGCTCCAGTATCTACACAAGGTTTAGGTAAGGGCACCATATTTCCTTTATCATCTCGGTTATATTGCATAAATACGAGATTCCAAAATTCAACGTAACGCTCCCCATCCCTATCTTCTAATGGATGGTTTGCAGAGCCAAACGCCTCGCCACGATCATAAAGAAGTTCAGAGCAAGGGCCGCATGGACCTGTCTCTCCCATAGACCAAAAATTATCCTTCCTTCCTAAACGCAAAATTCGTTTTTCATCTACAAAAGACCTCCATAAGTCAAATGTCTCATCATCGGTTTCAAAAACCGACACCCATATGCGACAAGGATCGAAATGAAAAACATGCATCGAAACTTCCCATGCATATGCAAGAGCATCTTTTTTAAAGTAACTACCAAAAGAAAAGTTGCCCAACATCTCAAAAAATGTCATATGAAGTGATGTATGCCCCACGTTGTCCAAGTCATTATGCTTCCCTCCCACGCGAATACATTTTTGAGAAGAGGTAGCACAATTATAATCCCTCTTGCTTTTACCAAGAAAAACATCTTTAAACTGGTTCATCCCTGCATTGACAAAAAGAAGAGTAGGGTCTTCATAAGGAATAACCGAAGAAGATGGCACTAAAGCGTGGCCTTTATCTTTAAAATAAGTAAGAAACCGTTTTCTTATCTCTCGACATAACATGCAATATACCCAGTTTCCAACCTAAATTTTATCAACACTGTTATACAAAAATAGAGGATGATTCCTTTTCGTGTCCAACCTATTTTGAAGAATTTGACAATTTTCAAAGGGGCATCTTGACTATTTTATTCAAACAATGCATCTTAAAAGAGGCTCAAGCCGATGTTTCTTGCCAAACAACTAAAAAATTTTTAATATGAGTCACTATACTTATTATCAAAAAGCATTAGAAAAAAAACGTGAGCAAAGAGAATACAATCAGCTTCGTTGCACCTCCTTTTCCAAAGGACATGCGGAACGATCTATAGTAAATTTTGCTTCCAACGATTTTCTTGGATTATCTAAACACCCCTATGTAAAAAAAACAACACTCAAATATGTTTTAACATGGGGATCGGGATCCACGCCCTCTCATCTCGTAACAGAGCACTTAGAATGTCATCGTAATGTGGAAAAAAAACTTGCAAAATTGGTAGGGAAGGAAACCTCTCTTTTATTTCCTTCTGCATACCAATTGCATTTGCAGATTCTCTCCACCTTAACACATAAAAATACCTATATTTTCATCGACCGCCTGTCCCATCACGCTTTAATTCAAGCATCCATACGATCAGGGGCTAAAGTATTTCGCTTCGAACACCATAATTATGCACAACTAAAAAATCTTCTAGAAGAAACACAAGCGGTAGACTTGCCCAAATGGATTATTTCTGAATCTCTCTTCAGCATTGATGGCGAAATATGCGACTTAAAAAGGTTAAGCGAGCTCGCAGAACAATACCAAGCCTTTCTATATATCGATGATTCAAATAGCATTAGCATATTAGGAAAAAATGGAATGGGATTAGCATCACATCACAAAAAGATCGATGTCTCTACAGGAAATTTTGGTACAACTTCAGGATCTTTTGGCGCTTTTATTGCCTGTAACTCTATTATTCGAGAATATCTTATCACCTTCAATCCACAACTACTGGCAACTACCATTCTCCCCCCCGCTGTTTTAGGGGCAATTAATGGAGCGCTTGACCTGATTCCCGATATGCATGTAGAAAGGAAAAAAGTACTGCATCATAGCGCATATCTTCGCAAAACTCTACAAAATGAACATTGGGATATAGGGCATACCTCTACCCATCTCATCCCCTTAATTTTTATGGATGAAGCATATTGTGTAAAATTATTTCGCGCCCTATCTTATAAGAACATCTTAACTACTCTATTTCGCCCTCCCATCATTTCACAAGGAGCTACACGCCTTCGCTTGATAGTAAATGCGCTCCATACTCAGGAAGATCTTTCCCTGCTTCTTCAAACACTGAGAAACCTTAAACGAGAACCCTCCTTTTCCATTATTTGTTAAAGTTCTAGTAACTGGCATGGAACAAAGAAGCGTTAAGATCCTTGTTAATATAATACATATATCGTTTGTTCCCATTAAACAAAAGTTGTACTAACGCACCCTTTTAATGAGTTACAAAACACAACTTTATTGCATTGTTTTGTGAAACTTATATATTTTTATTTTTTTTGTGCTATAATAATGCAAAAATTATTAGGTTTTATAATGGATATAATATCTCATATTCTTCCTTCTCCGGCAACCTCTTCTACAATTGATCACTCCTCTTCTTCTCCATTTTCGATGCCAGAATTACTCCATAATTTAAAAAAGTTCCAGGAAGCGTTAAAGAAAGATGAATTCATAGAGCAACAAAAAAATTCTTTAAATTCTCAAATACAAAAAGCTCTTAACAATCAGCCTAAAAAATTCTTTTCCCGGCTTTTTCAAGAAAATCCTTTAAAAGACCTATCGAAGGCTCTAGAGTCCCCCTGTGTTGAACAATTTTCACAAGATCGTAAAAAAAAATTACAAGATCTTACTCAAAAAGCTATAAAATCAACAGAGAAAAAATGCAAAAGTAGGGGTTTTTTAGATCAACAAGTAGAAAAAATATGCAAGGGTTTTACAGATAAAGCTCGTGCATTGTCTAGGGAAATAATGGATCATGGTAGCACACCACAAGTATACAAACCACATCTCCTTCTACAATTGCAACAAAAGGTCCCCCATTATAAAAACCACCCAAATATCATCCTTCCCGACGAAACAAAAGACTCCATTATATCTCTTCTTTACCATATTGAACTTGCCAATGCCGATCTATTTGGGGGCCTAGTAGAACATTGTAAACCAAATGGCGAACCACTTAATTGTACGATTGAACATATTGCCAAGCACTTCGTTACAAGGATGCGACAAGATGAAAACAATCCAAATGTACTCCAATGTATATACCAAGTAGCCTTAAAAATCGGGGTAGCAAACGAATGTGATGATAAGGAAGCACAAAACACATGGGCAAAACATTTTTTAGACAATCCTGTACAAGATACAATCCATTGGGCAATTGCATGGATTTCCATCATAAGAATTGATGAAAGAGATAAAGTCACTAAAATAGTGGAGCAATTACCCTCCCTTGCCGAGCAACCTTGCTCACTCTTCTTGGATCATATAGACCAACTGTTACAGTTGTACAATAGTAACCCTCGACTATTTCAAGAACAAACGGAAGAGATAAAAGAAGGACTTTCTACAGCAATAACGACATACTTAGATCGCTTTTATAACACATATTTTACCCATTTACCACAACAAGATCAACACACTTGGGTGAATCAGATTGAGACAGTTAAAAACCTTTTAAATCAACAAGAACAGTCTCAAGCACTATTCAAATTACGAGAAACATTATTACCATATATCGAAGAAAAAGAAGGTGATTGCAACACCCATCTCTTGAACCATTCTCTTTTCCATGCTAATGACAAATTAAAACAGGTACAGTTAGACCAGAAATGCTCACCTATTTCAGATGAACAGTTCTCTAGTGTACGAAAACCATTAGCATGTTCAATTGCTACTCTTGTTGCCATGCACTTTATGAATAAATTAAACCCCTTGAATAATCCCACAGAAAAGTTGTGCGATGACGTATTTGAAAAATTTACAAAACTTAAGAATGAGGAAGAAAAACACAAAACCTTTAAACAATTCATAAAGGAGCACATTTTTCAAGATCCTACTATAGGATATGAGAAAAAATGGTATGTTTATCTACTCACGCGATTTGTATATTTTATCTTCTTCTACCTATCTAATCATTTCATAAATTCTCTTATCACCTATTGCAAATCTATTGCTATGTTATCCCAGGATAACCCTGCAGAATTTAAAGGAATTAAAGAGTCCTTCATACGAGGAGCGAATAATGCCCTAGTTACCTACAATCAAGCGTGTAAACAAGTAAAAAACGACCCAGAAGGACATAAACATGGTGGCATAAGCACAGATGAATGCATAGAAAGAACAATATTAACCCAGCCCAATCTTACAGGTGGGAGGACAATGGCGCAAGATTTCCGTGCCATGGCAGCAAGGTTTTTGCACGATCATGCCCTATTCAAACATGGAATACAATGGCCACAAAATTGGTCTGGACGCATAATACAGTGGCAGAAAGGAGAGAACAATAACGTAATTGTAAAAGGGATAAAATATGGTACAGGTACTGTTGTGCGGATCTTCTTCTTGTTCCCTATAAAACTCGTTACCACAACGCTCAATTTTATCGCTTCCTTATGCATAAAGGCAACAATATTGGCATTTTTCATAATATATAAAAACCTTTGGTATTCTATTTATATAGAACGTTTAAATAAAGGTATTGAGAGCAATACATTTTCTCATCTTTTAGAATACTGTGCTAAGCAAATGACACAATACAACACAGAAGGCATAAAATTACTAAACTTTTCTCTAGACTCTACAGATCGGCTTTTCGCAGAACTTGCCCATAATTGTGTTCTACTTCTTCAAAATAAAGCACACTTTTTCGATACACAACCCTCCTCAGAAATCACACTTTTACACACAGCACGAGATAGCGCGATAGAGAACATCATACTTCATGGCATAAGAAAGGGTTGGAACTCTATGCGCCCTGACCAATTAATCCATTCTCTGTATTTTCTATTCGAGAAAGCAAATCGGCTATTATCCCATTCCTACGCTATACATCAGCTCTATTCTGAAGAAGAACAAAAAAAGATCACAGCATTTTTACGGATACAGGAAGATAGAGAGCTCACCAATGATGAAATGAACCTTTACGTTATAGTAGAATTAGGGCATGTGACAAGCGAAAATTTGCAATCTCAACTTCACACAAAATCTGCACAAGATCTTGCTAATAACGAGTATAAAGACTATATACAAAACCACCTTCCCGATATTGCACAAAAGCATGAAGAAAACGCACGACACCAAAAACAGCTCTCCTATGACACTTTTTCTGGACATATAGAAAAACAAATCAGAACAACCATAAAGCAAAATTTCGAACCACAAGAAGAACAAATCATTCATTCCCTTAATTGGGTACAAGAACAATTCATAAAGCCTGCGCCACATATAAATTCTAGATACATTACGCAGATGCTCTCTCTACTCAATAGTAAAGAAGCTCTCATAGATTATCACACAAATATAGTAGATCAATTGCAACACCATATCTCAACTCTTAATAGAGCACGATCTCAAAACAAACTTGCCGAAAACACACTCGCCATGATCAAAAAACAATTACAACAAACACTTTTGCAACCTTTGAATGAAATTTCTCAACAATTCCTTCATTTTCGCTCATCACCAACAGAAGCTATTGATGTACAAACACATCTCGACACATTAGAACGGAATATGCAGACAACACCCTACACACAAAACTTTGAACGACTTTGCAACCATCTTGAAAACCCCATCCATCATCAAAATAGCATAGCGAAAATGATTAAAAAGCCTGTATACCACTTGATCGAACAATTAAACCATCCAGAAACTTTAACCTCTGATCTATATCATACATTTTATAAGCAAGTAGTAGAAACTCCTGTGATAGAAGGAGCATTTAAGATCAGCACAGACACTACTCTCATCACTGTATTTTTAGCACGCGCCATAGGAGAATTTATTCGCTCCTGCTCTCGGCATGATATGTTAGTCCAAAGGCGTCAGTTGGTAGAGGAAATGCAAACGTAAGGAATGTACAGATAACTGTGTAACGCGAATTCTGGATTAAATCAAAAAAAACACAGTAATTCCCGGAAGACAAATTATTTTATCACTTTTTTAGAAGGCCCTTTCAAGTCTGAAGTGCGACAAATAGATAAAATTTGAAACTGGCCAAAGATGGCTGAAACCTCTACGATAAAAAATCAAACTAATAGGAGGAAACATGCCCAAAGGCTACCATCATCTGACCAGAGATCAAAGATGCCAATTATACCTACTAAAAGCAAGAAAAGATTCTATGACTATCATTGCCAAGGAGCTTAAAGTGCATCGATCTACTCTGTATCGAGAGC
>Ga0209568_1000490_pt1 | contig 13773 bp, 16 predicted proteins | sample WorMetOlspDAHAB2_FD_187406 | JGI IMG/M metagenome (GOLD analysis project Ga0209568, IMG submission 187406) | Marine gutless worms symbiont microbial communities from Max Planck institute for Marine Microbiology, Germany - Olavius sp. DAHAB.2... ...
GTGTGTGAGTTCTTTTCTGCCTGTCTCTCTTTCTCTTCTTTTTCTGTGTTTTTGTATATGTTCCTATGGACCTCGTGTCTGATTCAAATAAATGAAATGAAAAAATGAAAATGAAATATAAACGCTTAGTGCTGCGTTTGGAGCTGAAAATCATTCTTCTGTTGACAAGTATAGGCCTAATTTACACTTTTGAAAATCCTTATTCACCAGAATACACGGTAGCATAGAAAAAAATAGAGAACACAAAACTTAGCTAACGTAGGCTACAACAAAGTAATGTCAATACCAAATGTGCATTTTTGTACAGTCTATGGCGACTTTAGAGAACGTTGCATATGTAACAGCTAATAGATTAGAAGGTAAACTGAATTTTGCTGCACAATCACAAAATTGCTTTTTAATTACATCTGCACAAGTCTATATAGGCCTAGAACTGCGCAGTGAAAAGTTGTGGTAACCAATGCTATATATAATGTATAAATCTCCGAAAAAAATGAAGAAAACTTTTGACGTTGTTATCTGTTGTGTGATGTGTAGACGAACGTGCTACTGCAGGACCACAGCGAACGAATTCATCTGAGCAACGGAATGATATTGGAACTGGACGTGACTGGGGTGCTGTCACTCAACTTGGAAGGCTCGTTGTCTGTGTCATTGTGGAACAAGAATGCACATTCTCTCATCAAAAATAGGTACAGTCACTGACGTACTCAAAGGGGAAGTTTGCATTTTCTGATTTTTTGTGCGTACGGCATGTGCAAAAATACTGACCCGGCTCTGGCCATCCCCATAAAATCCTATACATTTTCTACCGAAGAACGTCAAAATTTGTAAAGTTATTTAATATTTTACTTCAACGTCCGGGCCCCTGGACCTCCATTTGTGGGTCTTTGGCCTCTGGCTCGGCCCCCTTGTGGGAAATTCTGGGATCCGCACTTTCAAACCCTCTCCAGTGTTAAAATCTGGTTCAATTTGAAGGACGACGATGATGATACCGGCGTAACAGGCCATATATAGTTTATACCCCCGACGCGCGTTCTCTGTGGCTGGACTAACGCAGTACATGTACTAAAAATCTCTGCCTGCCTGTGCCATAATTCAGTAGACAGCTTCAAGCGTCATCTAGACACAATCTTTTTAGAACGCCCTAGTCTGTACGCCGACAAGCGCCTCTGTATCCAAGGACGACATCAACGCTACGGACATGTTTTTAGCTTTTACACCGGGTTAAACCGGCATATCACATATTCTATAGCCTAGGCCATTTCAAGCGCCCGTGCAGGCCCATATTATACCCCCTCCCCCTATGCTGAGTGCTAATATATACCCAGGGTGTAGTCTGGTGGGATTGTTACACCTTATTAAATTGGTATGTCGTATGTGTGTGGCATGCATATGTGTGTACTGCACAGCGGTTCAATGCAAGTGACTGGTGCTATGTCGATTGCCACTGAGTTTCTGTCTGCACGAGTTCAGTTCAACGTCACTTCACAGTCTCACATTGACTTCACAACTGACGTCGATTTCTATCAAGATATTCTCATGTGTCTGCGAATGAGTCGACCCCACTTCCGAATCAGGTACAACCCATTCGCATGCACTTTGTTACTTACTTGGCGGGCAGGTGCGACGTACGCTGCATGCAGTTGTCGCAATAGGGTACCGAGTCCAATTCCCGGTGCCGGGCCGGTGGTGGGGCGAAAGTTTTCAATCGAAAAACTACATACCTGCATGTTTAGCGAACCAACCGAGAGGTTGCTATGAATACACTGAACTTGACCGTGTTTGTGTTCCCGTCTTGTGGCTTAGATATCTGTTTGCATCCCCTGTTTACATTAGCTACCTTATAATTAGTTTAATTGTGCAGCCAAACCTCCAATCAATGTTCGTCATGTGTTAAAACGACGTTTTGTATTCGAATGTTTTCATTTCTACAGGATGACACATTAAAAGCGGAACAGATCATTTTAGTTCTTCATATGATAGTATTTATTATTTCGAATCATAATAACACAGAGAAAGAATATTTTAAAATAACCAAATTTAAATGACTTTGAATGACTTTAATTTCTTTGAAGGTCGTAGAAATGACGGTTCCTGCAACAACAACATGACAAGCGAATAACTGAGAGCGTCTATCTATATGTATATACATCGTATCTCAAGCTCTGCAACTGGCGCTATACTGGATAGATATCGGATTATTACTGCTTGTATTATTATGTATCGGTATGATCGACTTTATTGTGTAGCACCTGTGTAATTGATACTAACTTTCACATTTCCTACTGCCTTCGTATATTTATATGTTGGTTGCAGAACCGAGGTGTTGCGCACGGAGCGCTGTCATGGCTTCAAGCATGCGTATCATTCACGCATTTCAAGGACATCCAAGGTCAACGCAATGTCATATCCACTTCCGCAGCGAAATAGCGACAATTGCCGCCTACTCATTCCGAGCTGATGTATCCACGTGAACATCTACATAATTATAGGATAGGCTTATTGCGTGTTCACAAAAGCGGACAGGTGTTCGCGATTGTATTAGCCGGCCCTTACTGACTTTTTAGGCCTACACTGTGTCCCAAAAAACTGCCTCCCGGCAACTTTGGCTAGTGACTGTTTCAATTTTTGGCAATACTAACAACGTTTAACAGCACCATTGCACATTAATGTGTACGACCTATGCACATTTTCATCCAAATCGGACATTTCTTTATTATTTCTTTTTATTTTTCAGTCCAAAAGTCAGTCATTGCAATACGCCCACTAGTAACATATTATCAGTACTCGTTGACAATCTAAGTAGTTATTTTTAAGTGTTTTGTGGCCATTTTCCAGGGCACCACGTACTACAAGTGTTTTATGTGTAGTCTTTCATACCTTGATTGCTCAAATTACACCACTTCGTGAGTTCAGTATGGCGACTAAAGCATTGCTGTTAAATGTTTAAGAAGTCCTGTTATGTTCAAGGCTTGCATAGTATAAGTATATTATTTTATAGTAATTAAATGTCCTTTCTATGTTCGTTTGCACGACGATTCACAAAATAATATAGAAAACGTTGTAGTCGAAAAGTTTGATTAACTTGTAATTTTTAATAATTTATTACGCAAATGCACGACGAAAATTAATTAATCTTCTGACCATTTCTCGCGCGATAGTCTAAATGTGTACTTTTATAACTCACTAATAAAATGTTTCTAATAATTAAGTAGAATGAAACTGAATGTCTTCGTAGTTGTTTTATTACATTTGCAGTCTACATTTGGTCTTTGCGTGTTTGCAGTTATAGCTGCTGTCAACTTTGTTCAGCCCCATAGCTCTATTGATTTATTATCTATTGATTGATTAATCACTTGATTGATTTATTAAAAAATAAATAATCGTTAGTCCTTCTTCGCAGTAATCCATATATATACGTACGCAGCTGCGTGGAGAGTAGAGACTAAAGGCGCGGTCACACATTGTTCATGCGATCATGATTAGGCCTACATTAGGCTATCAGGTCGAAACCGGATTAAGAATTGAGCAAATAGGAGGCCTCGGGCTCCGATTTTCATGGATCCATTAAAATATTTACCTGGATGCATATCGTAGGCATGTCGTTGTGCTGCATGGTAGAATGGGGATCGGCCATTGGCTCTCATCGTCCTGTGCAGCTTATAAGGTGCCCCGATAAATTGTCAAGCCAAGGCTTAGACTCAAATACGCCAATCCGACATTGCATGCTTGGGTGGAAAGAAATGCGGTATTGCATAGTGAGGTACAAATTATACGATTTGTGTACACATAACATCAGTAGCAGTTAAAGACTAATGCACACTGTTGATTTCCCGGACGCGACTCAGCTTCTTTCTTGTTGAGTGGCATATGCGAAACCGACTTAATTACCATGCATATCGTGCGCATTTGACTGAGCCACGGTGTATATAGCAGACGCTACTCATAATGCAGCCAAGTCGTGACATGTCCGCTCATCGTTCGTTGAATTATTGACGGCGCCGTGCCAAGATTTTGGCATTTCGCGCACCTGTTGCGTCCCTAGCAACGGTCGTTGCTATGCACTCTGTCTTCCGCCACGTGCATCCACTTGTTATAAGCGATCGACAGTGAGTTGGCATAGATTCTGACTCCTGAACTCTGCATCGCCTTTATAATGTCTCATATAAAATAAGTAAGAGAAGCGACTTGGCAGTGTAAGCCAAATCCGTTGTGTGATTAGGCCTAATATCAAATATGGCGGCGTCGTCTGAACGAAAGATAACAGGTTTGCAGGATTCTATATAGCTTTTTAATAATGGGAATTCAAGCTTACTCGTTTTAAAATCGGTTAATGAAATATAGGATATATGATAACTTATAGCTATAGGAATAGGCTAAATGTTAATGTTTTATCTAGTTATAGTTAGTCTATTATGAGCTTTCAAAACTTAATGCCACGAGAAATTCACAATGTAGGCCTATTATTTGAGACACCGTGCAGCAATGCTGAAAAAGGCATCTCCGAAATAGGGACCTACAGACTACAGGCTGCGACGGACAGAAGAAACTACCGTAATAGTATGTGCGTTATACCGGGTGGCCCCAAAATCGAAATTCGGCTTAATTTTGCAGCTGATGTGGCATACGTAAAGAGTGACTTCATGTTTTGTATCCGCGTTCAGTTTGGATGAATATAGGAAGATAGGTTAACTAGAAGATCAACCCTACGTCATTGCAAACTCGTGCATGCAATAACACGGACTGCGTTAAAATTTCGATTCCTATTTAGGCCTACGACTAGAATCGTTATAATGACTGTAACACATAAAAATACGTACCGGTCGATAATAATGCTGTTAGGAAATTTAAAATGTATAGGATATACCGAAACAGCTTAAGCCATTTCTCGCAGCAAAGCTCGCAAGTCACGTCTCTCACGTGTACGCCAATATCTATAATCAACTTCCAGCCTCAAGGTAGCAAGAATATAACGCTGGCGGTCACTATAGTTATTTAAGCTAATATCTGAGCTATAAAATATCCGCAAAATTAGCCATAATGCCCAGTGCCAGTACGTTAATCTGGATAGTAGGCCAATTTATACAACAGTACCTAACTACTGTTAACTGCTTCAGCAACGTGTAGGCTAATTCATTGTCTGCGCATGTGTATAGTGGTGGACACGTTGCCAGTGCGTCAACCTGTGCTTGGAGTGACCGTCATGGTCGACAAGATCTACGTGCTGAGAAAGAAGAACGAAGATGAGATTGAGGTGTACGATTCGGCCACATTCAGCCTCGATCGGTTCATCAGCGTGCCGAAGGAAACCAAACTCGGACTGGTCGACATCGCTTCCTCCGCGCAGTATGTCTGCCTGTACCTCGCCTACAACGCCGCTCAGTGCGTGCTGCAGATGGACGTGGAAGGTCACTCGATGCATCGCTGGGAGGTGAACGACGAGCCGTCAAATTTGTCGGTGAATGCCGACAACAACATCCTGGTGACGTGCCCCGTGGCGCGAAAAATCAAGGAATTCAGTTCAGACGGAGATCTGCTGCGTGAGATTGAACTTCCGTCCGACGTCGTCAACCCACTGCATGCACTACAGTTAAGCAGCCGTCGACGGATCACATGACGCTGGTACCCGTAGTAACATGTACCTACTCTTCGAAACCTGTATCGAATCATACCTCGTAGGAACTCGTACACACATGTAGAGGGAATCGTTATCTTATTCGAGAGTTGTGCCGCCTTTCAGGAAGTCGTACCTCAGTGTAGGAAATCGTTCGTACTCTCAAGTACTTGTTCTTGCTTGCAGAAAATCGTCCTTGCAAGAAAGCATGATTTTGTCTGAAACTTGTCTAAATGTAGCAAATCGCAACTAATGGTAAGCGCTTGCACCTACTCGCAGGAAGTCGTACTTAACTGTAGGAAATCGTTACAGAATCTCGCAATGCGTTGCAGGTGCCCCCTCCCCTACCGCGTGGAATCTTAGTCCTATGTGGTACAGTTAAGCAGCGGCGAGTTGGTGGTCAGTCATGGTCAGCCTGGAGATAACGTGAACCGTGTGTGTAAGATGAGCGCCGACGGAAGTGAGATTGTCCACTCACACGGTGGTCAGCGAGGCTCGGACACTGGTCAGTACAACGGGCCTCTTCACGTGGCGATCGCCGACGCCGAGTCTGCAGTGTTTGTGGCCGACTATGTCAACCGACGAGTGACGATGCTCTCACCGAAGCTGGAATTCGTCCGCCATATTTTGTCGCCAACAAAACTGACCGGCTCTCCGTGTCGACTCTTTTACGACGCCCGCAAACGGCACTTGTACGTCGCCGACAATGAGGTGATCGAAGGAAAGTGGATTCTCGGACGTGTCGTGGTGTTCGCTGTTTAGACGCTGCCTGTACAATGAACACACAACACGAAGGCAAATAACATTAGTAATAGGCTAGTGAATATACGAGATAGGTAAACACACGTCCATTCTCAGTTTTTCTACCGACAGTAAATCGTGTGGTCGTCGTATTATTAGTGTATCATCATCATTGTCATCACCATCGTTGTCGTCGTCACTAATTGTTTTCATTCACCCATACAACGGTACAACGCAGTCGATATTATAGTTAGACATTGATGAGTTCTATCGCGTCATACACAATGTGCAATGTTCTTGACAATACTTAGTGGCTTTGTAGCTGATGTTTAGTGGCATGCTATGTAGAAAAATAGTATTTATTATTCACGTAATGGCTGCTGATGAATGCAGTCTAGGCTAGCTGTTGGGAAACTATAGTCGCAAATCGCAATTTTGGCCTATTTTGGTCTGTATGAGTGAGTGCAGCGACGCCGGAACGAATTTGAAAGTGCATGGAGGCACATGTTGAGCGCTTACGTGATGATGGTCAGTAGGATAGTTTGGTCAGTTTCTTGTTGCTGTTCTTCTACTCACGGTGCCCCCCGTGCCAAGTCATTTGTAAAAGTGGGGGACGTGCCCACGTACCCTTTGATTCGGCGCCACTGTATACAGGGTGCATGGCCCCAAAGAAGTAAGCCACTATCAAATGATCAAAAAATCGTATTAAATCGTATTAAAGTCTGTCAATGAGATTATATTTGTTCGTCAAATTCAAGTATGAATCAAACACTATAACATTATTCGTTGGTATTAGCTATTCTATGAGTGACCTACTTTCTGACCTCAATAGCTATGCTTGACCCGCAAACTAGCGATATGCGTCAGATACGGTAAATGATCGATGTCAGCGCTTCCTCTGGCATCAGCTGGCCTTAGAAAGCTGCAAATTCTATGTCCAAACGATCTTTTAGATGGAGATTTATGCAAAAAGTTCTCTATTTTTCCATATTTTCTCTTTATTTTTGGTTTTAAAACATGATTTTATCAGATGCGTTGATTTTACCCGTATCGCAGCTTCAAATACATAGTGAGTGATGACGTCACAAAATTAGGTCACACATAGACTATTTAATACAGACTTATTATATTCTTGTGCTCATTTTGTAGTCGAAATTTATGAAAAAAAATCTAGCATTAACGGCGTGTTTTAATACTATTTAATGATGAAAGTGGCTTATTTTTTGGGCCACTCTGTATACGTGACAGTGCGTTATTTTTATAATATACGCATGCTTTGGCTCATGAACGTCGAGTGAAGAAGATTGACAGTTAATCTGTTTCGTCATACTGGTATTACATAGGCCTATTTTATTAAAACAGTTACCATTTTCGCTTTATACAGTACATGTATAAGCCTATACATGCATATTGGAGATGGACAGCAGTTTGACATGCACGCATTGGTAATAGGCCTGCAATACTGAAAATGCTTCGGGGATTCGTTACACAAATGCGCTGCATGCATTGCCCGCTGAACCGCTGTCGCTTGTCAACAGCGCAGTAAAGTAATCGACGCATTTCCTAAACTACAACCATTGTTAGCATTATGCATAGTTGCATACTATGATTCATTCGCTCAATTGGCTGCTGGGCCTATGCGGTGGATTTCACAGCTCTGTCCGAGGCCTAGAGGCTATTAAATTAATATAGCAAATATTCAGATACTAACTGCCGCAGAGTTGAAAATATTGTCTCGCGTGCCAAAAAGGTAACGTTTTTTCATGATTGCTCCGTTAGTGATCAGTATAGTTTTTGAGGCAGAATTATCGCCAGAGTCTGTGTCTCCCAAGGTGTCACCAACAGTGGAGCGTTGAATGGAAAATGGCAAAACAATTATGACCATTATTTTTTAACAAAATCGGCGGAACTCGTAATGGATAAGAAGGATGAATGAATGACCTTATACATTTATATACATTTATATAGCGCCAAGGTCGTAAACGAATCGGAGGCGAAACTTCATTTATACTTCATTTAACTCCGACGGTCACTATAAGAGCTGTATATGCAATCCATTCGGATTTCCGAAAAATAAAGCATTATCACTAGATTACTAGAAACTTTAAGCTTGGTACAGAGGAGATAAAACTGTCCTTAAGCGCACGAAATAAAGTCTAGACTATACAGTGCTGAAGGTGTGAGTATTCCACGCAGCAGTGCGCGATCTGTATACCGTAGACGCGCTTCTGTTTCACAGCATTAAACGATGCGTCTGCAGTGATCTGAACCGCACTCAACAGCAGTGTCCATTCAGCCAGTCGTCAACACGCTGCTGTTCGTTCAACAGTAGATCGTCAACCCGTCTGTCCATCACACATCTCCGACAGATTCCGCTGCCGTTATCGATGCACCTCCCAAGTCCAAGTCTCGTCGCGGACATCGTCTATAACGTTGTCTTCGGTGTATGGATCGACCGCCAACATTTATTTGCTGCTTGCGTTGTTGCGCTACATGTTGCGCTAATAATCATAAACGCGTACCTGTCTTTCATTTTGCTATCATGCGTTCTGTTTGAAGTGTTGAAGGCAAATAATATAAGTATAGGGCCTACTAAATGCAAGAATCGAGTGTCGAACATAATACATCTACGCCTTATAACGCGTGAAGGCTAATGAAACAAAATGCTGCAGAGTTCATGGGACAATGTGGCTGATAAGATTTGGACAGAGGTGAATCGGAGGAATCCAGAGCAGTTGGAACACCGGTTACAAAGTTTTCAGCCGTGCCCGGATATTTTCACCACCGACACTACACCGCAACTTAGTGAAGATGAGCTTGTGCGGAAGGCAAAGGATGAGATAATCGAAACTCTTAGCGGAAGCGACGACCGAATGAGAGAATGGAAGTCGAACTTTCTCTTGAGACTGATTAGCGACAACGAGAATGCATACATTCACTACAGCCATGACGAACAAACGCAGCATGTGCCAAAAATACAGTTAGCTTTGGCTTTCCTGTGGGAAATGATACAAAACTCAGGAATGTAGCAGGTTGATCGAGATAACGTTAAATGCATTCCAGACAGGCAACAACGTAAACAGTCTGAATTCGGAGAATCAGACAAGAGGGAATGCTATGATTCACGAACTGGCGAGATGCGGCCTGCTGAATAGTCTTCAGAGTTATTTCGTTGATGATCAGTTCAGACTGCCGAACACTATCAAGGAAACGCCACTTCATCTGGCTGCGGAAGCTGGCAACATCGAGGACGTGAGACTGCTGCTCGATAAAGGAGCACCTCTCGATGCTGACATCGACGGCTGCACGCCATTGCATTCGGCTGCAATGGCTACCAGTCCGAACCATGAAGTAGCAATTAAGCTGCTAATTGAAGCCGCGGCAACGAGGCCGGATTGTGACGAACTGGGACTGCTGAACCGGCGCAGAGAAGGCGACAAAAACACGGCGCTGCATCTGGCAACAGGAAATGCGAATATAAGCCAGCAGTTCATTTCGCAGCTGAAAGATGCCAATCCGCAAAGGAGGAATGAATTTCAGGATACTCCGTTTCACGTGGCCGCAAAGTCGTCCAATCCGAAGGCAATAATTTACATGCTCAATACATTTTCGCCTTTGAGAGAAGGGTGGGACATTGACGATGTAGATCGTAACCAAGACCCCAAAACCAAGAAACCTCTCCTGACAATATGCGCAATAAGCTGCAACAATGAAGCCGTTGCTGTGTTGATTCAACATGGAGCTGACATATCGCAAGGTGTCCTGCGTGAGATTGTACACGAGTCCGTCAAGTCTCCTCTGAAAATCGACAAATTACTTGCTGTTTACAGGACGATTGTCGACAATGTTGTTACATGGAAATGCCTCGAAAAGAACAAGAAGACGTGGGCGAAAGATTCAGAAGAGTATGCGAAGTGTTTCAGAGAAACGATTACGTCGCTGATCACTAAGTCCGAGACAGATGACAAACCCGATGTCCTGGAGTGCGCAATAAAGTGCGGAGCATCCAAATGCTGCAGGAAATTCTGCACACGGAAGGAGTGTTCAAGATCAGCAAAGACGAGACAAGTGCATTGTTTAATGTTACAAACTTTACAATAAGAGACACAAGACATGTGAGCGTCGGCAGAAAAGGGACTTACATGCGTCGTTTGCTAGAGAACTATGACAGATGGGTCGATAGGCTATCTTCAACATACAGCCTATAGCAGAGCTTACCAAACCGTACCTTCGATTGACTCAGATTTTTTATGCTGCCATTGGGCTGCTGCAGCTGATTCTTATATGATTCTATTTTTCATATTCTATCTCGCAGACGAGTGCGATATGACAGTTAAACCAGACAGTGCATGTGCGTGGTTTTTGGAAAATGAGTCGTCACATGATGCAGTGATAAAATTAGTGTTCCATATCTGGGCATTAACCTTTGTGCCGTTTGTCATGTCGACTTCGTTGTTGCAATTATATTGGACATATCACATATCAGACGAATTTCAACCAGTATGTTCACGAGCACAGAGTCATGGGTCACAAAGAGTCTCTAATTATTTTGGCCCGCCTCCGAAATGACCTGTATTGTGTCGAGTGGGGCGTTAAACTCTATACTCACTCACTCATTATTTTGGCAAAGATCGCCACATATTGCATTTTTCGTCGCAGTGTTAATATGGTGGTCTTCTAAGTTTCCGTCGTCGTCAATGATATTTCTGTTTGGGTCGATTTCCACTCTCGTGGTTTTCAGCGGCGTCAGTCAAAAAATTTTCTGTTTTTACGCTGCTGTTGAATGAAGTGATTGTTATTGACATTGTTCAGGGTTTTCTGCCGGTTTTTGCCTTCATCGTCGTTGCATTTTCTTTTGCTTTGCACGAACTTCGTGTAGAATTTCTTGGTGAAGAACAACATTACAATGTTGCTCTGTCAGTTTACGACGCACTCGCAGCTTCATTCGGTCTAGGAGAGCAGCTACTGAAAAACACCACCGAACAGGTGTCATCGGCAGGCGTAGGTCTGTTTGCAGTTGTGTTCATGGCGTACCTGTTTTTCACGGCCATCATAATGATCAATGTGCTAATTGCGACAATTAGCAATCACTATAAACTGGCAAAACGAAGAGCTGAACATTTCTGGCGATATCGCACGCTTCACACGTGGTTACAGCTTGAACCGTACCTTTGTTTCCGAAAAAAATGCGGAAAAAATGTTAGCATCAGGGATTGGAAATATAATGATTGATAAAGTGACAAATATGTTCATAAAAGTGAAGCTAAAAGTGAATGATCCTGTGTTGTAATAAGTTAGAGGCCATAATATGTAACTATGGTCTGATTAAAATTGTACGTGCATTCTTTCTAATTCATGCGGGTCGGTGCAACATTGTAACCATAAAAGGCCCAATAATTCAATGGGTGTAAAAGCTCAACCCAGATTTCATCAAGTAATAGACCAAGCAGCGAATATTACTGATTATATTATGGATTGTAAGCCTACGCATCCCGAATGTGCTCATAAGTAATGTCACCAAAGAAGTGTTCAGGAAAATTACATATGAGTCATTTTAGGCCTATGCGTTTAATCTGGTGTAAAACACACAAAAACGAATTTGATGCGTATAGACAATAACTGCTAGTGAACTATATCCACTTATGCGGGGTCGTACTTTTAGTTTTTCCAGTCCAGCCGTTTCGAGTAGCTTCTTGGAATTTCGCATGTACTCGTCATTAACTTGTAATCATTGATCGGCGTTATCTATAGGGCATTTGTTTGCCCGTTATTAATTCGAGCTGCATAGTGCATAAGCGCCTTTTTTGTGAGGACTATAGGGATGCTATGACAGCTAAGTCCCATACGTTTATTGTTATTGTTATTGTCATTTCAGTAAACACACAGTCTGTGACGTGTAAATATTGTATATTGTATGAAAATGTGATTAGCCTATTGTATTCGGATGGTGGCCAGCAAGATGGGTCTCACGCGGCCTTTGACCGTGTGAGACCCATGGTCTAAATTATTAAAGTCTAATTCTGTGACATCGTGTTCAACTTTTTATTTTGGTAAAATAAGCATCTTTTCTTCTACTAAAGTTATATGACACATGGTCTGCATCTGTGACTAGTGTTGTAACACTTTTGACCTCAAATATTCAACGAAATATTTCATGAAATATTCCAAGAAGTTTACGACGTTTTTCAAGTAAGTACGGTTAATTTTAACTTGGTAAGTAAAGCACTTAAATGTAAGTATCGGTAGTTATGCATGAATAGCAGTATGCATATCTTACAGTGCAACTTTTAAGCCGAAATTAGTGGGTGGGCGATTCCAGTTGCCTTCCACCTACCGGCCTCCCTCCTCCTCTCTCTGCCATTCCCCCTGCCCCGTCCATGCCTTCTCCCCCTTAAGCGGAGGTCAGGGATGTCAGTTTTTTTTAAATTCTACATTGGTGTTAGCGGAGTTTTATCGCATTTTGAGATAAGTTCAATTGAATTTTTGTCAATGTTTCGTCGCAAGAAAATAATGAAAATTGGGAATTTTTTGTGTTATGTCATTAGCAGGCTAAGCTACTGATCATACATGCTAGAGCCATAAAAGAAGCTGCCATTACAGTTAACTCCTTTACATGGCACACTGACACAATAATGTACGTATTGTGTATACTACTAATACAAGACAAGCATACATCAGACAGTCCTTTGAGTAATTCACAGTTGTGTGCAACAGTGTTGAGTTGAGTCGTCTCTTTCCCTTATACTTTTAGTCTTACGTTTGAATATTTATTCGTGTATATTCACTTTTCGGCAATAGCCATAGCATGGCAGATCGGACAAATGTCATGATTCATTGGGCATTTCATCATTGGGTTAAAACAACTTAAACAGGAACAAACACAGAATAGTAGGCCTAGGCCTATATACAGAAAACAACAATCTTAGCAAGTACGCATAAAAGGAAATTAGGAAATTAACAGGTGTAAAACCAAGCTTGGGTAGGAGGACAAGACAACGCACAAGTTACAACAGTTTTTTAAAATGCAGATCTTTGCTAAAAAGCAACGATTTCCTCACTGTTCAGGACAACCAATGTAGGCCTATTAATATCAAACTGTCACGATCTGTGCGGAAAAACTTTTTGATGAATGGACGGCTACTGTACGTTTCCAATTTTGGTTCACGGTATCTGCATTGCTTAGAGAAAAGGAAATTAGCTACTGCCGGTCGATCAAATTGGCCCGTGCCATTTCCTTTTAGTGCTATAAGCATGCAGGCGATCATTCACAGTCTGCAATGACATGGACAGCCGTTTGTCGTTTCTGAATATGTTGTAATGAGATACCGCTCGTTCAACAACCATGGAGTGAGGATCAGCTGACAGAACGAAATTCACAAGAATGGCATAGAATAGGGCCTAACAACAAATAATTG
>Ga0209568_1000491_pt1 | contig 13751 bp, 12 predicted proteins | sample WorMetOlspDAHAB2_FD_187406 | JGI IMG/M metagenome (GOLD analysis project Ga0209568, IMG submission 187406) | Marine gutless worms symbiont microbial communities from Max Planck institute for Marine Microbiology, Germany - Olavius sp. DAHAB.2... ...
CCTTTGGGCATGTTTCCTCCTATTAGTTTGATTTTTTATCGTAGAGGTTTCAGCCATCTTTGGCCAGTTTCAAATTTTATCTATTTGTCGCACTTCAGACTTGAAAGGGCCCAACAAAAAAAAAGCAAAAACAGAGGAAGTTTTGAAAATATGAAAAGATTTATTTTACTCGTTCTAGGCCTATCTTTCGTTGTTATTGGAGGATTGTATATTGTGTTAAATAAAAAACCCACTGCGCAAAAACATGTTTTGCGCTTTGCTTTGCCTTTAGATATCCCTTCATTTGATATCAATTCACGAGGGCATGATGTGAATGCAGATCATGTTAAGAACCTGTTATTCGAAGGATTGATGCGTAAGGATAAAAATGGAGATCCACAACTAGCAATAGCCCATAAAGTTGACCTATCTGAAGATCAGAAAAAATATACCTTTCATTTACGCGATTGTCATTGGAATGATGGAGTCGAAGTCTCGGCCTATGATTTTGAATATTCATGGAAGAGAGCTATTAATCCAAATTCTAAATATATGTCTCAAGTACCCTACTATTTCTATACTATTAAAGATGCGAAGGATTGTTTTTTTAAAAAGATCTCCGTTGAAGAGCTGCCCATTAGAGCTATTGATGCCAAAACCCTTGAAGTAGAATTGGAATATCCTAATCCTTATTTTCTCCATCTCATCTCTTCCTCTTTGTTTTTCCCCATCCCTAAACATGTTGTAGAAAGAGATGAGAGGTGGGCAACCAGAGTCGATCTCACTTCCAATGGCCCATTTACTTTACACACTTGGAAACAAAACGACCACTTGAAATTAAAGAAAAATTCACATTACTGGAATCGGGAAAACATTGCGATTCAAGAGATAGAGATTCCGATTATTCTCTCTACATTGACAGCTTTTCAGATGTTTGAAAAGGGGGAGCTGGACTGGTTTGGGGAACCTTTTAATAGGGTGCAAGAAGATCTTGTTCCTATTCTTCAAGAAAAACAGCTTTTGAAGGAAAGTGAAGGGGCTGCTGTTTACTGGCTTTTTGTAAATACCGAAAAGTATCCGCTAAACAATAAAAAACTGAGGCAGGCTTTGTCCTATGTAATTGATAGACAACTTATGGTGGACAAACTTTCTCATGGCTTTAGCCGTCCTGCAAGAGGGGTGCTTTCTCTTCCATTACAAATAGAAAAAAATGTCCAATATTTCAAAGATGATATTGCATATGCACAACAGCTGTTTCAAGAGGCGTTGAAAGAGATGGGAATAGATAGGGAAGAGTTGCCAATCCTAGAGTTAAGTTGTGCTACCAAAGGTGAAGGTCGTAGTCCTATACTGCAATTTATTCAAGAACAATGGAAAAAACATTTGGGAGTCACCGTTTCTCTCAAAGAGTCTGAATGGGCATGCTATTTTATAGATGTCGAAAAGGGGAAGTATGATATAGGCTTGATGGGCTGGATAATCCCTTGTCCAAATCCCGAATATATATTAAAAGTGTTTGAATATAAAACAGATCTTACCAATAAATCCTTTTGGGAAAATAAAGAATTTCAAAGGGCTCTTCAAGAGATGCGAATCGCAGAAGAACTGAGTTCAAGAAATAGGGCAACTATAGATGCGGAAAGGATCTTAATAGAAGATATGCCGGTGATTCCCTTGACATTTCCTTCACGGATCTTTGCGCACAATGAAAGGTTAAAAGGAGCTTTTTTCTCGCCCTTTTCTACCGTGGATTTTACTGCAGCATATTTTGAATGATGCAGTGCAAAAACTTACTAAATTGTGTCAAAGCATGTTGTATTGTTTCTCTATTTTCTTGAGATCACGTGCAATGTTTTTGCGTACCTTGTGAGGGAGTCTATCGATAAAGAGGACTCCATTGAGGTGATCATTTTCATGCATGATAACACGGGCGCGCCACCCACATACAACTTCAGTACCTATATTCCCATCGAGGTCCATGGCTTCAATGGTAATCTCATAGGGACGAGCTACTTCTGCATAAATTTTTGGAATGGACAAACAGCCCTCTCTACGACGGAGTATGTTTTCTGTTGAAGGATTAGAGAGAGTGGGATTGATATATACCTTAGGTGAGCAAAGAATAGGCTCTCCCTTACTGTCTTCAGCATTATCATATCGAATGACAAACATACGAACATATTTATCAATCTGTGGAGCTGCAAGTCCTGCGCCATTTAGGTTTAAAACCGTTTCGGTCAAATCTTGAGCAATTTGCAAGATATCTTTAGTGATCTGTTTAGGACCTATGCATTTTTTACGTAACCCGGGATTGCCATAGTAGATTAATTTTTTAATCATCCACCACGATCTCTTCATTGTTGATAGGTGGTACTGCCATCTTGGATCGACCCATTGCTGAAGTCCAAAGAGAGAGGATAAAGCAGATAATCAAAAAAATTCCCGCAAGATAGGCAGTAAATTTTTTAAGAACATTGGCGGTAGAAGTGCCAAAAAGAGAGTCTCCTATATCACCTCCAAAAGAAGCTCCCAATCCTAAGCTTTTGCTCTCTTGAATGAGAATTACAAAACATAATAAAACACATAAAATTAAAAATGAAAACAAAACGATATAAAAAAGTATATTCATAATCTTATTTTAGCATGCTGCGTTAATGATTTTTACAAATGATTCCACATTTAGAGAAGCACCCCCTACTAAGACTCCGTCAATGTCGGGCTGTATTATTAGTTGAGCAATGTTTTCCGACCTGACGGAACCCCCATAAAGAATAGGGATCTTCTCTGCTATTGCCTTCCCCAAAGAATTTGCAAGTAAGGAACGGCAAAAATGGTGGGTTTCTTGTGCTATTTTAGAAGTAGCGGTCTGTCCCGTTCCAATCGCCCAAACGGGTTCGTAAGCGATAAGAATTTTTTTTACATCTTCTTTTGGAAGATCTTGTAAAGCCTCATTCAATTGAACGGTTAGAACTTTTTTTGTTATATTGTGTTCTCGCTCTTCTTGAGTTTCTCCAATACATAGAAGAGGTATAAGGCCCTCTTGAAGAGCCGATCGCATCTTATGGCGGATAATTCTATTATTTTCATGAAAATGCAAGCGTCGTTCTGAATGCCCAATCAACACAAATTGTGCCCCTGCCTCCTTGATCATTACTGGGGAAACCTCTCCTGTATAAGCTCCATGAAGGTGTTCACTCATATTTTGTGCTCCAATATATACTTGACTTCCTTGCGCTTTTTTTGTTGCAACAGTAATAGAGGTAAAGGGAGGTGCAATTCCTACCACACAAGATGTTTTTTTAACACTTGCAAAAAACTCTTGCATAAATTTTTCCGTTTCTTGCATTGTCATGTGTAATTTCCAATTTCCAAAAATGTGGGTCAAGCGTTTTTCCATGTTTTCTTTATAAAATTAAATGATTGGCTTTATTTTAAAGCAACCTTAGATGCCCGCTTCATCATGAGCCTTTATCCATAGTAAAGCCTATTTAGCTTATATAATACAATAGGTTTCTATCCTATTCTTGAATTTTAATGTTTTTTCGTACAAAGTTTGTTTTTTTATGAAACTATTTACTGTAACAGAACTCACACAAGAAATTAAAAAATTACTTGAATCACCCTTTTCTTGTTTACAAGTAAAGGGCGAAGTATCCAATGTACGTCATCAAGCTTCTGGTCATTTTTATTTTAGTTTAAAAGACCAAGGGGCACAAATTTCTGCTGTCATATTTAGGGGAAATGCACGAAACATGTCTTCATTACCTAAAATGGGTGATCAAATTATCGTACGAGGGGGGCTCTCTCTTTATGTTCTTCGTGGCACGTATCAAATCATCGTACGCAGCTTTGAATATGCGGGAGTAGGGGCTCTATTGCTTAGATTTCATGAGCTAAAGGAGGAGCTAAAAAATCTCGGATGGTTCGATCCAGGTCTTAAAAAACCTCTCCCAAAATATCCTAAGACCATAGGGGTAGTGACAAGCTCTACTGGATCTGTGATTCAAGATATCATTCATGTATTAAAGCGTCGTTTTCCACGCTTTCATCTTATTTTGAACCCAGTGCGAGTACAGGGGGATGGGGCGGCCGAAGAGATCAGCGCAGCGATTAATCTATTTAACCTATACAATTTAGCGGACATCCTCATCGTTGGCAGAGGGGGCGGTAGTTTGGAAGATCTTTGGTCTTTTAATGAATATTGTGTTGCAAAAGCTATTTTTCAGTCAAAGATTCCAATCATTTCAGCTATTGGACATGAAACAGACACCACTATTGCCGACTATGTTTCCGATGTGCGTGCTCCTACCCCCTCTGCTGCTGCGGAAATCTCGGTACGAAAACTGACCTCTCAAATAGAATTTTTAACACAGATAAAAATGGGTATATATCAAAACATAAAGCAGTTAATCAAACACTCTCGTGCTCGTTTGCAGGGCAAAACAGAGCACCCTCTTTTGACCTCTCCCGATTTCTTTCTTGCTCATTATATTCAAAAATTAGAGGACCTTTCAAAAAATCTTGACGGCTCTATTAAACAGAAAACACATCAGAAACAACTCTCTTTGATAGGATTAAAGAGGCAGCTTCAAAGTCTTAAACCTTCATCGCAAATAGCACATACTAAGACAAAGCTCATCTCCTATAACCGTTCATTTCAAGAGGTATTATCTCATCGAATAAGATTATTGAGAAAAACAACTACATCATTGTTTACAAACCTAGAGAATGTACAAAAAAATATCATTGCGAATAAAAAAGCGTACATTTTTTCTAGAGATTTAAAACGTATACTTTTGCAAACAATGTGTACACTTTATGAAAAAAAGAGGGAAAAATTGAACTATCTTCGGGAACACTTAAAGGCGATAAACCCAAAAAATATCCTACAAAAAGGTTATTGCATCCCCTTTGCGGAAAATGGACGTTCAGTTATGATCTCATCTCATTCTCTTAGAAAAGAGATGAGGCTGTGGCTTCGCTTCTACGATGGGAATGCCATGACGCGTATCGAGGAGGTACATCGTAAAAATTATGAAAACATCTGACAAACAAAAAGAAAATGTCTCTTTTGAAGAGGCTTATGTTCGTTTAGAAGCTATCTTGGGCAAGCTAAACAGTGGAGAGGTTTCTCTTGAAGATTCTCTTGAACTCTATGAAGAAGCAAATGCTTTAATGGTTCTTTGTGAGGAAAAACTTAATCGTGCTGAACAAAAAATTGAAACTTTAATTAAAACTCGGACTGGTGCACTTGCTTTAGATAATGAGGGGAACCCTGAGTGCAAACCATTTATATCCAATACAGAAATATGAATTCCATACTTGGTACCATTACAGCCCCCCACCAACTTAAGTCCCTTTCCCTTCAACAACTTCAACAACTTTCGCAAGAGATTCGAACACGAATTATAGATGTTTTATCGGTTACTGGAGGCCATCTCTCCTCTAACTTAGGTATTGTAGAGCTCACTATTGCTCTCCATTGCGTATTTAGCTCTCCTCAAGACAAACTGATTTTTGATATTGGGCATCAATCCTATACACATAAACTTCTTACAGGGCGCAATGCACGATTTTCTACGATTAGACAAAAAAATGGGTTGTGTGGATTTACCTATCCTCCAGAATCACCTCACGATTTCTTTTATTCCGGTCACGCGGGTAATGCCCTCTCCCTTGCTTTGGGAGTGGCAAAAAGTCGAGACCTTAGAGAACAAGATCATATGATTATTCCTATTATCGGAGATGGGGCACTTACCTGTGGTCTAACTTTGGAAGCAATGAATAATATCCCCAAACGGCTAAAAAATTTTATAATGGTTCTTAACGATAATGCTATGGCTATTTCAGAAAATGTGGGAGCTATTACCAATATCTTGAGTCGTTTTTTTAATAGTCCTAGAGCTAACAACATATATGAAGAGTTAGTGAGCATTCTCTCTAAGATTCCCGGTTATGGCAAAATATTGGCGAAACAGGGAAACAAAATGAAAGAGTCGTTAAAAAACCTCATAAGTACAGCCCCCTTTTTTGAGCAATTTGGCCTTGCCTATGTAGGTCCTATCGATGGCCACGATATAAAAAAAATGATGGACACCTTTGCAGCTTTAAAGTGTATAAAGCATCCAACCATCGTTCATATCTTAACGATCAAAGGACAGGGGATGAACCATGCCATCAATAATCCTACCCCTTATCATGGAGCCAAACCCTTCAATCGGACGACTGGAGAATTCTATCCCTCTCAATCGAGCCATTCTTTTCCTACAGTTTTTGGAAACTATCTTCTAAAGATGGCAGAACGAGATCCTGATCTAGTTGCTATTACACCGGCTATGCCTGTAGGCTCTCACTTAGATGCCTTCATGAAACGTTTCCCAGAGCGTTGTATTGATGTAGGTATTGCCGAAGGGCATGCCATTACTTATGCAGGTGGTATAGGATATGGAGGAAAATTAAAAGTAATCGTATGTGTATATTCCTCCTTTTTACAGCGCGCTTTCGATAATGTGTATCATGACATTTGTGTGCAACGCACTCCGATCGTTATTGCTGTCGATCGCGCAGGACTTTCTGCAGGAGATGGAGTGATGGCTCACGGTATTTATGATATTGGGTTTTTGCATAGCATACCACGTATGATCCTTGTACAACCACGTAATGGCCATCTTTTGAAGGAGCTTTTGGAAAGTGCTTTTGATTGGAATCAGCCTACTGCAATTCGCTATCCCAATCTCGCAACATCAGAGGATACTCTTCCTATAAAAAAACGTGTTATAGGGAAGGGTGAGATCCTTGCTGAAGGAGAAGATGTGATCCTGATCTCTTTAGGGCATATGTATACAGTTGCCTTGGATGCTCGTGCTATTTTACTAAAAAAACATATTACTGCATGTGTGATCGACCCTATTTTTATTAAACCTCTTGATGAAGAATTGTTATTAAAAAAAACCCAATATTCTCAGTGTATCATTACAATTGAGGAGCATTCTTTACAAGGAGGACTTGGATCTATTATTAATCATTTCATAGCGCAAAAAAACATGCACCACTTGAATGTAATAAATTTTGGAATTCCCGATACATTTGTAGAACATGGAAATTACCAACATTTTCTTAGAAAATTTGGGATTACAGCTGAAAACATTGCTGATAGAGCTCTTCAAAATATCTCTAACCCCGCATTGATCTAATGATAATCGCACTTTTTCCTAAGATTCAGCGAAAGGAGGGAAAGTCGTTGGCACAACAGATTATTGCCTTTCTTCGAGAGAATCATGTTTCTGTTGTGGTTGAAGATGATCAAGCCGTAGCTCTCAATGCTCCGCCCCTTTCGTCAGTACAACCCAAAGAAGTGCAGTTTTTTATCACAATGGGAGGGGATGGGTCGATTCTGCGAGTAGCACATCGATATGTACATTTTGAAGCAGCAATATTAGGAATCAATTTAGGACAGCTAGGATTTATGGCAGACGTACAAATTTCAGAAGTATTGTCCAGTCTTGAAGACTTTCTTTCTGGTGCTTATACGATTGAAAAACGGATGGTTCTCGAAGGAATGTCCGACCACCAACACTCCTTCTTTGCGATCAATGATTGTGTTCTGCATCGAGCATGTAACCCAAACCTTATCGAAATATCTATTTTTATCGATAACCTATTTTTCAATACCTTTGAAGCAGATGGAATGATTTTGGCAACTCCCAATGGTTCTACGGCTTATTCTCTTGCCGCTGGCGGTCCTATTATATGTCCCAATGTCGATGCATTGATACTTACTCCTATTTGTCCACATACCATTTCCAATCGTCCCATTGTTATCTCCACTAAGCATACCATCCGTATCCAGTATATTAGTAAAAATGCGCCCGTTGAATTTGTGTCCGATGGTTTTCAACATTTTACAATGCATGCGGGGGATGTTGTTCAGATAAGAAAAAGCCTTAGAACTTTTAATCTTGTAACTCTTACTCGTAGCGACTATTTTTCGATTTTGAGAAATAAACTGAATTGGTCTGGAAAATTACGTTGATTGTTTTTACAATTTAAAACACAAATAGAGAAAGAACAGCTTTAAAGAAACAAATTTTAAAAATTACTTTTTGTATTCGACTTGCAAGCAAATCAAAGAGTGAATATAATAATTTAAACCGAGGTTGAAATTGCAATAAATAATGGATTTCTATTATACAATTAGACCAATCATTGAAATAGCAATTATTTCAATCATGATCAATTATCTATTGTCTTTTTTTTGGAATACTCGCTCTATGGATCTAATTTTAGGATTATTTGCCTTTCTTTTGATCTTTGGAGTCTCCTCTTGGTGTAATTTGCCTGTTCTTCATAAGTTAATGTGGGAGGTTTCAAGCGTTGCTGTAATCGCCGTATTGATTATTTTTCAACCAGAGCTACGCGTTGCTTTATCGAAATTAAGTCTAAAGGGTAGGCGCTATAAGGAGATCACTGAATTTGACAAATTTCTCGATCAACTTGCTACCTCTACATACCGTCTTGCGGATAAAAAAATTGGAGCACTTATTGCACTCGAAAATGAAGATTCTCTTGATGAGTTTTCCCTTAAAGCTTTTATGCTCAATGCTAATTTTTCTTCAGAGCTTTTAGAATCTATCTTTGCGACGACTACACCTTTACATGATGGAGCGGTTATTATTCGAGATTTAACGATTGTGTCGGCCTCTGTTATCCTGCCTCTCGCTGAGGACACATCACAAGTGGCAAAATCTATGGGAACGCGCCATCGCGCAGCTTTGGGAGTAAGCCAGCTTACCGATGCTCTTCTTGTCATCGCTTCAGAAGAAACAGGTAAGGTGTCGATTGCTCGAGATGGCATTATGACTCGAGGTATTAAGATCGATAGGTTTAAAGGTATTATCCGTAGTGTGTTTAATCCGCCCTTAAAAACAAAATTGCACAATCGTTTTAAACTAAGAGAGTGGCTAAAAAAATGAGAACATTTCTTAAAAACTTATTTATCAATAATTGGCCGAGGAAGTGTCTTTCCATAATTTTAGCAATTATCAGTTGGGTTGTTGTGAACAAATCTCTTACTACAACAAAGACGATTTCTCATATTCCTATAAGAATTGAAAATATTCCTCCAGGGAAAACTATAGATGGTATTCAATCGAATGGCTTTTTAAATCGCAAGGTGAACCTTACCATTACAGGAAGCAAAGATCTTTTGGATGATCTCAATGCTCATGATATTTTTGTTGCTCTCGATGCATCTGGGCAAGAGAGGGATTGGATCGCAACAATTTCACGCAAAAATATTCGTTCCGACACTCTCGATACCAAGCTTTTTCAACGCATTAGTCTTGTATCTCAACAAAATTTTATCGTCAAACTCACTAATTTAGTATCGGAGAAAATTCCTATTACTATTACTCAACCTATTGGACATGCTCCAAAGGGGTATCAATTTATCGATATATGGCCCTATCAACTCTATACTACTATCAGTGGTCCCGAAAATATGATAAAAAAACTGAAAACTCATGGGCTCAAGCTTACCTTTAATCTTAGCGATATTACCTTATCTCAGCTCGATGAATTACATGCTACAAAGACGCAAAAACATTCTGACGTTGTGAGTTTTTTTGTTCCAAATTCCTGGAAATATATTTCATTACCCCCGATTTCTTCTACTCCCGTTGAAATTAATGATCCCGATGCTAAATATTTACGTATCGATTTCTTGCGACATGAGCTCTTCAGGCTTGACACACCTATCCCTCTTTCTCTCTATTTTCCTCCCAATACTATTTCCTTTATCACTCCCTCTAATATTACCCTTGCTGCAGATCCAATCATCGAAGATCGTAATGGGATCAAAGTGTTTTCAATTCCTCTATATGTTAGAGGAGTGAGTGCTCTCTTTCTCGATCTAATTAAAGATATGTTAGAAGTTGTTATTGTCGTTTCGCCAAATGAAGATGGGAGTGGGTATCTAAATTGGGGCGTACAACTCATTAGTTCTCGTGCTTTGGAGGATCGTTATGTCCACCTCTTAACATCTGATGTTTCGAATGAAGAATTTCGAGATCTTCAGCCGCAGTTAAGGGAAAAACTTTTACGCAACCGTTTTCGTAATTTCATGAATCGTATGCAAATATACAAAAACGCGAAAGAAAAATTTGAAATTTATCCCACACTTCGAAACAACATGGTCTGGCTCAATGAAAGCAAAGGGCAAGAACCCCAAACGCAAAAATAGATGCCCCATAATCGCTTTTATATCAATGCTCCCTTAAAGGGACGTATATTCTTATATGGAGATGAATACCGCCATCTTTCACGAATCATGAGAAAGAAAGAGGGAGATATCGTAGAGCTTATTAATGGGCAAAATGTTTTAGCAATAGGAAAGGTGGTACGTACCGGTAGTAGTGGAGCGCTTATTGACATTGTAAAGGTGAAGGGAGGGAAGACTTGCTTGCCTCCATTGATCCTCATTCAAGCTCTTCCCAAGCCCTCTCTTTTAGAATGGATTATACAAAAGGGAACAGAGTTAGGGGTTTCTCAATTTTATCTTTATGTTAGCACACTTAGCGAACAAAGGGAGCCCTCTTCTATGCAGATGAAAAGGTATCACAATATTCTCATTGCTTCTATAAAACAATGTGGTCGAACTGATATTCCCACAATAAACATAGGATTTCCTGAGCTAACTGTTCCTCTCTTTTTTGGAGATCTCAGCACAGAAGCGCCTCTCCTTTTTACTAAAGCAACACTTCCTGCTGCTTTAGTCATTGGGCCAGAAAGGGGATTTACAGCAAAGGAGCTCGAGAGGCTGAGGCAAAAAGGAGAGGGCGTCTCTCTTTCTCCTTATATTTTACGTGCAGATACGGCTGCTATTGCCGCTCTATCTATTCTTGTAAATTCTGCATCTTCGCAAGAGAGCCAAGCTGAAAATTTGTAAGATTTGAAAAAATTATACAAATTAGGCATTTTTGCATTAAGGTTGGATACAATACAATGCTTGGAGTGTCTACAGCCCCTGAAGGGTATTCCTTTTCTCTATTTTCTCATAATGCAACGTCAGTCATTTTGCGGCTCTTTCATTCTGGAGAAAAACACCCATTTTTAGAAAAACCTATGAAAAAATTAGAAGACATCTGGTCAATTATAATACGCGATCTGCCTGAAACCTTTGAATATACCTATCGGTGTGATGGTCCTTACGACCTAAAACGGGGACATCTTTTTAATAAGGAGGTAGATTTACTAGACCCCTATGCCAAAAGATTGAGTGGGCCTTTAGAGTGGAATAATCCTTACCCTTTCCCTAGAGGGGTCATTATTCCTGAACAATCTTTTGCTTGGGACAATGATGTCCACCCTGAAATTCCACTTGAAGAGCTCATTATTTATGAAACACATGTGCGAGGTTTCACCCGAGATCCATCAAGTCATGTCAACCATCCCGGAACATTTTTAGGAATGATTGAAAAGATTCCTCATTTCATAGAGTTGGGAGTAAATGCTGTAGAGCTTTTGCCTGTGCATACTTTTAATGAGCGAGAATTTTCTACAATCAACCCAAGCACTGGAAAACAACTTTGTAATTATTGGGGTTATTCTACAGCAAATTTTTTTACTCCTATGCGTTGTTATGGCACTCCAGAAGATTTAAAAACTTTAATTAAGGAGTTGCACAGGAATAAAATAGAGATTATTCTCGATGTTGTTTACAACCACACTTCTGAAGGATCTTGCCCTAATTACTATCATTCTTTTCGAGGAATTGATAATGCTATCTACTATATAAGAGATGTAGATGGCTATCAAAATTATTCTGGGTGTGGCAATACACTTAACTGTAACCATCCCATTGTACAGCAACTTATTATCGATTCACTTCGCACCTTTGTAGTAGACTATCATGTAGATGGTTTTCGTTTCGATTTAGCCCCAATTTTAACGCGAGGACTTGATGGATCGCCTATGAAGGCTCCTCCTTTAATCGATAAAATTTCCCGTGATCCTATTTTAGGTCTTTCTAAGTTGATTGCTGAGCCTTGGGATGTGGGAGGTCTTTATCAAGTAGGATCCTTCCCCTCAAAGAAATTTGGAGAATGGAACGATCAATTTAGAGATCAAATACGGCACTTTATACGTGGGACAGGAGACAAGGGAATCATTAAACAAAAACTGACAGGTTCGCCAGAGCTCTATCGATCTCCATATACAAGCTACAATTTTGTTACAATACATGATGGATTTTCCATGTATGACCTTGTTTCTTATAATCAAAAACATAATGAAATAAATGGTGAAAAGAATCAAGATGGAACAAATAATAATATAAGTTGGAACTGTGGTGTAGAAGGAACGACATATGATAGGGAAATTCTCACATTACGTAAGAGACAAGTTCGTAATTTCTTTGTAGCACTTCTTTTATCTCAAGGTATTCCTATGATCTTGATGGGAGATGAATATGGCCATACCAAGCAGGGGAATAATAATACATGGTGTCAAGATAATGCACTCAACTACTTTCTTTGGGACAAGCTAGCAGAAAACCATGACCTCTTTTTATTTGTTGCAAAACTCATCTCTATTCGCAAAGCCTTCCTCATGCAAGGAGAGGTGCAATGGTATGATGAACCAGACATGCCATTTCTTGCATATATGTTCAACAACACCCTTCTTATCGCCTTTAATCCATCTGCACATCCATTCATGTGGAAACTTCCGAAGAAAAAATGGAAATGCCTTATCGATACTAATAATTCTTTACAAGAGGGATCTTTGATGCAACCATGCTACACATTCTCTCCATATTCTTCTATTGTCCTCATTGCTATATAAAACATAATCCGCTATCCTTCTATTTGTACTGAGAAAGTGAAGTTGAAAATCAACTGTTAGGGTGTAAGCATGTTGCAAGCTTTTATGTGGATGGTTTTTCTCTATATAACGGCCTTTGGCTGTGGGCAAAATCATTCATTGAGCTATATTACACCTTTTCGTTGTGATGATCGTGCCAAGCCCATTGTTGCTCTCCCTCCTGTATACGATAAAAGTTGTGCTGAGATTGGCTGGAGTCTCTCGGAGGAGTTTACAGATCACATAAAAGAAATCCTTGTGAAACGACACAATATGTATCTTCATGCCTTTGATGCAGCGAATATGGTTACTTTCCATAAAAAACAGAAAAACCCTTTCTCTTTAGATATAGGATGGATAAAAGAGGCCTTTAAAAATTATGAATTTGTTATTTTTACAGAACTTATCGAACATGAGGTCCACACAAAGGTTTCTTATGAAGGATTTTTCGACAATTTTATGCCCTCTTCTGAGTTGTCATTAACGATGAGAATTCGTATCTTTGATATACGTTTTGCAAAACCTCGAGTTGTTCTTCAAGAGCTTGTACAACAAAGTTATCCCGTCCCTAAATCCATACATTTGAATGATCTCAATCCAGAGCAATGGAAGAAGATGTCATTTCATGTTTCTCCCTTAGGTTTTGCCCATTCTCAATTCATCAAAAAGGTCAGCGCGAGGATTGAAGAATATATCCTCTTATCCAGAGATAGTACTTTAAATTAAAATCATAATCGATTTTTAAAACTCCGATAGTCAATGTAGTTTAATTGTATAACTAAAAAACACGCGAATTCTGGATTAGCTTATAGGGAAAGTTGCAATTTTTCAACTGAAGAAAGGCGTATTGAAGTGCCCTAAACAAGATTTTATCTTACAGTCACCACTTATCCGATAACTTCTTTTGTCAGATT
>Ga0209568_1000493_pt1 | contig 13740 bp, 9 predicted proteins | sample WorMetOlspDAHAB2_FD_187406 | JGI IMG/M metagenome (GOLD analysis project Ga0209568, IMG submission 187406) | Marine gutless worms symbiont microbial communities from Max Planck institute for Marine Microbiology, Germany - Olavius sp. DAHAB.2... ...
AGGGTACAAAAAGCCCCTCTCCCACCGGGAGAGGGGTTGGGGAGAGGGGATCGAATTGGTTCCCACTTTCAACTCGCCCACCACCTCATGCCTTCTGCGTGCTCGGTGTCTCCGCAACTCTAAAATAAGCAACTATCTGTTTTATTACGATTTATCATTTGGTACCCCTGGTCGGATGATCCGGGCAAACTGCGGCGCGGGGGAGATTCTGATAGTATCGGGTCTTAATTCTTCCAATGGGGTGGAGCCGATGGCCGTCGTAGAGCTGAGCAAAGACAACTTCGAGCAGACGATCAAAGACAAGGATTTCGTGATCGTGGATTTTTGGGCGCCCTGGTGCGGACCCTGCCGTTCGTTCGCCCCCGTGTACGACAAGGTCTCGGAAGATCATGACGATATCCTGTTCGCCAAGGTCAACACGGAAGAGGAGCAGGAAATTGCCACCCACTTCGGGATCCGCTCCATCCCTACCCTGATGATCTTCCGCGAGCAGGTTATCGTCTTTGCCCAGCCGGGGGCGCTGCCCGAGGCCGGCTTCCGCCAGCTCCTGGAGCAGGCAAAAGCGCTCGACATGGCGGAGGTACACAGGCAGATCGAGGCCCAGGCGCAGGCGACCGCCTGACCTCCGTGCCACACCATGCAGGCACCCCGGTATCCCTGGGATACGGCTTTTATCCGCTCGGGACGCCCGACAGTCGGCAATCTGATGGGCCTGTGCGAGGAGAACTACCGCACCTTGATGCGGTTGGTCCCCGATCTGCACGAAATCCGGGGTGAGGTATGTTCGGTCGTCGGGCGGGATCAGGACCTTTTTCTGGAAGTCCTGGAGCAGGCGCCCTACACGACCTTGCTGCGACTCACCTATTATTTTCCGCACCGCGACGGCGCGGTCCACAGGACGCCGGCCCCCGATCCGGACACCCTGTTGCGCGCCTATCACGACGCCGGTCAGGTGGAGGTCCTGGATCTGCGCCAGACGGCATTGCCGGTTCACGCGCATTACCCGTATTCCGCCCTGGAGGCCAAGTGGAAGGTCAACCTGTTCCTGTCCAAATGGTTGGCTTTCTGTCTCGCGCGGGGGTACCGATTTTCCACCGCGCCGGAGGCGCCCGTCGACCGGGCAGCCGAGGCGTTGGCTCCGACCCTACTCTAGTACATCATTTCGCTTGATTTTGCTGTAGGGAACGCCCGACCTGGCGTTCCGGGATTGGGTGCATATTTTTCGGAACGGCTGCCTTTTGCGACACCCTCCTCCAGGGAGAGGGGCTTTTGGGGAATCGACTCTCACCCTGGACCTCCGGCATTCGGTGGCCCTGGCTTGTACTACGCGGCGGAGGTATCAGAGTATAATGCGCGTCAGGTCCGTGGACCGCCTGATTGTGAGACCGCCTGAACCCTCTTCCGGGAGCCCTTCCGACTCGGGATCGCGTGGATACCCAGCTCGACAGACTCCCAGGTGTCAGTAACGTCATGTATATGGAAGGGAACCGACCAGATGACCGCCAAGAAACCAGCACCGACTACCCAAGCAACCGCCGGCAAAGGATCGGAGAAGACAAAAAAGCCGTCTCCGGGTGCCCAGGCACAATTGGCTGCGGCTGCCGGACCGACCGCCGGTAAAGGATCGGAGAAGACAACGGCCACTCGCGCAGGCACCTCGAAGCCGGAGCCCGCCGCGAAGGTGCCGCCGGGTACCCAAGCACAGTCGGCCGCGGCTGCCGGACCGACCGGCGGCAAAGGATCGGAGAAGACAGAAAAGCCGTCTCCGGGCGCCCAGGCACAGTCAGCCGCGGCTACCGGACTGACCGCCGGTAAAGAATCGGAGCAGATAAAAAAAACGTCTCCGAGCGCCCGGGCGCAGTCGGCAGCGACTGCCGGCTCCGGGGTGACTACCGACGCGAAGGCAAAGACGGCAGTACCCAACGCACTGGTCCAGCCCCCGCCTCGCAGGCAGACCGCCGGCGGCAACGCCGACGACTCGACCGCCTATTTCGCAATCGATGCCCTGGCGGTCATGAAGCAGGCCGAAACCGATAAGGACGCCACTCGGGCCCGGACCGGCGAGGGCGCGCCACACGTCTCCGCGGCCCAGGCGATCGCCAAGGCGGCCGTCCGGGATCATCCAATCCAGCCCCAGCCGCCGCGCAAGCCGGTTGCGGCCAAAAAGAAGCCGACGCCGACTCGGACCGCCGAGCTTCCGCAAGAGCCCAAGGAGCCCATCGGCGGTGTCGGGGCCGAGGGGTTGCCCCCCCCGGTGGTGGACACCCGGGATGTGGAGGCCCTGCTCAACGCGGATCATGCGGACCCCTTCTCCTTCCTCGGGATGCACGCGGCCACGACCCCAGGGGCGGTGACGGTGCGGGTTTTCGTGCCCGGAGCAATCGCCGTGGAGGTCCTGGACATTGCCACCGGCAAGCCGGTGGCGACCCTGCAACAGGTCCATGACGAGGGCCTGTTCGTCGGTACGATCCGGGGGCGGGAGAAACCGTTTCCCTATCGACTGCGGATCAAGACCCCCGAGAGCGAGCAGGTCATCGAAGACCCCTATCGTTTCCCGCCCGTGCTCAGTGACGCCGACGCACACGCACTGCGCGAGTGGACCCTGTGGTCGAGCTACCGGATTCTGGGTTCTCACCCCACCGAGGTCGAAGGCGTCGCGGGGGTCGTCTTCACGGTTTGGGCGCCCCACGCTGCCCGCGTGGCCGTGGTGGGTGATTTCAACGGGTGGGACGGGCGCCGGCACGGTATGCGTCTGCGCCACGAATGTGGGGTCTGGGAGATCTTCATGCCGGGCGCGACCGGCGGCGACCTCTACAAATACGAGATCAAGGTCGCGCCGGGCACCGATTCGATGCTCAAATCCGATCCCTACGCCTTCGGCACCGAACACCCCCCCGGCTCCGCTTCGATGGTCCGGGAGCTGGACGCCTACCGCTGGAGCGATGGCGCCTGGCTCGAGCAGAGAAAGCAGAAACAAGGTCGCGGGACACCGCTGAGCTTCTATGAGGTCCATCCGGGGTCATGGCGCAGAAAGCCGGAGGAGGACCACCGCTGGCTCAGCTATCGCGAGCTGGCGGACGAGCTGGTGGACTATGTCACCGAGCTCGGCTTTACGCACATCGCCCTGCTGCCGATCAGCGAGCATACGTTCGACGACACCGTAGGCTTCCTGCCCTCGGCCCTGTTCGCTCCCACCAGCCGTTATGGTAGTCCCGACGACTTCCGGTATCTGGTCGATACCTGCCACCGCGTCGGTATCGGCGTCGTGGTCGACTGGGTGCCCAACTTCCTGTCGCTCGAGCCCCAGGGACTAGCCCGGTTCGACGGTACCGCGCTCTACGAGGACGCCGACCCTCACCATCGCCGGGACCCGGACTGGGATATGCCCCTTTACGACCTGACCAGCCCGGCGGTGGCCAACTACCTGCTCGCCAATGCCCTGTACTGGCTCGACCAATTCCACCTGGACGGACTGAGAATCGACAGCCTCGCCAAGCTGCTCTACCTCGACTATGGCCGCGGCGAAGGCCAATGGGTGCCCAACGAGGAAGGCGGCAACGAGAGCTTAGAAGCCCTGGCCTTCATCCGTCGCTTGACCACACTGGTGGATGACAAGTATCCCGGCGTCCTGATGATTGCCGAGGACTCGTCCCTGCGCCAGGGGATTACCGGGGCCGTGAAGGATGGCGGCCTGGGCTTCGACCTGCGCTGGAACTCCGCGTGGGCCTACGACACCTTGCGTTATCTGAGTCGTCACCCCGTACACCGCAAGTATTACCACTATGAGCTGACCAATCCCCTCGCGTTCGCCTTCGACGAACGCTTCGTACTGCCGGTCTCCCATGACCATGTCTCGATCGGTCAGGGCGCCATGGTCAACAAGATTCCAGGGGATCGCTGGCAGCAGTTCGCCACCCTGCGGGCCTGGCTGGCTCTGACCTACGCCATGCCGGGGAAGCAGCTCATGTTCATGGGTACGGAGTTCGCGCAGAACCGGGAATGGAACAGCACCATCAGCCTGGACTGGCATCTGCTCCAGGATCCGATGCACCTGGGGGTGCAGCGACTCGTTCGCGACTTCAACCGGCTGGTCCGCGAGACACCGGCATTGCACGAGCTGGACGCCGAGGCGAGCGGCTTCGAATGGATCGACACCAATGACGAGGATTGCAGCATCGTTTCCTTCGCCCGTTACGGAAAAGACCGTAGCGAATTCGTGATCGCGGTGACCCATTTTACCCCCGTGGTGCGGCCCAACTACCGGATCGGGGTGCCCGAGGAAGGCTATTATCGGGAGGTGTTGAACACCGACGCCGAGGTCTACGGTGGAGGTAATTGGGGTAGCGAGGGCGGCGCGATGGCGGAGCGGCACGGGAGCCACGGCCGCGAGTATTTCATCTGCCTCACCCTTCCTCCCTATGCCACGGTGGTGCTCGAATTCCAGCGGGAGAAGGATGGCTAGTGCAGCGGAGCGCAAATCCTGATACCTCCTTCTCGGGATCGAAATGGAACAGGTCTCGCGCAGAGAATGATGGAGAGTGATCTCAACTTCGTTGAGGCGGTGATGAAAACCGGTATTACCCGAGGTGTCAACGAGCGCGAAGGGCAGTAGGTCGGGTAAGTCCGCTGGCCCCTCACCTAGCGCCATCGATCAAGCGATCAATGGCGCTAGGTGAGGGGCAGGGACGCGGCGCACCCGACATTCCGGCTCAGGTAGTGGTAAGTTTTTAAATGGTTTGCGTGGACTTGTTTTGATCCCCTCTCCCCGGCCCTCTCCCGGAGGAAGAGGGAGTATAGCCTATTAGAGCGCCAAACCCACTGCCAGTGGCAATGGTTCCATTTAAACCTTAACCATTACCCCGGCTCAAACCTTTGGTTAGCTTTGAGCGTCCGAAAAAGTGGTTGAAATTTACAACTAATAGTCTAAAATAGAATTTGCGTCTGGGATGAGTCGCCAAGCGTCTCGTCTCGGGGTCAAAGACCCCGAAAGCCCAGTCGCTTTTTTTTGCCTGAAATTCAAGCGGTTACAAGCGATGTATCTTTGTTACATCGACGAATCCGGCACGTCAAACGTGCCAGGTAACACCTCGCATTTTGTCCTTGCCGGCATTTCGATTCCAATTTGGCACTGGCGCGACGCTGACAGAGAGGTCTCGGAAATCCTTCGCCACTACGGTCTTTCCGACAAGGAGCTTCATACAGCGTGGCTCTTGCGCACGTACCTCGAACAGTCGCGCATCACAGATTTTGATCGCTTGAGTTGGAATGATCGGCGTTCCGCCGTCGACCGTTACCGGAACTCCCACCTTTTGAGGCTGCAACAGGCTCAACAGAATAAATCCTACAAACAGGCAAGGAAAAACTATAAGCATACGGCTGCCTATGTTCACCTCACCAAGTCTGAAAGACAAAAGCTGCTTCGCGAGGTGGCGGTCTGCATATCGAACTGGGGCTTTGCCAGGCTCTTTGCCGAATGTATTGATAAGATCCGTTTCGATGCTTCGTGGGCTGGAAGGTCAATTGATGAACAGGCATTCGAGCAAGTGCTCTCGCGGTTTGAAAAATACCTACAACACACGGATTCCACTCAGGGACAGCGTAACTATGGGTTGTTAGTCCACGACAACAATGAGACCGTATCCCGCAGACATACCGAGTTAATGCGGCGCTTTCATTCTGAGGGAACGCTTTGGACCAACATCGACCGCACAATCGAGACGCCTCTCTTCGTTGACAGCAAACTGACACGCATGGTGCAAATTGCGGACGTATGCAGCTACGTCCTCCGCAGATTCCTGGAAAACGGGGAGTCTGAATTATTTCGCCTGATCTATCAACGTGCCGATCGTTTCCACAGCGCTGTCGTTGGTGTCCGCCACTACACAGATATTTCATGCTCCTGCGAAATCTGTTTGAACCACCGAAGGGCTAACATAACGAGTACCAGATGACCGAAGAACAGGACGCAACAGAGCCGGATTGGGACAGCTCGCTGCGATTGGAGCTGACCCCTGCCCTGCTCATCCATGCCTTGATGGCGACCGCCTCGACCGTTCACACCGGATGGTCGAGTTGTATTGATGAGCGGCTGGTGATCTCCAGCGTGGCCTCCATGGACGATACGGCAGGCAACTATGTGCGGCTCGTCGAACAGGAGTTCTACGAGGATGAGGACCCGAAGGTGGTCTGGCACGACTGGACCCTGGAGATCCGCATCGCCAACGTGCTGACCATCGGTCACTGGCAGATTCCGGCCTCGGTGTCGCCGATGGAGTGGGCGTGGCACGCCGGGGAGGCGGAGCAGGCGTTCGAGCGGGCCTGCCTGCTCGTGGGGCGGCGGGTGCACAAAGGTCTCGTGGTAGACGAGCCGGCGCCTTCGGAGTCGGCGCCGCCCCGCTTCAGCCGCCACTGAGCCGCCTTTACGGGGCTCACAGGGTGTGTTTCTTCATATTCTGCATATATCCCGTAGGGTGGGCTGCGCCCACCAATGCCATCCCCAGATGGTGGGCACAGCCTACGGGTTTGAGAGGGTTCCCGGCATCTTTTTGTAACCCGGAGCCCGCTATACACCTCAAGCCGTCCTCGGATGGTGGGCACAGCCCACCCTACGGGTTTATACTTTGATAATTCACAATATTTACTTTCTTAAATTCGAGCAAATCATAGAATAATATCTTACAAAACAATAAGATATAGTAAACATCATTCGCCTTTAAGCTAAATAATAAGTTAATTTCTCCATAATTCTAAGTATAAAAGGGTTCCCGACATCTTTTGTAACCCGGAGTCCGCTATGAACCTCAAGATCGATGTCGACATGAGTCCCGAGGAGCTGCGCAGGCTCCTGGGCCTGCCGGATGTAGAGCCGATTCAGCGCGAGATGCTGGACAAGCTGCGCAAGCGCATCATCGAGGGAGTCGAAGGATATGATCCCATCAAGCTTCTGCAGCCCTATGTTACCGGCAGCCTGGCGCCCTGGGATCTGGTGCAGAAGGTGATTTCCGGTATCAGCAAGAGTAAGGAAACCACCAAAGAGAGCGGCACCGAGAAGTAGCGGCGGCAGCCAGGCGGTTTACCCGGCGCCCAAGCGATCTCGTAGACGTGGAGCACCTCAGTCACCTGGCCACCAGCGATCCGGACTTGCATCGCTCTCTCCTCTCCGTAGGCGCGGGCTTGCCTGCGCTCCGAGCACCGACACAAGCAGCACGGGCTCGCCCCGCACCTATCGCCGAGAGATCCGGCGATACCAGGGTGCGCCCAGGCGATAGAGACTGTGAAAGTATTCGTTACTGCCGGGCGTGCGCCTGGTAGGGGATCAACGGATCTGCTCGGCCGTCAGCGCGTCGAGCTGCAGGGGGTGCGTCAGAACCCGGCCGTCGAGCCGTGGTCTGTCGGCCGCATCCAACCCTAATCGGCCTTGGGCGAACCAGCGTACCGCCTGGGGATAGATGCGGTGTTCCTGACACAACACTCGCGCGGCGAGCTGTTGCGGATCGTCTCCCGGCTCTATGGGCACCTTGGCCTGCAACACCACCGGACCGCCGTCCAGCGCCTCAGTGACAAAATGCACGCTGGCCCCATGGACGATCTCGCCGGCCGCCAGGGCGCGTTGGTGAGTGTGCAGACCCCGGAACTTGGGGAGCAGCGAGGGGTGGATATTGAGCATACGCCCCCGAAAGCGGGCCACGAACGCCGGGGTAAGGATGCGCATGAAGCCCGCCAGGACGATCAGACCCGGCTCGAATCCGTCGATCAGATCGCCCAGGGCGGCATCGTAGGCTTCCCGACTCGGATAGTCCCGGTGATTCAGGACCCGCGTCCCGATGCCGGCCCGGCGGGCGCGCTCCAGGCCGAAGGCGCCTGGCTCGTTGCTGACCACGGCGCGGATGCGGATGGGCAGATCCGCCTGGGCCCCGTCGATGAGGGCCTGCAGATTGCTGCCGCTGCCGGAGACGAGTACGACCACCGGCAGGGCGCGCCCGTCACCCATGAAACCTCCGCCGCGCTACGCGCTTCTTGCTCCCGACCTGAACGAAACAGAATTACACAGGATTAACGGGCTATGTCAATCGGTGAAGATCACTTCCGGGGTCCCCTCCGTGGTCTCGATCCGACCGACGGGCCAGGCCTGCTCTCCGGCCTGGGTGAGCAGCTCGCAGGCGCGTCGGGCGTCCGCGGCGGGGACGCAGACGACCATGCCTACCCCGCAGTTGAAGGTGCGCAGCATCTCCGGCGTCGTTATGGAGCCGCGGGACTGTAACCAGTCGAACAACGCCGGGCGTTGCCAGGAATCCAAATCGATGCGTGCCCGCACCCCCTGGGGCAGCATGCGGGGCAGGTTCTCGGGGAGACCGCCGCCGGTGATGTGGGCCATGCCGTGGACCGGTACCTCTCTAATCAGGGCGAGCAGAGGCTCGACATAGATCCGGGTCGGGGCGAGCAGTAATTCGCCGAGGGTGGAAGTGCCCAGGGGCTCGGTGAGCTCCGCACCCGCTACCTCGATGACCTTTCGGATCAGGGAGTAACCATTGGCATGGGCCCCGGAGGAGGCCAGTCCGATCAGGGCGTCTCCCGGCCGCACCCGCTCGGGGGTCAGGAGTTGATTTTTCTCGACGATGCCGACGCAGAACCCGGCCAGATCATAATCTCCCTGGGCATACATGCCCGGCATCTCCGCCGTCTCGCCGCCGCACAGAGCGCAGCCGGCGAGCTCGCAGCCCCTGGCGATGCCCGCCACCACGGCGGTGGCAACCTCCAGGTCCAGACGGGCGGTGGCGTAGTAGTCGAGGAAGAACAGGGGCTCGGCCCCGGTGACCAGGACATCATTGGCGCACATGGCGACCAGGTCGATGCCCAGGGTGTCGTGGCGGTCGAGCGCCAGGGCCAGCTTGAGCTTGGTCCCTACGCCGTCGGTCCCCGAGACCAGCACCGGTCGGCGGTAGCGATCCACAGGCAGCTCGAACAGGGCGCCGAAGCCCCCGAGACCGGTGACCACCCCAGGCCGGAAGGTAGCGGCGGCCAAGGGCTTGATGCGCTCCACCAGGGCGTTGCCGGCGTCGATATCGACGCCGGCGTTGCGGTAGCTGAGGGAGGCTATACCCTTGCCGTCGGGATTCGGTTGCACGTCAGGTCTTGTTGATATTTAGGGTGAGGCGGATGGGTTCGGTGGTAGCTGCCGTGGACAGGGTAGACACAAGACAACATGGACGGGAGTTATCTCCTGTCCACAGTGTCCACTAGGTCCATGGTGATTACCCCATACCTGGCCGGTTATGCTTAGAATTATGAAGAATTTAGCTTATTATTTAGCTTAAAGGTGAATGATGTTTGCTATATCTTATTGTTTTATAAGAGATTATTCTATGAATGGCTCAAATTTAATAAAGTAAATATTGTGAATCATCAAAGTATAAGTGCAAACTAAATGTCAACAGGGCCTAATATCCCATTTCACCTTAATTTTCGGCAGGGAACGCCCGACCTGGCGTTCCGGGATTGGGTGCAAATTCTTCGGAACGGCACGGAGGCCGTTCCCTACACGTGCAAAATGGGATGAAATTGGGTACTAGCCACCACGGGTGTTGCGTCGGACCCTCGCCTTGGCTGTATTGCCGGTGGCCTTGTCAACGGCGGCGATGATGTTTTGGTTGTTGAGTCTGAGCTTGCTTTGTTTCCCTCCGGCCAGGACATTCGAGCGTGACGCCAGATGGCGCGCCTGGGCGTAACGCCCCTGCTCCATGCGTACCCATGCCAGGCGGTTCCACACATAGGGCTCCAGGGGCTGGATGCCCAGGGCACGCTCCAGGTTCGCCGCGGCGGTCACATAGTCCCCGGCCCGGCGTTGTTGTTCGGCCTGCTTGACGAGGGTACTCACCGCCGGCGGTAGGCGCGAAGGCGGCGGGAGTGCGGAAGCGGAGATCACGGCCCGCGGAACGGACGTCGTGCCTTTGGATGGGACCTTCGCCGGCCGCGTTCGAGTTCCCTGTCCGGATACGGACCTGGTCGCCGGCTCGGACACGGGACCGGTCTTCGCCTGATGCGATTCCTGTACCGGAGCGGTACTCCACGGAGCAGGAGCCTTCGGTGCGGAAGCGGGCGGGCGGTAGGGGTAGACCTTGGCGACCTCCTGCTTGGGGGGCGGCCGGCCGGCGGTTATGATCGGGGCCGGCGGGCCGGTCCGTTTCGGAGGGGCACAGGCGACAAGGCCGGCCGCCAACAGAACAATCAGGATAACTCTATTCATCGGTCACCATATACTATGCATATACTCGTCGAATGCACCTTCCGTTCTCGTCTTCTTCTCGTTCTTCTCGACGCGGGGGACAGGGGCGGGTCGGGGGCTCTTGTTCACTCTTCCAGAGGCCGCGGAAGCAGATGCTATGCCACAAGTGGACCACTCCGTCGGTACGCCCCTCACGGCAAAGGGCACCTTTACCCCACGCCCGCAATGCGCGCCTGTCAGCAGGCCGGTCAGGGAATCGACCCGCACTTCGGTTACGCCCTCCGGTCGGAGTTCGGGCAGCGGCCGATTTTCGACGGCGGTCATGATATCACCCCAGATTCGCAATGCCCCACTGGCCCCGGTCAGCTTGGTGGGCCCATTGTCGTCCCGTCCCATCCAGACTACCAGGACTTTGTCGCCGCTGAATCCGGCGAACCAGCTGTCGCGCTGACCGTTGGTCGTACCCGTCTTACCGGCCACCGTCAACCCCTGGGGAAGGCGTTTCTTCAGTGCCCTCGCCGTCCCCTGCCGGACGACCTGCTGCATGGCCCAGGTCGTGAGGTACACGGCGGCGACGTCCGCCACCGGCTCAACGGCCAGGGGATAGCGATTCAGCGGCCGACCGGCGGCATCCAATACCTCGCGGATGGCGCGCAGGGGGGCATGGAAGCCGCCCGCGGCCAAGGTCTGGTATAGCTGGCTGACTTCCAGCGGGGTCAGGGATATGGAGCCCAGCAGCAGTGCCGGTCCCGGGTCCACGGGCCGGCGCACACCCAGGGTGTCCAGGGTCGCCACCACCTTGTCGAGACCCAGCTCCAGTCCGAGATTGACTGTCGCCAGGTTATAGGATTTGGCCAGCGCCCGGTAGAGGGGCACCCGTCCGTGGGTCCTGTGGTCGTAATTTCGGGGCTTCCAGCGCTTGCCGTCCTGGGTGCGCAGGTTTACCGGACGGTCCGAGAGCAGGCTGACCAGGCTATAGCGTTCCGGTTCCGACAGGGCCGTGAGATAGACCACCGGCTTGATGAGCGAACCGATGGGCCGGACCGCATCGAGGGCGCGGTTGAAGCCCGCGTAACCGGGATTGCGGCCACCCACCAGGGCCAGGATCTCTCCCTGCACGGCGGAGGTGACGACAGCGGCGGATTCCAGGGTCCCGGTCTCGAAGCCACGCGCACGCTCCAGCTCCGACACCCGATCACGCACGGCCGCCTCGGTGACCGCCTGAACCAGGGGATCCAGGGTGGTGAAAATGCGCAGCCCCTCGGAGCGTAGATCCTGCTCTCGATAATCCCGCCGCAATTGGTGCCGCACCAATTGGAGATACGCGGGGTAGGCCCCCGCCGGTCGGCCACCCTTGTCGCTGACCCCCAAGGGTGCCCGCTTGGTGGCGGCTGCCTTCCCGGCACTGATGACTTGCTGCTCCCAGAGTGCGTCGATGACCAGATTGCGCCGTGCCAGGGCCCGTTTCGGATGCCGCCGCGGGTGGTAGAAGGAAGGTCCTTTGATAAGGGCGACCAGCAGGGCCGTCTCGGCGATTCCCAGCTCGTCCAGGGAGCGGTTGAAGTAGAAATGACTCGCCAGGCCGAAGCCGTGGATGGCCCGCCGGCCATCCTGGCCGAGAAAAATTTCGTTGGCATAGGCCTCCAGAATCTCATCCTTGCTGTAATGCAGGTCGAGGAGAATGGCCATCATCGCCTCGTTGAACTTGCGCACCAGGGTACGCTCGTCGGTCAGGTAGAAGTTCTTGACCAACTGTTGGGTCAGGGTGCTGCCGCCCTCGATCACCTCGCCGGCCCGCAGATTGCGCCACATGGCGCGGGCGATGGCGCGGGGATTCACCCCCCAGTGCCGGAAAAAGCCCCGATCTTCCACCGCCAGCAAGGCTTTGAGCATGAGCGGGGGTAGGTCCGCGCCCCGGATCAGGACCCGGTCCTCGTTATGAGTCGGGTAAATGCTTGCAATGAGCGCCGCGTCGAGACGCGCCAAGGCCGGATCGACGCCACCGGTGGGGTCTTTGAGCCAGGCCACCCGCCCGTCCTCGATCCGGATGTCCAGGATGCGTTCGGGCTCCGGGCCGTCCCAGAAATGAAAGGGCCGGGTGTGCACCAGCAAGCGGTTTCCCTGGCGGGAGTAGGACCCCTGATAATCCGGGCTCTTCACCCGGCGATACCTCAGACGTTCCAGCTCGCCGGTCAGGGTCTCCATACTCAGCGGCCGGCCCACATAGAGATCGAGCGGTCGGGCGAACACCCGCGCGGGCAACGCCCAGCGCTTGCCCTCGAACTTGGCACGGACGGTGCCGTCCAGGTGAATGGCATAGAGCACACTCGCGAGGCCGGCAGCAAGGGTCAACAGCAAGGTCCAGCGACCGACAAAGAGCAACAGACGCCAGCCCACGGTCCCACGGGCGCTGTGCCGGGCACGGTCATCGGTTTGGTCGCGGTGGCCCATGGCTCAACAGCAACCCCGAACCCGTGGAGCAGATCGCCGGGACAGGTGGGACAGAATGGAAGTGCCTTGCATAAAGAATTTGGGGTAGTGGTAAATTTTTAAATGGCTGGGCATAGACTTGTTTGATCCCCTCTCCCCGACCCTCTCCCGGCGGGAGAGGGAGTGTAGCCTATAGTGCGCCAAACCCACTGCGAGCGGCGATGGTTCCATTTAAACCTTAACCATTACCGAATTTGGTAGTGGTAAATATTTAAATGGTCAGCGTAGAGGGGTTCATTAACCACGCCCGATCGCTTCTTTTGATTCCCTCTCCCCAACCCCTCTCCCGGCGGGAGAGGGGCTTTTGCGACACCCTCGGAGGGAGAGGAGGTGCAGCCGGTGGCGTGCCCAACATATTGCTATCGGCGATGTTCTCATTTAAACATTAACCACTACCAAGAATTTAAGGATGGACGCTCGACCTTGATGTGTCCGCTATGGTCCCATCTACGAAAGGCGTGAACAAGGACCCATCTGAGGTGAGTTATACTTTGATGGTTCACAATATTTGCTTTATTAAATTTGAGTCATTCATAGAATAATCTCTTATAAAACAATAAGATATAGTAAAAATCATTCACCTTTAAGCTAAATAATATAATTTCTTCATAATTCTAAGTATAGCAAGAATTTTCAGCCAGACTCGTGGTCTAAGTTCTTGAGGGGCCGATCCCCTTCCTGGGTTTTCTCAAGGGTAGTGGTGAATTTTTAAATGGCTGGCATAGACTTTTCTTTGATCCCCTCTCCCCGGCCCTCTCCCGGCGGGAGAGGGAGTGTAGCCTATAGCGCGCCAAACTTACTGCGAGCGGCGATGGCTACATTTAAACCTTAACCATTACCTTCTCAAGAAATGGAGTGTGTCATGGCCATGAATCACATTCAGTTTCAGTCTGGGATGTCGCTGTCTGAGTTTTCCCAACAGTTCGGGACGGAGACGCCGCGCGAAGCGGCGTTGGAGCGCGCGCGTTGGCCCGAGGGCTTTCATTGCCCGCGCTGCGGGAGCGTGGGCCACTGCGTGCTGCGTACCC
>Ga0209568_1000494_pt1 | contig 13723 bp, 10 predicted proteins | sample WorMetOlspDAHAB2_FD_187406 | JGI IMG/M metagenome (GOLD analysis project Ga0209568, IMG submission 187406) | Marine gutless worms symbiont microbial communities from Max Planck institute for Marine Microbiology, Germany - Olavius sp. DAHAB.2... ...
TTCGCCACAGACGTCTCAGGAATGAGGTTGCTCATTGTCCTGTGACAGTTGAAGATGTCACTTTATAGTCTTGTTTATTTTTGACGAATATGTTGTTGTATGAAAACACTGCTCACTTCCAGCGCAATCACGCAGACAAACTGCTGGAATATTAATTTCAGTTTAGTTTTGCTAACAATTGAGATAATTTCAACATTACCATGCCTTGTACATTGTTGGTGGTAACATTGCAGTAAACAAGGCGAGTACAATACTGTTTTCTTCAGAGTTTTCTTGGTCTTTTTCAAGAAGTTACCGTACAGGGTGCCTACTCATCCTTTCAAGTCTTCATCCCCAAAATGACTCATCATGTGTCGGGTGGGACGTTAAACCTTAGTCACTTACTTTTACTGAAAATATCTCATTGTTTAAAACCTGGTTTGTCATATTTGAACAGCTGATAGTAAGCTGTTGGAACTGCCGTCAACGTTGATGTTTAACTAGTAACGTATTATAATTGCATATAAAACCCTGAAGTTACTACTCCGTCGTCGGCAACGAAAATAGGTTACACTTTCATTCCATTTTGTAGTAACGGAAGTATGATGCCTAATGTTAAGTGGAGCGGGTTTGAAAAAAAACGTTACGAGCGTCTTTGACAGTCCTGGGAGTCTTTGAACTTATCTCCACAAGAGTGGCCGCTCTGCAACTCACCAGTACTGGTACTAGTTAGTTATCTCTCGTTCATATTGTTATCGTCCACAATTGCTGTTCAGTGTCATAGCCAGATTATTTTTGGATATGCAGGACGTCATTATTTTTCGTACGTGTTCAGCCATGTGAAGTCTGTGCTGCGCTTATGCTGTGGCGTCATTTTGCAGACCACATATGCATGCTGCCACCTGTTGGCTCCTTTTCGTACTGCTTTGTGTATACTGCAAGTGTCATTTTCGCGCAGTAGTTTGATCGTAGATGGTGCTGCTGCTGCCATGGCTTATTGCTGCCCATGGTGTTTTCGTTTGACGCTGATATTCAACAGGCCCATGCATACATTCTGCATTTGTTCTGTTCGAACGTTGTCTTTGGAGCTTTGGCGACTGCTGCCGGTTGCCTTTCATAAACCTTGTGGATGTGGCAATCGCGGTATAACAGACCCATATGAAAACGCTAGTTGTAGAAGTTTTACTTCTGATTAGAAAAAGTCCTAATTTAATGTAGCTGTGTAACTTACACAGAATAATGTTAATTTTCCAACCTGTGGCCTAAGTTGTAACCATTTGGTGGTGTTTGGTACTATTAATTAGTTGCAATTGCAGAAATAAAACGGAACATTTGGTTTGTTGTTTTTTATTACAAACAATTTTGTACGGTATATATTATTTTTTGTAGTGCTGCAAATTGCCACATTTATGTATTATACAAAATCCGTTATTAAATTTAAGTTGTTACAGTCTTCAAATATGCATACACAAGAAGAAAGGAGGTCATTAGTTGTCGTTTGTGTACACGTTAAGTTTACATGGAGTAAGAGACCATGGCAGACAACAATGATGAAAGACAAAACTAACTACTGTTTTGCAAATGTCAGTATTTTACTTACTTGTTTCTGCTGTTCTTCTTGGTCACTACCTCAACCTTACATCATGCCTCCAAAATTAACTAAACTGTGTTGGGATGGGCGTAAAACTCTACTCTCTCCATAGTGACAAAAATATACTGTTATCACATCAGTACTAAACACTGCATCAGCATGGGAGAGCTGTACGACACCTTTACTGAGGTTTAGTTGCAAAATTTACATTATGATGCAACAAATTAACAGAATAGTCATCAACAAAGTGAAATAGTTTCTGGAGAACTTTCATTCGGGAACCAAAACCCAAGATACGCTCAATCCACATGGTCAGTATACACGTTGCTGTACAGAGACAATACGGTAACATGTCAATGTCCGCAAACAAACTGCAGAATTCATCAGATGACTAGTTAATTTGATCACGTACAGAACAGACTCTAGCACCAAACAGCACTGACTGGGATGGCTACAGGCAAATGCATTCACCAGAACATCAGCTGTGTGTGTACATCGGTAACGAAAGACCATACTACGCACTAGCAGTTAACACTCGTGAAACAAAAGATGATCAATGCACAATAATAAACTACGATAAATTAAATCAGCAGCTGCTGTTTTGTTGTTAAAAATTCGCTGGCCGGAAAAGTTTAAAGATATTTCCAGCGACATTGACAGATTTTTGTCGATACGCAAAAAGGCCGCTGCTATCAAACTGATTTTTGTATAATGGTGATTTTGCAGACAGACACACTTTCATGCGGTGTCAAATTCATCGCTCACTCCACGACGAAATAAGGGTATGGCGGCTGCCGCCATCTTGTTTTTTGTAGTGGATAGCAAGTGGCGTAAAATTAACTAATTCTGGATAGCTTTTTTGCACCAGTGCAGCGAACTGCAGCTATGTCAACGTTGGATAGTTACGCTTTTACGCAGATATGAATAGTTAAATCTTGTGAAACAGCAAAATCATAGAAATGATCGGTTTTACTTTAACGTGACCGAACTGAGATCAAGCGCTAGCAACCATCAAACACTGCAGCAAAAACAAACAACCACACAGACATTACACATACGTATATACAAATCCAGCTTGACTATAAATAGTATGGATATCTAACAGGTAACCAAACAGAAATATTAACCATTTGTGTCAATATTTAATCATTTACACAAAGGGACATGTACGTTTGGTCATATGACGAATAAAACACTATAAAAGTGCAAAACATGCAGAAATTAAAGCGAGTTTTGAGTATTTAGCGAAAATAGGTAAAATTACGTATAAATTCAGAAGCAATATCTGCCGGAAACGTCTAGGACGTCACTTTCGTAACGTTCAAATTGAGATATACAAATACATAAACAATCGTTGATTAATACATACGGTTGCTTGGCATTATTTTTGTTAAAATGTTAAAAAATGACAAGCAATTACCACTGCTGTTTGGTCATGACCGGTGGTCACACGACACTTTTTACCCGTGGCACTGAAATGTCCTAGTTCATCATATGACATATCGACATTATTATTATTATTATTATTATTCAACACGTACATCATTCCCTGACAAACTCGTGGTATGTGTCAAGCTAGAAGACCACAAAACGCATATACACACGCACACATCCTACAGCGTGAGAGAAAAATCGTTACAGTTATTCGTCAGAGGTCTAACTTGCAGCCAGTAGAATATAAGGATGCTCAACAGACGTCCACAACTTGACACTCAGCATGGTCGGAGTCGAGCGCAGCATGTCCGAGACCACGAGGCGGACATCGAAAGGGCGAAAAATTGGTGCCTGGTGCATTTTCAACGCTCGAAAGGCGAGGCCCGCAGGGCCGAGCCCACATGTGGGTTGTGTTTTCGTGCAAAGGCGGCGAAAGAGGCGAATGGCGAGGCCCGAAGGGCCGAGCCGATGCTTTGGCTGTGGTAGTTTTGTGGAGGAAAGAAGATCGAGCGGCGAGGCCCGTAGAGCCGAGCCGACGAGCCCGTTTTTGGTGGCGTCTGATCAAAAACGCCAAATTCTAGACCTTGTCGTCTCGCCATAGGGTGTTTCCAAGGGAACCAATACGTCACACTGTCGTCGTCTGTCCTATTTCGAACCATAGCATTCCAGCAAACCGTATTACCACCTTCCCGTGCGCTTATACTGTGCGCAATTTCTCGAAAATCATTAAAAATGACTGATATCTCGAAAACCGGAAGTATAAATATGGCGGAAACATGCGCAATCAATTTCTTGACCCTGGTTTCCTATTCGACTTCTATAGTGATAGGGGGTCTACGGCGACTCCTTCTGCCCGTTCTAATGTGAGCTGGTGTGGACTTAGAATATTTTCGGGCAGAAATGGCGAGGTGCAATTTTGGAGTTTTTTTTTCAACTTTGATCGCCCATTGAACAAAAACCAGTAGAGTGAGAGTTCTGATTTTTGGAATCATAGGAGAGCGTCCGACGGTGTATTGAAATTAATCGAAAAGTCAGCGTACGTTGACGCATTACGCCGCTAGGTGGCGCCAAACATGCAAACTTTTTTCAAAATGGGCAATTTTAAGCGCCCTTCCCTCATCCACAGAACGACCCAGGGCCATTAAATTTTCACATTCGCTAAACAGATAGGGGTACTACTAGACTACAAAGTTTTATCTCGTTCACTTTATAATTGGGGGAGATATTGCACGCTAAATTTCGAAAAATTGCAAAAAATTGTCAAGAGACGGAGTCAATACTACTACGCTCCGACTACGACACTCCTTCACAACATACTGCAGATTTCTGACGAATCACGTTAAATCATTAATTAACATGAACTTCTGACCACAGTAATGGCAATTATCTGGCATTTTCCACATAAAATGAAAATCACGCAAAATATTTTATTACGCTCAAAAGAAAAAACTAGCTCCAAAATGTCTCTGTTGAATCGTTGCTACACAAAAATTACGCCAAATTAATAGCATGCTGAAACACAGTCCAGTTACAATGAAATCGTGAAATTCTCAGTTCTGTTAACATCAGTGGGGCAAATGATGGCATAAGAAAGACATTTCATCCTAAATTTGTGAAAGATCAATGGTTCAAACATAGCTATGCATTTTCACGTCTTTACACTGCTGACAACTACCAAAATTTTGCACACTTATTACAGACGTTCTATAGTTCTAAGTTCTATGGTTGGCAGTAGCACAGTAGTGCAGGAATGCCACTCAGACCAAAAATGCATCAGAAACATCAGAAAAGGCATCCTGCTATAATTGCTCCAGTGCTTCAACGAAGGCTCCGTTTTAATTACAACACACAATTTGACATTTTACACCGAACACAAGCAGCACAGCACTGCCGACAAAATGTTGATATAAAAGCCACAACAAAAGTGAAAGTGCTTCGTTAAGGTGACAAGAAATTGTCATGCAGCATATCTAATTTTTATCCTCTTGTCGAAAACAAGTACGGCGAGGAGCGTGTGTAGAAATGCAAATGTTATTGTTGGATCAAATTACTGCCAATTTACCTATATGCAACATGCTGTTTGGTTGGTTCGTTGGCAGAAAGTGTTTTCAAAAAGTTAAACACAACGTTGATATTAGCAAGGTAGTTAAAAACACTAATATTAAACAATAATAATAAATAATAATAATAATACAAAATTTAGTAGCGCCATAATGCCATTAGGCGGCTACAGAAGCGCTGGCGGAACAGGTAAGTAGAGTAGTTAGCAGAAAACAGTATAAAACAGACGAGTTTTAAGTCTGGATTTGAAAGTAGAGAGAGATTCGTAGTTTAACAGAGCAGGTGGCAGTGAGTTCCAAGTCAAAGGTGCAGCAGTGCTGAACGATCGTCTGGCAAATGATGTCCGTCGAAATGGCACGCACAGCAGTGGGACGGACGACGACCGAGTGTTGCATCCACAGGTGCTTTGAAGAAATAGTATGAGAAAGTTGGGAGTATTGTTTCCTGCTATTTCACATTTGGTGCACATATGTAAGATATGCTTAACTGCTAAAACACGTGCATGTTACATGGAGGGCGTGAAAAAAACACAATATCAGCATTATATGGTGCAGAAAGGAAAACATACGACTGTGCAAAACCAACATCGAGATAAAAGCCAGTAAAACGCAACAAGCTATGTAATAACATTTCCACTCGTTTTTGCCAGAAATCTTACTTAGACATGCAATGTGCAATCAATGTCAAGAGATATTTCATACGGAACACGTGTCCTCACAACAATACAAAGCAATCTGCATGAAAACATATTCGTCGTGCAACAAAAGACATCGTCAACAACAAATAAAACTTCAATCACATTTAATTAACAAAACAAAAACGAAAACAATTAAATACTGAACATTAAACTGATAAGTTAGGGGCTTTAATTTCAGACATAAAAGTATGTCACACATCAGCTTACAAGCGCACCCAAAAAATTGACTAACAGTCGGTTACGATTCTACCTCGGGAATTGGAGTCATAAATACTAAGCTGTCATGTGTGGCGCCATCTGTTGGAGTTTCGTTAGCAGTTTGATCCAGCAGTCCAATGGAAGCTCCAGCGACGTGCTGTTGTGCCCTCTGCATGTAGCTCTGTAAAATTTATACACATTTCACTCAATGATTCTCATCTTGGATTGACACAATTAGAAAGAAGCATATCATAACTAAACAGAACCAACCAAAACCTTTTCTGGGAAAAATCCATAACAACAAGCCGATATGAGCTGTAATTGAATCAGATTAATATGTCTAGCTTATCTTAATCATTTCCTATCTGTAATCTGTCTTTTCGTGAGTTATTTTTGTGCCTGCTCTAATTTTTGGTCCGATATTCTTCCATACGACTATTACTGGACAAAAACTCTAGCTTTCCCATGTAAAATATTGACTATATGGGTTACGTAAGAAATATAAAAATCAAAAATCATCATGAGGCATCCTCTAACAAATATTTTATAATTTCACAGCTTCCCTACAAGTTATATAGCTGTTTGCTGGTAAGTTATGCATGCAAAGTGAGATTTATGAACACAAGACTATATCAGAAGAAAATACACGTATAAACAGCAAACCGACCCGCGAAATGACATCGCCATGGGCTCGACGAATCTGATAAAGTTGTCGATAATGATTGTCAACAGTTTCGTCAGTCTGACGTCGATGAGGTTGTCTAATGCCCATAATCACTGAACACCACAGTCAGTGTTCTACGTCACAAAAGCTGATCACACAATAGCATATAAGCACCAAACCAGTTTTTAGGACTCTGTTCCTATGAAAGCACCTGGAACAAATTTTGGATTTTACTGGAAAACGAAAAGTGACAGTGGAACTGTGTTTGGTTTCTAGTGATCCAGAAAATGGCGTCGCATATCTGCTGTTAAAGACGACACCACATGCTCCACGTATTGTCCTTGAAACCTGAATGGTACTTAGGCTAATAAACGATAACATTTCATTCGTTTTATTCTTCAGAATAAGTTGTCAGACGCAACTCATAACGTGAGAAATAGACAAACAATTAAACAGTTAGACAAGTAAGTCGATAACTGTCACTGTATAGGCCTAACATACGCACAAGAAAATCACGTTCACTCAAGTGTGGAGTTCTGTCAATAAGAAGTTTATCATGACAGCGGGTACAGAGATTGTAAATGCTTGCTGAAAGATCTCGGAGCAAGGGTTGCAGAACGTGGACAGAGTTACAGAAACTTCATTACCTTTGAGGTGGTACCCAGTTTACAGGAGATCTTGAGAAAGAATGTACAGGTAGCAAAAACATACGATAAACTAAGACAAACTTAGGATTAACATAGGAAACGGTACCAATTTTTGGTAAATCAGGCCCATTGGCACTGCAATGCAGCCTACTGAATAAGTACCTATCATGTGCAGCTAACCAATGCCAAGGCCTGGCCTCAGTACAATAACTGGTAATTAAGGATGCAAATTTACTCACCAATCAGTATCAATAAACCAGTAATATTGCACACCCAATCATAGTACAAAGCCGAATCAAAAAATTCACTATAATAATAATAATAATAACCACGACAATATTTATAGTGCTGTCATCTACGGCGCCAGCCATATGCGAGAGTTCACTACGGTTCATCTGGGCCAAAGTTTGTCAGCACCAGGTGGCCGCCAACTCGTAGGCCAAGCTGCAAACTTAACTATTGAGTCCGCATGTAGGCTGCTATATGCCGAACATTCGCCCATCGCCATTGGTATTATTACTCAACCACAAGGTTGATACTCATTTACCGTCCCTCGGAGGGTGGAAGGCTGAGTAGACCTAGGCACTGCAGTCAGTGTGCAGCCCGTGCCCAAAGATGTGTATCGCAGTGATTTTTGTGAAAACACAAACTTTTGTCCGCAGCGCGATTCGAACCTGGGTCCTCTCGCGCCACAGGCGTGTTACCACCAGACCAATGCAACAAGTATTCAGATATCGAGTTCCAGTTCCAGCCGGATAGTTTGTTTGATATCCGCTGATATCCTGTTCCGGCTGGATTTTAAAAATTGCTATCCGGTACATCCCTAAATCATACATACCCTGAGGTTTTTCACGATGGTCAAATTTGGCACCAGTAAGACAGAACTGAATGAGAACACTGGCTGTGGCCAGCAGCGGCCAAGCTGCAATGATCAGCCAGCTGTACCAGCACAGAGCAGAAGTGGACATATGCGCCGCTAATCGATCGTAGACGTAAGTCGACGCACGAGACGCGTCCACAAAGTAATCAACGGAAACAAAAATCATGCCAGCGCCGACACAACTAGTGCTCAGAATCATCATCTCCTTCTGCCAGTTAAGAGCCTGACAACAGATTCCAATCACTCAATTATCAATCATTGCAATGCTCACCTACAAATGACTTCAGCTAGAAACGAACAACAAAATGCACGTCACAAAAAATGTCACTACTATTAATAACTTTTACACACTTGAACCGATTTTAATAATTTTGGGCACACTATATGCAGAAACTACTGGCTTCTAAACACATGTAAAATTTTCAACCTTACCACTTACCTTAGCTATGTTGCTACACCACCTGAGAAAACATTACCCACAATAAATGAACGATTCTGTAGTCTTCCTCTTAATTCTGTGAGTGGCACTAAAACACCCGGTTAAATGACGATGGAAATCAGCAGAGGTCTATAGCAAATGTTCAAAATGATGGCCTTTAGCCTCAACACATGCATACACAGCCGCGTTTTGAGATAAACTTGCTATAAAGACTATAAGACTGTAAAAAAGTCCGTTACAAATTACATAACATCAAGTCACACTAATATGCAGAGTATTTCAGCTCTCCACGTTTCCCTGGTTAGACAAGCCAACTCGTCTGCTGATCTCTATTAGCATGAAGTCATGCCCACATTTTTACCGCCATCTTCTTTTAGGTACTATATCTCTGAATGTGAAACCTTCAGAAACCGCAGTACACTGACACTTAGGCAATGTCATGCTGCATAATATCACACTTTTGATATCTGCTCTGCTGTTTTTGATCTGTAAAGACACTGTTAACTAGCATCTAAACTGCGGTTTTGTACATTAATCTTCTTTTAGGTTCTATATTTCTGAATCCGAAAACTCACTGGTTCCACTGTTATAACAATGCTAATGACTATACTAGAAAGAAAGAAACCAAAATACACTGTCCTTATACTTACAATAAGAGCAGCCATAATACCAGTGCCAAGTAAAATGCCAAACGGAATCCATTTCGTGAATGGATGGTATGCCTGCTCCAATATAATAAGACTGGCAACAGCAGATAAAAGTCCAAACTGGAAACCAGCAAAAAAGAAGCCAACATAATGGATTAAAATGGCAGTAAGTCCACAGAGCAGTCCGGCTCCAACGCAGAGACCGATCTTTCCACCGAGCGGAAATATGTTCTCTTCGACGCAGATGAAGTACACAATCTCCGATCCAAAAATGAATCCAGTCGCCACCAGAGTGGCCCTGAAAAGCCTATAACCTAAAAAACATTAAAAACACCAAAATACTAAAGTAGAAAGCAAGTTCAATTTATATCATGTCTACGTGAGTTTCCACCTAAATCAAACAAACGTTAATGAGAACAACTGAAACAATACTCTGTTTATATTTGTGGAAACCTCAATATACAATGGGACACTGCAGACCTTCTGATGTTATCACTACAGAATTAAGTGCCGAAATGGCAAGATTACTGTATCGGTTCTGCTAGAAAAATGTCAGTGGATATAAACGCCATCCCAGATCTGTTGTTACTTATTCAGCAGAAGTTGCACATCGTGCAGTACCGATACGGTAGTCTTTCCGTCAAAATCTTCATGCACTACATTGTGACTACTCACCAAACAGACAAAAGGCAACACCGATAACAAACGCTATTCCGCATAGCACACCAGCAATTATTCCGTACTGCATTACGAACATTCCACAGTCTAAAGACCGAATCATTTCATCTGTAGCATTCTCCATTTGACTTTCGTTAGCCGCAGGAGTAAACCCGATATCCAGTTCTGTCTCTGACGAAGAATGAGTCTGCAGCAGCATTTCCGACGACGACAACAAGGAGCTCGTGCTGCTGTCAAAGTACTGAGTCTCGTTCTCCATTGTCACCGATAATTAACAGCAACGCTCAAAATAAGCAAATATGTTGCACTCAGTGGACAGCTGGAGATATGCAAAATGGCGAGTGTTAGTGGTGCAAGTCTTCTTGGGCCATCAGAATCGGTCTTGAAGCAGTAACAAATTCATAATGCGAGTGTGGTCATTCAAGCAATTCGTCCAGAAGGCGAGACGGCCGTTTTCTGCTAAAGCCAGCACATCGCAAAGCGCAATGCCGCGGTATTCTTCATTGTTAATTTACACAGAACGTTATCGCAGTCACTGAAAACAAAAGCACAGAACTTTCGTCATAAAATATCACTTTATGCATAAACACCCAACAATCCATGTACAACACAGTGTGCCATTTAACTATGTTTACAAACTTCGACGTCTCAGTCGCGAGTCGGCACGGTACCGAAGTTCGGCACACTAAGCAAACTTTCCGGGCTAAGGTTACACAATTATACTGGGACTACTCTACTGTAGTTCTACTTTTGAAGTTCTGATCTTTCTTGATTTAGGCAAAATGATAATTCATGATAATTCATCATTATCAGTCACCTTCTAAGTTCTCTTTATATTGACAACAGTTCACGAGCGTTCTGCTGTCGCTGTAGCCGTAGGCCTAGGCCTATCACGTCACTCACGTGATAGGCCTGATTGACGTCGGAGCACAACTGATGCGGCCTACTTAATTGATACTCTGACACACATACACTATATTCATGCGGCCTATTTAACGCTGTTTCGCAGAGCTGTTGCATGATTTGAGCTGCGGTTCGTACGTACGCTATATATCCGTGAAGAGAAAAGACTGTCGAACAGGCCTATAAGCCGAACATTTGCTTTTCACGAACAAGCATAAGGCGTAATTAATAAGAGTGGTAGTTTGTATAAGAACCGTGGGTACTTGACGAACCTGTGTTGCGGCGTCGTTATTTGATTAATTGGCACAAAATAAAATCACGTTTTTTAATTCCCTGCCATTCCATTTCGCCAGGAATAGTTCAGCGTATAGCCGATCGAATGATGACGTCAAAAACTCGATTCTGCTTGTGCACGAGAGAGTACGTGGGACTAAATATGAGACTGCGAGAAAAGTTAACCATCGTAACCGAACTGAAGGTCAATATAACGCCATTAGCAGTCCCTGTTTCAGAGTTCAGAATGTAAAACGCTTTATATCTGCTTTTAGTAATCTGTATACGGTGTGTAGCCTATTGTTTAACGGAATAGTCCATAATGACGTCCATGAAGTTTTCGATGTTGCACAGTATAGGCCCATATAGAGCCTGTTGCACTTTCTAAACAATTTACAACGTTACGGACGTATAGGTCTAATGAACGTTTTTAATGATTCGATCCCACCTTTTCTCGTTTTTGGGGGTTTTCATTTACGATTTTATCATATAATGGCCTTTAATGGCACTGTAATTGAGCCCTAATCTTGGCTTAATTTACAAAATAGGTCATACATAGACTATTTAATACCAACTTTTAGTATTCTAATGCTTCCTCCACACTCTAATTTGATGAAAAATCGAACTTCATCAACGGGTTCAATACGATTTTACTGGCTTTTTTAAATTACATTTTGTTGGACTATATATACCCTGTACCGCGTGGTTGTTCTTTAAATTAATTCGTTTATTGACACCAGAGCATGAAAACTGTAGCCTAACTAGTTTTTAAAATAGAACAAAACCACAAACGTTTATACAAATTTTTATCGCTTTATAGCAGGAACAAACACAGTTTACACAGACAACAGTTTGCACCTGCGACAAAACGATTAAAAAACCTATGGCAAACCAAAGAACTTAGTAGTAGGACATGGCTCTTTGCGAACCTATGACAACCGCAATCGTACATTTTCCACCGAATGCTGCAGACAGATTCATGTTGCAATGACGATGATTAGCCTATAGGCTATAGCCTATACAACAAACTTCGAATAATCATAACTTATTTCATGGTGAACTGTGACTGTCTATAGCCTATATGTCTACAATAATGTCTAGAGTGAATTAAAAGCTTGTAATCCCACTCTCATTAGTCATTCGGTGATTGCTGTAGCGAGCGCTTCAAAGACACTGATGCGTCACGGAAAAATGACGTCAGCCACAGGCCTACAGTAGCAAGTTAGTAGCTTGCATTGCCTATACTCTGAAGTTTGTTGATAACACCATGAAATAACAAAGAAAGTTACAGCACGGTCTACAGTGGATTGTGCTCGTTACACTCGCATAATACACTGTAGACCGTGCTGTAACTTACTCATAGAGCTCCCCTAATATCAAATTTTCTTAGGTATTCCTAGGCCTATATATACACACTTTCCTCTCGGTGCATCAGACATTCAGTTCTGACTTACAAGATCGCAACAGTGCATTCTCATTTCTCACTGAATGTTCCTTCAACAAGTCGCGACGGAAGGCAACATCAGGCGCACGTCATGCAACCGCTCTACTACAACATATGGTGCATTATTCGTAAACCAGAAGCGGCGACGCCTGGCGACATCGCGATGCCCTCACGCCGGGCGGCCGCTCCTGCTGTCACGACAGTTTGTGGGTGGTGGTGATGCTGGTTGAGGTGACCGCCGAACGACGACGTTGGAGGTCCCGCACCAGTGCCGGTCGTCGTTGCAGGTGGCGACGGGTAGATGAGGTCCTCGACGTAGGCGTAGTCGTTGCCGTCGGCGCTGCAACAGCTGCCGTCCTTCTGACCGACGCCCGACGACTGCAGCAGGTAGCCGCCGCCGGAGCGCGATCCGCCACCGTAGCCAGCTCCACCGCTCCCTCCGCCGTACATGTCGACGATCGGTTGCATGGCCGTCAGCACCGGAGGTCGCCGGCTGTCTGACGACGCCGTCCGATGCCTGCTCCGGGACATCCCACAGGGTGGCCCAAAAAAGTAAACCACTAGCAATAATCATCATTGAATCGTATTAAAAACCGCCAGTGCGGCTACATTTCTCACCAGTTTTGAGTATATAAAATAAGCACAAACATGTTATAGGTTTGTGTTAAATATTCTATGTGTGACCTACTTTGTGACGTCATCAGTTGCTGTGTTTGTAGTTGCGACATGGGTTAAATCAATGTATATGGCAAAAGCATGATTGAAAACCAGAAAAAAAGAGATATGGAAATCAATGAAATTTTTTACATAAATTTCCATCTAATAGATGGTTTGGAATGGAATTCACAGCTTGCTAAGTCGAGCTGATGTCCGGGAGAGCGCTGACATCATTTACTGGATGTGACCCATATCGCTACTTTGTAGGTCAGACGTCAAAAAGTAGAGAATATTTCATACCGACAGATAATATTATAGTGCTTGATCATTTCTTTAATTTTACAAAGAAATCTAATCTCATTGGCAGACTTCAATACGATTTAACACAATTTTTTTTGATTAGTTGGTAGTGGTTTACTTTTTGGGGCAAGCCTGTATATCTTACTGCATGAAAATAGACCAGGAGTGAGTGAGTGAGTAGTTGCTTAACGGCACATCAGCACAAAATAGGCTATTTAGTGCCATTATAAG
>Ga0209568_1000495_pt1 | contig 13712 bp, 12 predicted proteins | sample WorMetOlspDAHAB2_FD_187406 | JGI IMG/M metagenome (GOLD analysis project Ga0209568, IMG submission 187406) | Marine gutless worms symbiont microbial communities from Max Planck institute for Marine Microbiology, Germany - Olavius sp. DAHAB.2... ...
CAGATATATGTTGTAATTTCCATATTCAGTGATCGTCGCTAAAGCAGCGCTTACACGTTGACGTAGATCCTTGTTGGTAAAATCTTTGTATAGATCTTGAAAACGAGGATGCTCAACACCAGAGAAGGTAAACTGCCAACGATACGCCTTAAGAAGTTCACTATTCGAAGAATGAAGATGTAACAGGAAGAAAATATGCTCAGATGGTTATCTGAAAGATCGCAGCAGGTCTTCGAGGTTATTGTATCAACTATTAAAATTTACTTCTAATTGGAACTACAAGATTAACCACATTGTGGTATTTTGTCAAGGAAATGAAGAATATATGATTTATTTCCGAATTTAACTACGATTCACAATATCAAACTCGTAATCCCCAGATAAGCATGTAGCTCAAATCACGCTATCGCATCCATTTGTAGATTTTGAGCAATGGCCGCTGATATTGTGTGCTCACACCATCTAACACAATGGCGCCCAATACAATGGCTCCGCCGATTACAGTCAGCACACTCGGCACTTCATGAATACCTAATATCGGCAGATACACCCAGAGGACGCCCCCAACCACCTCCAACATCTATAATAACGTCAGTTGGGCAGCCGGCAATATTTTTGAAATGGATTGAAATTGTGGGTACAGTTCTTAGGTTGTCCGGCGGTCATATCGACCGTATCCATGACGGTATACGGGAATACGACGGCATCCACAAAGATTCAAATCGGTGCCGGCTCGTGGAGCCTTCAGCCTGGAGATAAGCGGAGAGTTGAATAATGTGGTTGAGGTGAGGCTTTCAATCGATTGCGCATGCTACTGAAGGTGGACACTTGATCAGCGATGTGAGGAGCCAGTCAGGGTTCTGGCGATCAGCATGCGCTGTACCTCGGAGGTACCTTCGACAATCTGCAAAAGCTTGACGGATTTATAGTAGCGTGAAACCGGATATTCTTCCATGTATCCGTAGCCGCCGTGAATCTGCACGGCATCGCTGGCGACTTTTTCGACCATCTCCGAAGCATACAGCTTGGCGGCGGATGCCTCGAAGGCATGCGGGCGTCCCTGATCCTTCAGCCAGGCCGCTTTCAGGTATTGATTGCGGGCCAGTTCAATGGCCACAGCCATATCCGCCAGTTTAAACTGTACGGCCTGAAAATTAAAAATCGGCTGGCCGAACTGCTCCCTGCCCCTGGCGTATTTCAGCGACTCGTCCAGGCAGGCCTGGGCCACACCGACCGCCATGGCGGCAATGCTGATCCGGCCGGTCTCCAGCACCGCCAGGTGCTGGGCAAACCCGCGATTTGGATCCCCCAGAAGATTACTTTTGGGGATGCGACAATCCGCTAAAATAACCTCATGGGTCGCCGAAGCATGCCAGGCCATTTTTTGATATTTACTGCCGAGTTTAAACCCCGGTGCATCTTTGGGCACAATAAACGTCGATATGGTATCGCCCCGATCGGGACTGACAACCATTGCCGCAATTAACACAATGGACGCATTATCCAGGCCGATGTTGGTGATGAACTGTTTGGTGCCGTTCAGCACCCATTCATCACCCTGCAGTTCAGCCGTCGTTTTTAGAGAACCCGCATCGGAACCGGCATCCGGTTCAGTCAGGCCGAAGGCACCTATCTTTTCACCGTCGGCAATCGGAACCAACCACTTTTGCTTTTGCTCCTCGGTTCCGAAAACGTCCAGCTCCTGGGCCACAACACTGGTGGTTACATCGAGCATCGCGCCGAAAGTCAGGTCGGCCCGGGAAACCTCTTCGATCGCCAGATGCAGACTGACCCAGTCACTGCCCATGCCGCCGTAGGCCTCCGGAATCGGGATTCCCATCAGGCCGAGTTCGGCCATCTTGGCATAAATGTCGTAGGGATATTCGCCGCTTTGCTCCAATTCTTCCGCCCGCGGGGCAATTTCCTTTTTGGCAAAATGGCGGACTTCATCCCGAATCATTTTTTGTTCTCTAGTCAGGTCAAAATCCATTTTAAACCCCTAATCTCGAATTGCAAACGTAAACGCAACGCCTTCATCCGGGCCTTCGCCGGCTTCATTTTCAATCAGCCGGTATCCGATTGAAACCGCTTTGCCAATTAATGCCATATCCGCCTTGGCAGGGTCGATATCGACGACATTCCCCAACACCCATGGCCCTTCTTCAAGTTCAGCCAGGGCGACGATGTAGGGCACCTGAAAACCGGTGGGGCCGACACGAATAATCGTAAACGTTCGCAGTGTTCCTTTCTTGGAAAATGAATGGGGCTCCAGCTTTGAACTGCCGCAGTCGGTACAAACCGCATTGGGTGGAATAATATATCCGCTGCAGTCCACGCATATCAATCCCGGTAGTTCACCCGTCTTTATTCGTTCCAAAAACGCAGTATATGGTAAAGGATATGATCTCATTTAATTCCTCCTTAAAACCAAGTTGCAAACCGTACTGAAATCACCGCCCAAGGTGTCCACGACACCGACCTTGGCGCCCGCCACCTGCCGGTCACCGCACTCGCCTCTGAGCTGTTTCACGATTTCATAGGTCTGGGCGGCCCCGGTGGCGCCGATGGGATGGCCTTTGGCTTTCAAGCCGCCGGACGGGTTGATCGGAATGCTGCCGTCCAAAGCGGTATCGCCCCGGTCGACGGCGGCCGATCCTTCACCAAATTCAAAAAAACCAAGCCCTTCGATGGCCATGATCTCGGCAATGGTAAAACAATCGTGCAGTTCACAGACATCCACATCACCGGGTTCGATACCGGCCTGGCGATAGGCGGCTTCGCTGGAGGCTTCGCGGGCTCTGACCCGGGTAATGTCTTTGTGGGCATAGATGGCTCCGGCACTTCCCTGGCCTACCCCGGCAACCTGCACCGGTTTGGGAACATGGGTTTTGAATCTGGCAGCATCGCCGATAACCAGTGCCGCCGCCCCGTCTGAAAACGGGCAGCAGTCGAATAATTGCAGCGGGTCGGCAATCATCGGGCCTTCCAGCACGGTGTCAACCGTGATTTCCTTGCGAAAATGGGCCAGCGGATTCATGGTACCGTTGTGGTGGTTTTTCACCGCGACCCGGGCCATGCTGCGCTTTAACTTTTCCAGGGGAATCCCATATTTGCTGGCATACAAATGGGCCGCCATGGCGAAGACGCCTGGAAAGGTAATGCCGGCAAAGCGCTCATACTCTGAATGACTACCCATGGCAAAGGTCCGGGTGGCCAGGGGAGTTCCCATAATAGTGGTTCTTTCGGTGCCCCCCACCATCACCAGATCATAGACCCCGGATGCCACCAACAGTACTCCGTGTCGGATCGCCACCGTGGCAGAGGCACAGGCACCTTCGAAACGGGTTGACGGTGCGCTCAGCGGCATACCGATTTCGGCAGCCAGGAAGGGGGCGATGTTGATCTGCCCCTCTTCGAATCCGCCCAGCACGTTGCCGATAAAAAGAGCCTCCAGATCCTTGGCTTCTACCCGGGCGTCCTCAATCGCCTCGCTTGCCGCCTGGGCAAACATTTCTTTCTGGGAGAGATCAGAATTGCCGAATTGAGTCATTCCGGCTCCCAGTATCATAACTTCACGCATAAGACCTCCTATGTTAGGGGCTTCGCCCCAATTGGAATAGTGGGGTGATGGAAACCTGGAATGCTGGGTTTGAAGGAATTTTATCGGTTTAAAATGGTTATTTCAGCCAACAATACCCAATATCCCTTAGTTGCAACATTTCATGCGGCTCGCGCAGACCGTTGTCCGAAAAACGAATCACAATTCCGATAAGTTATAGAAAACCCAATAAATTAACTTATTGGCCTTCAAAATCAGGTTTCCTTTTCTCGACAAATGCCCGCATCCCTTCTTTCTGATCCCGGGTGGTGAAGAGCATCTCGAAACAACGCGACTCATATGCCAGGGCTGATTGCAGCTCCATGTTGACTCCGCGATTTACCGCCGATTTAATCAGACGCAGAGCCACGGGCGGTCTGACAGCCAGACGCCCGGCCATCTCAAGCGCCGTCTTCTTTAGGACGTCATCCGCAACGACCTTATTCACCAGCCCGATTCTATAAGCCTCCTGTGCGTCAATGCTCTCGCCCGAGTACAGTAACTCTTTCGCCCGGCCCACACCGACAAGCCGCGGCAGTCTTTGCGTACCCCCGGCCCCGGGCAGCACCCCCAGCTTGATCTCGGGCAACCCAAAGGTCGCCGTCTCGGCAGAGACTCGCATATCACACACCAGGGCCAGCTCGCATCCGCCGCCCAGCGCCAGGCCGTTGACGGCTGCAATGACGGGCTTTTCCAGCTCCTCGATCCGGCTGAAGGACTGTTGGACCCGGGCAATAAACCGATGGGCGGAAACCACACCGTCGATCGATTGAATTTCCTTGATGTCCGCCCCGGCAGCAAAAACGTTTCCCGAACCTGTAATGACGAGTGCGCCGAGATCGTCATCCATTTCGATATCTTTCAGAGCTACGTCGAGATCAATCAGAAATTCCTCACAGATAACATTCAGCCGCTCCGGCCGGTTCAAGGTAATTATCCCGATTGTGCCTTCTTTTCTAAATTCAATCGATTCCATTAATTTTTATCCACAGCTTGTATCGTTATTTTTGAGGGTACCGTAATTACGGCGACTACTTCGCTGCCATTCGGATAGCGCCGTCCAACCTGATGGTTTCGCCGTTTAACATCGGATTCTTAATAATATCTTCTGCAAGCCGGGCGAATTCAGACGGCTTTCCGAGGCGTTTCGGGAAAGGCACCATTTGCCCCAGCGCCGTCTGTACCTTTTCCGGCAGACTCTCCAGCATGGGTGTCTTGAACAAGCCGGGCGCGATTGTCATCACCCGGATACCGTAGTCGGCAAACTCACGGGCAATGGGCAGCGTCATACCGGCGACCCCCGCTTTGGAAGCACTGTAGGCGGCCTGACCGATCTGGCCGTCAAAGGCGGCGGCCGAGGCCGTATTGACCACCACACCCTTTTCACCATCCATATTGGGCGTATTCTCAACTATTTTGGCTGCTGCCAGCCGAATGACGTTCATCGTCCCGGTCAGATTTATCTGCAGCACCCGGTTGAAATGCTCCAGCGCCATGGGGCCGTTTTTGCCTAGCACCTTGGCCGGCGTACCGACACCGGCACAGTTGATGACGACATGAATCCCGCCGAATTCCGCAACCGTTCGGTCCACAGCCGCTTGAACACTTTGTTCGCTGGTCACGTCCGTCCGCCAAAATATTGCCTGTGTTCCCAGTTCAACGGCCAGGCGACTGCCTTTATCTTCGTCCACATCGAGAACGCCGATATTTGCGCCCTCCAGCGCAAACCGACGCGCGCAGGCCGCCCCCAGTCCGGAGGCACCTCCGGTCACAATGGCTACATTTTCTTTAAGCTCCATCACATTCCCCTTGGTTTGTTAAAAATGTATATATCGTCCTTAGAATCAACCATTGTTAGTCCGCCGGACGCTATTATAATGCCGGAGTACTGGAGTGTTGGAGTAATACGATTTTGGATTGCCAATTTATTGAATCGCTTCGCTCTATCCTTTTTTAAAATGGATCCGGCGGCAGCGAACCTTAAATCCAAAATCTAAAATCATCACATTCCGCAATCCCAAATCCGCAATTGAAATACTCCACCACTCCAGATGCATAAATCTACCGATCATCCCATCTACCCCAGCCAACGCTTGCGGCGTTTGTAATGTTTGACATTGCGGTAGCTTCGGCGGCCGCCGGACAGATTCAAGCCGAGGTAAAACTCTTTGATGTCCTCATTTTGCAACAGCTCATCCGCAGTGCCATCCAGCACGATCCGTCCGTTTTCCATGATATAGGCATGCTGCGCGATGGACAGCGCTATTTTTACATTCTGTTCCACCAGCAGGAGGGTGATCCCTTCTTTCTCGTTTAATTCTTGCAGCACCTGAAATATTTCCTTGACGAGCAGTGGTGAAAGTCCGAGGGACGGTTCATCGAGAATCATCAGCCTGGGACGGGCCATAAAGGCACGGCCCACCACCAGCATCTGCTGCTCGCCGCCGGATAGATAGCCAGAAGTGTTGCTGCGTAACGCCTTCAGCGCCGGGAAGTAACGGTAGACCAACTCGATATCGTTTCTAACGGCATCCATTTTGTTTCGCAAATGAGACCCCACCAGCAGATTCTGCTCCACCGTCAGGTGTTCCAACACCTTGCGGCCTTCAACGACCTGAATAATTCCCAACTGTACGATCTCGGTCGGATCCATCTGCTCAATCCTCCGTCCCTCGAACAGGATTTGGCCCCGGGTGACCTCCCCTTCTTCGGCATGCTCCAAACCGGAAATACATTTTAAGGTGGATGTCTTGCCGGCGCCGTTGGCCCCAAGGAGAGCTACAATGCCCCCCTCGGGTACCTGCAGCGACACGCCTTTTAATACCAGGATGACATTGTTGTAAATCATTTCGATATTATTTAACTCGAGCATTAACGGACTCCTGCTACTCCTTTTTCACCCAGCTTGGGATGGCCGGAACGGGAATCCATTCCTCACTGAGCAGCATTTGTTTACCATTTTTAACCGTTGTCGCTTTAACTTTAAGGTCTTTGGTGGAAAAAGGCGCCGCTTTGGTAAAGTTCTGGGTCGAAGCCAGTCCAAGAAGGTCCGCTTCTGTAAACGGTTTGGCATACATCGCATTGTACATCGCTTCGCCGGTAATGTTTTCCGGTCCCACCATTTCCGCAGCCCGTTCCACCGCTCGCAATGTCAGGACTTCCATGATGGCGGCCTGCACGGCAACAATGCTCCACTTGTTTTCCAGACCGAGCTTCTGGCAGTATTCCGCATAAATTTTGGCCCCCGGTACATTCGGATCAATAGCCGGGTCCACCGCACCGGAATCAAAATGTCCTTCGAGCAGGTTGATGTCTTTGGAGGCCATGGTCGACATCTGAATGCCATCGTGGGTGGCTCCCAGGATGGGTATATGAATACCCAATTCCTTCTGGGCCTTAATGGCGCCGATCACGTGCGTCGTGTTGGTGGAAATCCAGATAAAATCCGGTTTTTTACGCGACAGTCGGCGAACTTCACTAACCAGTGAAACCGGTTTCATCTGCACCCATTCGGTCCCGACGCATTCGGCCCAGGGCGTGGCCTTGCAAAACGATTCGATGCCATTGATCATATCCACATAGGCAGGTGAGACTTTGGAGTTGATGGCGCCGATTTTAATCGGACGGTCTTTGATCCGGTTTTGATGAACCCAGTTAAAAAAGCCGGCGGCTTCATGGGCGTAAGTCGGTCGCGGCTGAAATACCCACATGTTCGGCAGCCAGATGAATCCATATGTCGCCGTCGACATGACCATCGGAACTTTATCTTTGGGGAGACGTTTCATCAGGGCGGCCACATCCGGCCCGCCCAGTCCCATATGAGCGATGGGTTTGTCTCCGGTCAGAATTCCGGGCCAGGTGCTGGCTACGACACTGGGGTCATAACGCATATCGTAGGCCTTGGTCTTCAAGGTGATTCCCAGTTTCTTGCCCTTGGTTTCGTTCCACCAGGCGAAGAATGCCTTGCGGCTGGTCTCGAACGGCGGCATGATAACTGCGTAAGGTCCGGTGTAATCCACTGAGCATGTCACGGTGTACTCGGCAGCCGGAACCGCCTGGGCCGCCATAATCATTGCCAACGAAACCACAATAAAAATTACAATTGTTTTGCTTCTCTTACCCATGGTTTTTTTCCTTTCCAGTTAAAGGTTGATTGACAATTTCCTAACCCGGGACCTCCCAAGGCGGAGTACCAAATTAAGAATACTTTAAAGCTACATTAGCACGTTTCGGTTTTTAACACTTTCTCTGCCTGACACCTGACAACAACAGCTTCTGACAACATTTTGCCTGAAATACACCCAAAGAACCTTAATGGACAAATAGCCTTTTTATAAAAAAAAATCTGCTACATATGCGGAAACGGCCAGATACGAAAAGCAGTTTTGCCGATTCGCCAGCGATGATAGAGTCCCCGCGGTTCGTAAATCAGAAAAACGATAATTACCCCGCCCAGCAGGACATTCATTCCGGCAAACCAGATACCACCGCCGACGGCGGGAAAATATTCCACCAGCAGGGGCGCCAGATAAGTAATGATCTCCAGCAGGGCCCGAATAAACAGCACTCCCAGAACCGCCCCCAGGACGCTTCCCAAACCTCCGACGATGAGCATCCCCATGTACCAGACCGAGAAATAAAGCGTGAACTGGTCTGCACCGACAAATCTCAGGTAGTAGGCCCACAAGCCGCCGGCCACACCGGCATACATGGCACCGATGGCAAATGCCAGGGTCTTGTAGAAAAAGAGATTGACGCCCATAATTTCCGCTGCGATGTCGTTGTCGCGGATAGCCACGAATGCTCGCCCGGTGCGCCCGCGCACCAGGTTAAACGCAAAGAAAATCATGATAACGGCCGTGATCATGATTAAATAATAAAGGCTGGTGTCACTGTCGAAGGTAATCCCCCCCAGTTGGGCCGGCTCGATGCTCAGCCCGATGGCACCACCGAACCAGTTGTCGGGCATGTGCATGATAATCAGCGGAAATATCACCTGGGCCGCAATGGTTGTCATAGCCAGGTAAAAACCTTTAATCCTGAGGGCCGGTATTCCGAAAATGGCACCCAGTACCGCTCCGCCCAACCCGCCGGCCGGTATGGTGACCCAAAACGGCAGGTTGAAGTTGACCGCCAGAGATCCACAGACAAAAGCCCCCATGCCCATGAAGGCGGACTGCCCCAGGTTGATCAGCCCGGCATATCCTGTGGTAATTTGAAGCCCCACCACCGCGATACAGATCATTGCCGCCATGTTAACCATCGCAATAAATCGCACGCTGATGATATGCGGCAGGAGCATGAGCACCGCCAGAAAAAAGATAAAGCACACCCACTGGGAACGGGTATGAATGTAGGCCATATCCCGCTCATAGGTTTCGAAGTGAACCCCGCATGGAAGTAATGCCATTGATCAAACCCTTTCGATAATCTTCCACCCGAACAGACCCTGGGGCCGGATGAGCAGAACAATCAACATCAGAACGTATGGAAATGCCTGGGACATGGCGCCATCAGTAAAGGGATCCAGATATGCGGCCGCCCATGATTCACCGACCCCGACGATAATACCGGCCACAACCGCTCCGGAAATCGATTCCAGGCCCGCCAGCAGCACCACCGGCAGGGCGTGCAGGCCAATGATCGCAGCGGCAAAAGTCAGAGTCTGTCCGTTTAGAAATACAATGGCTGCAAACGTCGATAGTGCGCAGCCGATGATCCAGGCCACTGCAATGGATTTTTTGACGGATATCCCCATAGCCTGGGCCACCTGGTGTTCTTCGGCGACAGCCGTCAGTTTCAATCCCCAGCGAGTACGGTTGAACAAAAATGTCAGCCCGGCGACGATTCCCAGCGCAATAATGCCGCCCCAGAAAATGGAACTGGTAAAAATCAACTCTCCAATCCGGACCGGCGCCTCGGGGAATATCTGCGGAAACGGTCGTTCGACCCCCCCCCAGCCGACCTGGACGATTCCCTGGATCAGAATCATCAGCCCGATGCTGACCATGATAATGGCCCATATGGGTTGGCCGATCAACGGCCGGAAAATAAAGCGCTCGATGATCAGCCCGAGCACAACAGCGGCACAGACCGACAACAGCAACGCGATCCAGAAGGGAAATATCGTCAGTGAAAAAAAGGTCCAGATAACATATGCCATCAGAACCAGAATCTCTCCCTGGGCCAGATTCAGGATACGGCCCGAACGGTAGACGACGATAAATGCGATCGCCACCACGGCATAAAGCAGCCCCTTCAGAACACCTTCCAGCGTATACTGCGCCAAATCGATAAAAAAATATTCCCACTCCATTACTTAGCTCCAATCAGACCGCCGCATTAATCCGTGTCAGGGTTTTGACCACCCCGGTGCGCCCGTCGCGGTACTTCACCGGCACCTCAGCTTCAAATGTTGCCTGGCCTGTATAAATTGCGACGATGAGCTCACCATAGCGCTCTTCCAGCATTCCGCGCCTCAGTTTGCGGGTGCGGGTCAGTTCCGCTTCATCCGGATCCAGTTCCTTGGGCAGATTCACGAAGTTCCTGATCCGTGATTGGGGGTCGAGAACGCGGTTGACCCGGTCGACTTCTTTTTGAATTAAACCGCAGACTTCCGGATTCTGGGAAAGATCCGGGAAAGATGCATAGGCGATGCCTTCCCGCTCAGCCCACTGCCCGACGGTCTCGCCGTCGATATTGATAAAAGCGGCAACGGCGTCTTTATTCTCGTCGCCCAGAATCATGGCATCTTTTATATAGGGGCTGAATCGCAACCGTGTTTCTATGAATTGAGGCGGAAACAGATGCCCCGTGGAAAGCTTCTTTAAATCTTTAACTCGATCCAGGAAAACGAGTTCACCGTCATCCTGCATTTTTATGGCATCACCGGTGACAAACCAACCGTCCTTGAGGGCGGCTTCGGTGGCGGCCTTGTCCTTATAGTATCCTGAAAAAGCAGTGCCTCCCTTGACCAGCAGACCACCGTCTTCGTCAATTTTCCATTCCAACGGTGGTCCCAGGTCACGGTGTGACCAATACCACTGTCCGAGAGTGGCCGGATCAAAACGATCGCCCATGTGCTGGGTATATAAACCCATTTCTGTACTGCCGTAGACATTACGCAGCTTGACGCCCATAGCGTGAAAAAGGTTGAATATCTCTGGTGCGGCCGGCGCGCCGCCGGTGAGTGCAAAATACGTCTTGCGCAATCCCAGGTTATCTCGAATGGGCCGCAGAGCCAGTAGATCTGCGACCGGATATAACAGACGCCAGAACATACCGGCGCGGGGCCCGCCCGTGCGACTAATGGCCAGTTTCATTCCGACATGTATTCCGGCTTGGTAAAAAAACCGGCGGATAGGGCCGGCATCATTCATTTTGACCTGCACTGTGGATGCGAGACTTTCCCATTGCCGGGGACCGAATACGAGGCACTCGGCACCCAGTTCGCGTATGTTGGCTAAAACCGTCTCCGGTTTTTCAGGAAAATTGTAGACAAAGGGCACCAGCAATCCCATAGCGACGAAGAAATGCTCGGTGATCCATGCCGGTGAGAGATAGGACAAATACTGGGTGGACGGTTTGAAATCATTGGCCATGATGACGCGGTAGGCGTTGTCGAGTAGAAAATTATGGGTCAGCACAACCCCTTTGGGGACCCCCGTTGTTCCGGAGGTATAGCTGAGCATTGCAATATCGTCTGCTTTGCCACGGTCTAAATTCTTCTCAAACACATCCGGATGTTGCGCATGGTAGATGCGGCCGGTTTCTATTACCTCATTAAAGTCCATCAGGGTGTCATCGTGATATTGCCACATGCCCCGCTCGTCCCAGTAGACGACTTTATGAATTTTGGGAAGCTGGCTGCGGATTTCAAGATATTTGTCCACCTGCTCCTGATCTTCTGCAACCAGAAATACGGCCTCGGAATGCTGAAGCACATACAGCATTTCATCCGGAGTCATATCCGGATACAGGCAAACCATTTTAGCCCCGGCCGAAAGGGTGGCAAAGTCCGCCCAGAAAAGCTCCGGTGTATTTTCACCGATAAGCCCAACCGTCTCACCGGGCTGAAGCCCAAGGCTGATGAGGCCCAAACAAAATGCGCGAACCCGATCATAAACATCATTCCAGGAATAGCGTTGCCAGATTCCAAGGTCTTTGCGGCGCATGTACACCTTGTCTCCCCAACGCTGCACCCCCAGGCGCAGGCATTTCGGCAGGGTGTCGGCGGTAATTTCCGGAAACTTAGTTGAAGTTTCTTGCAAAAATCCTCCTTTACTCTTCGCCAAGGTAAGCCTTGATAACCCGTGGGTTGCTGCGGATGTCTGCCGGAGATCCTTCGGCAATCATATGGCCCCATTCAAGCACCGCAACACGGTTGGATATGTCCATCACCACCTCCATATCGTGCTCGACCAGAATAACAGGGATCCGGCGATATTCCTGGATATCGATAATAAATCGGGCCATATCCTCTTTTTCTTCGACATTCATCCCGGCCATCGGCTCGTCCATGATAAGAATTTCTGGTTCGAGCGCCAGAGCCCGGCCCAGGTCGACCCGTTTACGCAGACCGTACCCCAATTCGCCGACGATACTGTCGCGGATAAATTCCATCTCCAGGAAATCAATGATTTCCTCCACCACCCTGCGGTGGGCGACTTCCTCCCGGCGCACCCAGGGCCAGTGGATAAAAGATTGCAGGAAATTTGTTTTCATACGTACGTGGCGACCGGCCAAAAGGTTTTCCAAGACGGTCATGTGGGGAAAAAGCTGAATTCCCTGGAAGGTACGCCCCATACCAAGATACGCCCGGCGATGAATCGGCATGCGGGTGATGTCACGGCCGCGAAATTCGACCTGCCCTTCCTGGGGCTTATAAAAACCGGAGAGACAGTTCATCAGGCTGGTTTTCCCGGCGCCATTGGGTCCGATGATAGACAAGATTTCATCTTGCTTGATATGGAAGGAAACATCATCCAGAACCTGTATGCGCCCGAAGGACAGGCGAATATTGCCGGCCGCCAGGGCAATGGTGTTATCGGCTGTTGCATCGATCAAAAGGTAGTCTCCTCACCATCTTTTTCGGATAAACCGAATCGGGAAGTCTAATTTATATCACGCACTCACTAAAGACTAATATCATTGGTAGGTAACACTTACATTTATTTAAATTAATACCGCAATAAAAATTGCAATATTAGGAGCTTAGCGACATCATATCGACAATTTTTTGTCGATGTTACCGCGTGCGTTACAAGTTTTTAGACTGTGCCTTCGTGTTCTTCGTGGTTTAATTTCCCTTTGGTTCCGGCTTGCCCGGGTTAGGCTAAATGGTTATGATTGTTTTTTTTCACAATCCCCCCAAAAATGGTATCGCAAATATCGTTTGTCAGTTTATCCGGCGAAATTTCAAGCTGAAAAATTACGGCCGGCAGGCAAAGGTGTTCAATCGCACCCAATATAATCTGCCGGATGTGGGACGGAGATATATCATCCCGGAATTCACCGGCATCAATACCTTCGTTGATCAGGTTTAACATAAACTCGCTGTAGTGCCTGACAATCTGATAGGTCTCACTTTCCCAATAGCCCCTAAAATTGCGGACTTCCAGCAGAAGAATCTTGGCGAAAACTCGGTCCTTTTGATAAAGGCATAACGTGTCCCAGATTAGCCTTCGTAACTTATTGGCAGCCCCCTTAATGCCTTTACTGTCAAGCACCATCTTTTCGATGTAATCCTCAAGATACTCAGTCAAAACAGCGTGAAGCAGACCTCTTTTATCCTGATAGTATCGATAAATTAAAGCTTCATTGACACCGGATGTCCTGGAAATATCCGCCGTGGTAATCGAATTGAAATCCTTTTCTTTGAGTAGACTCCGGAGAGCTTCGGCAATTTTAATTTTGCCTGGAGGATCTGAATGATTTGGGGTTTTGGATGCCATATTTTTACTGCCTAAAGGACAAGGCAAGTAACCATAATTCGAACAGTTGACGGTTCACCCGGGAAAATAAGAAATCCTGTCTAAAGATAGTGCAGATAGAAAGGACCCATGGTGCCGGAAATAAAAATGGTAGACGCCCACTTGTATGTAAAATTTACTTA
>Ga0209568_1000496_pt1 | contig 13712 bp, 14 predicted proteins | sample WorMetOlspDAHAB2_FD_187406 | JGI IMG/M metagenome (GOLD analysis project Ga0209568, IMG submission 187406) | Marine gutless worms symbiont microbial communities from Max Planck institute for Marine Microbiology, Germany - Olavius sp. DAHAB.2... ...
CCGCGCTCCCGCAGCGCGGGCAATGAAAGCCCTCGGGCCAACGCGCGCGCTCCAACGCCGCTTCGCGCGGCGTCTCCGTCCCGAACTGTTGGGAAAACTCAGACAGCGACATCCCAGACTGAAACTGAATGTGATTCATGGCCATGACACACTCCATTTCTTGAGAAAACCCAGGAAGGGGATCGGCCCCTCAAGAACTTAGACCACGAGTCTGGCTGAAGATTCTTGCTAATCAGGTAAATTTTTGCATATGTGCACTTTCGGACAACGCCTCAACGAGGCTCGACGACGGGCCAACCTATCGCAGGCCGAGCTCGCGCGGCGGATCGGGGCGAATCCAAGCTCGATCAATCGGATCGAGTCCGGCGAGAGCAAAGGGGCAAAACCCGAGCATCTGGCCACCTTGGCCCGGGTCCTCAAGGTCAGTATGGAATGGCTGGCGACCGGACAGGAAGATCGAGCCACAGAACCTAGGTGCAGCTATAACATGGTGGGAATACAGGAACGTCTCATCGCGCAGATCAAGCACCTGAGCACGTCGGATCAGGCCCTGTTACTGCGGATCGCTCACGCCCTGGAGCATACCCCGTATCCATGAACGATCGTGCGGTCGACCAGGGGTGCCGCAGTCGCGGCGGAGAGGGGCGGTTTACGCATTTGGTAATGGTTAAGGTTTAAATGGAACCATTGCCACTGGCAGTGGGTTTGGCGCTCTAATAGGCTATACTCCCTCTTCCTCCGGGAGAGGGCCGGGGAGAGGGGATCAAAACAAGTCCACGCAAACCATTTAAAAACTTACCACTACCACGCATTTGATGAAACCGGGTACATGGCATTGAAGTCGGGCGGGTTGTTACATCCCCCACACCCCGATCCGGTATTTACCGGACTTTTCTTCCCTGACAAAGGGCTTCTCTTCCCACGGGATATCCGGGGTGCGGTCGAAAATCACCAGATAGCCCTCGTCGGTACCGACCCGGTCCATGTAATCGACGGTCTGTGCCAGACCTTCTTTGATTGTTGCTTCCAGGGATTTGTGCAGGAGCTTGAGCTCGATGACCACCCGCTGCACGGGATCATGGAAGCCCTGCTCCGCATCCAGGGGCCACTGCACCAACAGATCGGTGCGGCGACGGCCCAGGCCATACTCCCGGTCGATGCGCCCACCACTGTTGACGATGCGCTGCAGGAACGCCTGCATCAAGAGCTGCGGACCGGCCTCTTTGTAGTCGAAGCGTTCGATCCAGATCTCGCTGTTTTCTCGGAAGAACTGCTGGAAGGTATCGAGCAGCTTGGGAAAATCGATCCGTCCATCTTCCGTGACATACCAGGTCGTCTCCTGCGGGATCCGGGTCTGGGCAACCCAGGTCAAAGCGCGCGGGATGATCTCCCGGTAAATGGGATTGGCGATCTCAAGCTGCGGGCGGGTGCGGATCAGTCCCAGGTCCTGCACATAGAGCTGATCGTCCTCGCTGGGTGGGGCGAGTCCGGGCTCAACAGCGCCGCCCAGTAGCTCACCGATGACTGTGTGGACCCGGGGCTCTCGCAGCTTGTCGGTCAGTTGGTCGAGATGGGTATCCCGCCGTTCGATGAGCTGTTCACGGGCATCGAATATGTCCGTCAGGGTGATGGGACGGCTGCGGTCGCGTGCCGCTTTGGCCCTGAAGCAGGCCTCGTAGCCGAGGGCATTGACCAGCCAGGGCTGACCGCCGGTCTGCTCGAAGATGTAATCGATCACCCCGGCTTCGAACGCCTGCCCGGTCTCTTGGGTGTGTTGGGCATAGAGGAGCGCACTATCCTCGTGGCTGAAGTTCCCCAATCGGAGCGATTCGGATTTGATGTTGAAGGCGCTGCCGCCGGTGATGACCTGGTTGTCGCCATTGTGGATACGGTAGTCCCGCACATCCCGGACCCCGCACAGAAGCACCGTCTGGGGAAAGGCCTGGGGACGATCCGGGTAGCCGGCCCGGATCTGGCGCAGCAGGGAGATCAGGGTATCCCCGACCAGGGAGTCCACCTCGTCCAGTAACAGGACGATGGGACGGTCGTTCTCCTCCGACCAGCGGGAGAGTAGCCCCCGCAGGGCGCCGTGGGGACCAAATCCATGCAGCGTCTCATCGACCCACTCCCGCGGTCGTTGATCGCCCAGGTAACGCCGGGCATCTTCGGCAATGCCGCTGATGATCGTGCGCATCCCTGCTTCCACCTTTCCCCGCGCCGCTTGGGCGGGCTCCAGGTTGGCATAGAGGGCCGTATAGTCCGTTTCCGCGTTGAGCTGCTCCATCAAGGCCAACAGGCAGCTGGTCTTGCCGGTCTGGCGTGGGGCGTGGAGGACGAAATAGCGTTCCTCCTCGATCAATCGGTAGATTTCATCGATATCCCAACGCGATAGGGCAGGAATGTTGTAATGTTTGTCCGGCCTGACGGGACCGGCAGTATTGAAGGTCTTCATACCAATGGACTAACCCGCATATCTCACCATCTGCGGCCAGGCACCAAGGGCAAGATCAGTTCTTGAAATCGTCGTGACACCCCTTGCAGGTCTTGGCAGTCTTGCCGAACTGTTTCTTCATGGCCGCCTTGTCGCCATCCGCGGCTACCTTGCTCAGCGTAGCGGACTGGGTCTTCAGTGCTTCGTACTTCTTTTGGAATTTGTCCCAATCCAGCCAGATGGTGTCACCGGCGTCGCTCTCGTCGTTGATGGAATCCTCCGGGAAACCGGCGAGTAGATCGAGCCGGGCGGCAGCGGCCAGCTCCTCGGCATAACGGGCAAAGGCGGCAGCATCGAATGCCGTCTTACCCTTGACCATGTTACCCATGGCAGTAACGTTATGGGCATAGACATTCATCAGGCCCTGCCGGTAGTCGACAGCCTTCTCCACGTCATCGGCCTGGACACAAGTGGAGCAGAGGACGAGCGTCAGAGACAGAAGACCATTGCGGCGTGTATACATAGTCGTTTCTCCCATGGTTAGCGGACGAGGGTAACGAAAAAATGAGGGAAGCCGCCGACTGATTTCGAGCCCATCCGATTCACGGCGATCCTGTTTGCATCCGGGCGCTTGCATCCGGGCCATGGGGCAGCTATTTTTCCTCGTGGTTTCCAGGACTCTCGGAGCTAATTATGGCAGCCGTCATCGAACGCGTCGATAGCCTCGAACAGACCGTACAGGAATTCGTCAGGAGTGTCGGCGCCGAATTCCGCAAGCTCTACGCCTCGCAACGGCAAACGGAGGCCGAGCTGCGCCTGTTCAAGGACGAAATGCGCGTGTTCAAGGACGAGATGACCGACTTCAAGGATGAGATGAGTGATTTCAAGGACGAAATGCGTGACTTCAAAGACGAATCGCGCCGGCAGCTTCGGGAGATGAACAAAAAGTGGGGAGAGCTCTCCAACAAGCTGGGCACCCTGGTCGAAGACCTGGTCGCCCCGAGCCTGCCCCGGATCGTCGAGGAGCGGCTGGGTGAGCACACCTATGACCTCTTCATGGAAAGGCCCAGGCGCCGTTCGCCCGATGGTCGGCGCATGAAGGAGTTCGACGCCGTGCTGGTGACCTCCGGTTGCGTCTACCTCAACAGCACCAAGGCGACCCTGCGCATCACCGATGTGGACAGCTTCGTGGCCGACATCGCCGAGTTCCGGACCTTTTTTCCCGAATACAAGGCCCTGCCCTTGGTCGGGGTACTTGCCAGCCTGGCCGTGGACGAGAGCCTACTTACCTACGCGGAGAGACAGGGCTTTCTGGTGCTGGCGGTGGGCGATGAACTCATGGAGGTCAAGAACCGGCCCGGGTTCGAGCCTAAGCGCTGGTGACCCCGGCGTCGGGTTGCATTCCGCCGCGTTCGATGCCGTGCCTGTCCGGGCGCGGTCCTGGGTTGTTCGGCGTCGGTTAGGGCTCCGACTGATCCTCTGCCAGGTCCGCGCCGACGTTTTAACGCAATCTACACCCATATCGCCTCCCGCACTGCTTGCCCGCGCGGATCTCCCTTCGAGTGTAGGTCAGGTTAGGCGCGCTGCCCAGCCCTGAAGAACACAAATAGCGTTGAACGCGCCGTAACCCGACACGACGCCTATCGAGGAGATCAAAGAACACGGCTATGTGTTGACGCCGGGCCGTTATGTGGGCGCGGCCGAGGTGGAGAATACGGGTATTCCCTTCGACAAAAAGATGGCGGAGCTGACCGCAACGCTTGGTGAGCAGTTTGCCAAGTCGGCTGTGCTGGAAAAGGAAATCGAGAAGAACCTGGCGGCGCTGGGTTTCGAGGTGAAACGATGAATGTGAGCGAGCTCATTGAGAAATTGGAAGGCTGCCCTCGAGACGCCCGTGTCGTTGCACCGGGCTATGAGGACGGCGTTGACGATGTGATCGACCTTGAAGCGGTGTCCATCAAACCGGACGCGTTCAGCACCGAGTGGTTCTATGGTCGCCATGATTGCGTTTCGGCAGACGAGTCCGGGTCGGAAATGGCGGTCCGATTGAAGACGAATCGACGCATTGATGGGGAATAGCGATAAAGTGGTGGTAATGGTTAAGGTTTAAATGGAAGCATCGCCGCTCGCAATAAGTTTGGCGCACTATAGGCTACACTCCCTCTCCCACCGGGAGAGGGCCGGGGAGAGGGGATCAAAGAAAAGTCTATGCCAGCCATTTAAAAATTCACCACTACCAAAGTGGTTTGTCTATGCCCAGACCCGGAAAGACACCGCGCACGATTACAGCGGCGAAAAAACGGAGTCGGAAGCCCATCATAACGGCATCGAAGTCGAAGGCCAGGAGGCCGACAATGAGTGGAGGCGGTCGGAGTATGAGTGGACACAGTGGACAGGGTGGACAGACTGAACGGAGCGCCAGGTCCGATGGGTCGGAAGGGCTGATCCCGGATGCCGAGAAGCTCAGTGCGGAGGTTGGGGTATGAGTGGACGAAATGGACAGGATGGGCAAAGTGGACGGGGAATGGGAGGCAAATCGACCGAGGGGCTTATTCCGAAACATGGTGGTTACCGAAAGCTGAAGAGCTTCCAGGTCTCGCAGCTTGTCTATGATGTGACGGTGCGGTTTTGTGACCGCTATATCGACAGGTTCAGTCGGACAAAGGATCAAATGGTGCAGGCGGCACGCTCGGGGGTGCAGAACATCGCGGAGGGCAGCAAGGCCTCGGGTACGTCCAGAAAGATGGAGCTGAAGCTGACCAATGTGGCGCGGGCAAGCCTGGAGGAATTGCGGCTGGATTATGAGGATTTCCTGCGACATCGACACTTACCGCAGTGGGAACCAACGGACCCCCGCCGGGCGGAGCTGGTCGGGCGGCGGTGTAGCACTGCCGATGAGGTGGCACAGTGGATACGAGAGTTCCATGACGGGAATGGACAAGGTGGACAACATGGACAGAGTAGACAAGATGGACTGTCCACGGGGTCCACTCTGTCCATTCTGTCCACCAGGTCCACTTACCCCGAAATAGCCGCCAATGCCGCCCTGATTCTGATTGCCGTGGCGTGCAGCCTGCTCGACCGCCAGCTTGCGTCCCAGGCGGAAGCCTTCGAAAAAGAAGGCGGATTTACCGAACGCCTCTATAGAAGACGGACTCAGGCGCGGAGGAGGCAATGAGCGGCGTATCGGAGGCCATCCGGCACAATATCGTGGTCATTAACGCATGAAAATCAATGGATTAGTTTTTAGACAGCCTCTCAGGATCGCTTTACCCCGCAGGGAATCCGGCTGCCGGTGCCGTTCGGCTCCCGTGCGAGGGCCGTCTTGAGCGTATCGCGCAGGGTGCGAAGCACCTTGATGCGGGCGTAGGGTTTGTCGTCGCCCTCGACCAGGGTCCAGGCGGCATAGGCGGTGCTGGTGCGCACGACCATCTCGTTGACCGCGGCCTTGTACTGGGGCCATTTCTCCCGGTTGCGCCAGTCCTCATCCGTGATCTTGAAGCGCTTGTAGGGCACCTGCTCGCGATCCTTGAAGCGGCGTAGCTGCTCCTCCCGACTCACCTGGAGCCAGAACTTGAGCAGAATGGTCCCGCTCCGGATCAGCTGCTCCTCGAACTGGTTGATTTCGGCATAGGCGCGGCGCCATTCGGCGTCGGTGGCGAACCCTTCGACGCGTTCCACCAGGACCCGGCCATACCAGGAGCGGTCGTAGATGGTGATGTAGCCGGCGCGGGGGATATAGCGCCAAAAACGCCACAGGTAATGGTGGGCCTTCTCCTCGTCGGTGGGGGCCGCGATCGGGATGGCCCGATAGAGGCGGGCGTCGATGGCATTGGTGAAGCGGCGGATGGCACCTCCCTTGCCGCCGGCGTCGACCCCCTCGAAGACCAGCACCAGGGAGCGTTTTTTGTGGTAGGCCTCCCATGCCAGCTCGTTGAGCGCTGTCTGCAGTGCGTGTAGCTCCGACTTGTAGGTCTGCCGGTCGAGAGACCTGGACAGGTCGAGCTGATCGAGTAGAGTGATCCGGGCTCTGGATACATCCGGCAGCTCGAGGTGGCTGGGAGCAGGGGGCGGCTCCACGGCAGGCGGTTGGCTAAGGCGAACCTTGACGGCGTACAGCAGGGTCTTGCCGACGGTGAGGTCCCGGTAGCGTCGATCCTGGGCCTCGATCGGATACCAGGGCGAGATTCCACGGTCGGTATGCCGGATGACGTGCTCGGCGATGCGCTCGTACTTCCGATAGTGCTGATGAAATTTGCCCTCCTTCGGCAGCATCTTCCAGCGGCTGCGGTCGTCGCGGGAAAGCTCCTTGAGGCGGGCCTTCTGGTCCGGCTCGGAGAGGTGGAGCCAGAACTTGACGACCAGGGCGCCGTCGTTGATGAGCATGCGCTCGAAGTCCACGATGCGATTGATCTCGGCGTCCAATTCGGCATCGTTGCACAGCCCCCGGAAACGCTGTTCGAGCGGGGTTTGGTACCAGCCACCGAACAGGATGGCCGATTTCCCGCGCGGGGGGAGGGCGTTCCAGAAGCGCCAGTAGCGCGGCCGTTGGCGCTCCTCGTCGGTCTCGGCCCAGAAGGCGAAGGTGCGCACGCCGCGGGCATCCAGCCATTCGTTGAGGCGGTTGACGACCTCTCCCTTACCGGCCCCCTCCACCCCCGAGATGAGGACGATCACCGGGATATCGGTCTGCAGGAGCTCGCGCTGTACCTCCAGGAGCTGGGTGCGCAATGTCTCCTGCTGGGCCTTGAAGGACGTCTTGTCGACCGTGCGTCCGACCTTGGTTGCCTCGAACATGCATTTACCCTGGATAGTGTTGACATTTGATCCGTAGGATGGGCAAAGCGAAGCCTGTCTATCCGAATGGCTTCGAGCTTTGGTCACCGCGTGAGGCTTTCCGAACCGCAGCCGCTTGTCGGGAGACCAATCAGGCGCCGCGTGCCCATCAAATAGAAATAGCGATGGGCACGCGGCGCACTGTGCATCCTCCTGGACCGTCGCGGTTCAGGAATCTGCATGGAATGACCACTGCCTCGAGCCCGCTTGCCGGGTGCTTGCTTTGCCCATCCTACTCGATGTCAATAGACTCTAGTCGTCAGCCGTAGCCGTAGAGGCCCACCACGAGCGGTAGGCGCCGGCTTGCCGGCGCGGGAATTGTAAGCGCGGGCAAGCCCCTGAAGTATCCCCCCATGATTGCGATCCCATGATTGCGATCGAAGACAAGTCGTTGCAGCGAGCATTCAGACGCTACCGAGGCCGAATTATGGGGGATACGTCAGGGGCTTGCCCACGCCTACCCGTCCCGTGGCTACGCTGCCCCGACCTGAGCGCCACTCGGGCGACTCCGCCAAGGTCATGTTTGCGGGCGGATTCATACGCACTCGCCCCGGCGCACGGAGCGGCGGATGTGTTTCAGCCCTCGTTCGCCGCGGTACCCTTGCTCGCCGTCGCCTTTTCCAACATGGTCTTGAGTGCTCCGCCGGCGTGCAGCTCGAGCGTGATGTCACAGCCGCCGATCAATTCGCCGTCCACATAAATCTGGGGGAAAGTAGGCCAATCGGCGTAATGCGGTAAGTGCTCGTAGACCTCCGGATCCTGGAGGACGTTTACATGGGTAAAGGGGACACCGCACTCCGAGAGCGCCTTGGCCGCCCGCATGGAAAAGCCGCACATGGGGAGCTGGGGAGTACCCTTCATGAAGATGACGACGGGGTTGTTTTTGACCTGTTGGTCGATGCGTTCCAGGACGTCCATTATTTACCTCGGTGTGAGAAGCTGTCTGGTTAAAAGCAAATCCTGAGAAGCTGTTTGGTTAAAATGGCATTGACATCCCCCGATCGTACCGCGAGCGGTCGCCGGCCGGGGCAAAAATCCGAACGGCGCCGCGACAAGTTCGATAACATTTCCGGTTCCTGACCGGAAATATGCCCTGAACGATGAATATCAATGGCCCCTCATAGCCGCTCGGGGGGTTCCCCCCGAGCTACCCGCTGTGCAGGTGGTTGGTGACTATTGTACAAAACGGACAGCACTATGATCGAACGCATTGATGTGGGCGGCCTGCGCGTCGCCAAACCCCTCTACGACCTGGTGAAGGAAGAGATCGCCCCCGGCACCGGAGTCGATCCGGACCGCTTCTGGACCGCTTGCGGGGAAATCGTTCGCGAGCTCACGCCCCGTAACCGGGAGCTGTTGGCCAAGCGCGACGCGCTCCAGGTCCGCCTTGACGACTGGCACCGGCGGAGCCCGGGGCCGGCCGCGGATCCCGCGGCCTACCGGGCCTTTCTGGAGGAGATCGGCTATCTGGTCCCCGAGGGTGAGGACTTCGCTATCGGCACCGAGCATGTCGATGCGGAGATCGCCCGGACCGCGGGTCCCCAGCTGGTGGTCCCGGTGAGCATCCCCCGGTATGCCCTGAACGCCGCCAATGCCCGCTGGGGTAGCCTGTACGACGCCCTCTATGGGACCGATGTCCTGCCCGAGGACGGCGGTGCGGAGCGCAGTAACGCTTATAATCCGGTGCGCGGCGCCAAGGTGATCGAGTACGCCGACGAGTTTCTCGACCAGGCGGTCCCGCTGACCAAGGGCCGTTACGCGGAGGTAACCGAGTACCGGGTGATGGACCGCAAGCTCGTGGTTACCCTGGCCGGAGGCGACGAGACCTCGCTCGCGGATGCCGGTGCCTTCGCCGGCTATCGCAAAACCGACGGGCGCCTCGAATCGGTCCTGCTGGTCCACAATGGTCTGCATATCGAGCTCCGAATCGACCCGACCCACCCGATCGGCAAGGCCAGCCCGGCGGGGGTGAAGGACGTGATCCTGGAGGCGGCCGTTACCACCATCCAGGATTGCGAGGACTCGGTCGCCGCCGTAGACACCGCGGATAAGGTTGGGGTTTACCGCAATTGGCTGGGCCTCATGAAAGGCGACCTCAAGGCGAGCTTCCGGAAGGGGGACAAAGCCGTCGAGCGGATGCTGGACGCGGACCGCGACTTCACGGCGCCGGACGGCTCCGGGCTCACCCTGCCCGGACGCAGCCTGATGCTGGTGCGCAACGTGGGTCATCTCATGACCAATGACGCGGTGCTCACGGCCGACGGTGAAGAGGTGTTCGAGGGCATGCTCGATGCCATGGTGACCGTCCTGGCGGCCATGCACAACCTCAAAGGGCTCGGTACCCGCAAGAACTCGCGGACCGGGAGCGTTTACATCGTCAAGCCCAAGATGCACGGCCCCGAAGAGGTCGCCCTGGCGGTGGAGCTCTTCGCGCGGGTCGAAGACGCCCTGGGTCTCGCCCGCAACACGATCAAGATCGGCATCATGGACGAGGAACGGCGCACCACGGTCAACCTCAAGGAATGCATCCGGGCCGCCCGCGAGCGCGTCATCTTCATCAACACCGGGTTCCTGGACCGCACCGGCGACGAGATGCATACCGCCATGGAGGCGGGTCCCATGCTGCGCAAGGGCGATATGAAGACCAGCCCCTGGCTGCTCGCCTACGAGGATTGGAACGTGGACGTGGGCCTGGCCTGTGGTCTCCTCGGGCGGGCCCAGATCGGCAAGGGTATGTGGACCATGCCGGACGAGATGCGGGCCATGGTCCAGACCAAGCAGGTCCATCCCCAGGCCGGTGCGAGCTGTGCCTGGGTGCCGTCCCCCACCGCGGCGACCCTGCACGCCATGCACTACCACCAGGTCGACGTGGCGGCACGTCAGACGGAGCTTGCCGCCGGTGGCCGCCGTGCCGACCTGGACACCATTCTCCGGTTCCCGGTCGTCGCCAAACCGAGCTGGACCCCAGAGGAGATCCAGGAGGAATTGGACAACAACTGCCAGGGCATTCTGGGCTATGTGGTGCGCTGGATCGACCAGGGAGTAGGTTGCTCCAAGGTGCCGGATATCAGCGACATCGGCCTCATGGAAGACCGCGCCACCCTGCGCATCTCCAGCCAACACGTTGCCAACTGGCTGCGCCACGGCATTGTGGACAAAGAGCAGGTGATGGAGACCCTAAAACGCATGGCCAGGGTGGTGGACGGTCAGAACGCGGCCGATCCCCGGTATCGGTCCATGGCGCCGGGCTTCGACGGTGTCGCCTTTCAGGCGGCCCAGGACCTGATTTTTATGGGTCTGGAAATCCCGAACGGCTACACCGAGCCGACGCTCCACGCCCGCCGACTGACGCTCAAGGCGGCCACCGGAACCGGCTGATTCATCCGGCTTCCGGAAGGTAGCCGGGTAGGTCGGGTTAGCCGCAGGGACGCGGCGTAACCCGTTAATTATCTGTCGGGTTACGGCGCGTTCGAGGCCATGCTTTCCGAAGTATTTTCTCGCGCGCCTAACCCAGGGCAAGCGCATATAAATCTTACCGAAAGCATGACCTCAGGTGGAGTCGTTTGCGTGTCGGTCCGATCGGCGCAGGATAACCAAGAGACCGGTAGGCGCGGGCTTGCCCGCGCTTACAGCTCCCTGGCCGGCGATCCGGTCCCGTGGCTACTCAGCGCCGGCAAGCCGGCGCCTACCGCTCACCGCGGCCCCGGTCGACGCCTGGAATCTGGCAGCAACTGGTTGATCGAAAAGAAATTTATACGCGCTCGCCCTGGCGCTAACCCGACCCACATACTGTTGACATTTTGCCCGCAGGATGGGCAAAGCGAAGCCGGTCCATCCAGCTGACCTCGCGCTCTGGTCATTGGGCAGGGCTTTCCGAACCGCGGCCTCCTGTAGAAAGACAAACCAGGCGCACCGTGCCCATCATATGGCGATGGGCACGGTGCGTACTCTGCGTCCTCCCAGACCGTTGCGGTTCAGGAAGCTGCATGGAATGACCGCAGCCTTGAGCACTTTTGCCGGGCGCTTGCTTTGCCCATCCTACTCAATGTCAACACCGCTTAGCACCCAGTTTCATCTTATTTTTCATTTACCAAGCCCGTAGGGTGGGCTGTGCCCACCAATATGGGCCTGGATGGTGGGCACAGCCCACCCTACAGGGGTATATGCAAAATTCGATGAAATGAGGCGCCAGGGGCTGTTGACATTTATCCGAGCGAGGACGATTGCAAGGAATTTTTCTTAGCCGACAAGGTACGGCGAGGAGGAATAGCCGGCCTATTTTGACGAGCCGCAACGCAGTCAGCGCGGAAAAGGACCACAATCGGATCGTGAACGTTGAATGTCAACAGCCCTGAGGCCGGAGGCGCTTCCCGGCGCGTCAGTGCACATCCAAGGGCCCCTCACACGGGGTTAAATCGAGCGAGGAGAAGTCGAACAAGGACGTGAATTTGAATTTCCGCTTCGGTGGCTCGGCGGCCTTCTGCTCCTCCGGTGGAGCAGCGGCCGCCGTTTCCAGCTGCACAGGCGCCCTTTTCGGGTGCACGATGCGTAGCTGACCGCGCCGCTTATCCAGGGCGCCGAGCATAGCGGCATCCTGGGCGTAGATATCTCTCCGAAACAGGACCTCGCCGTCTGCGCCCCCCTCCACCGTCCAGTAGGCCAGGACGATTGCCAGCGGCTCCTCGAGGCGTATCGAACGGGTGCGCTTGGAGGCAGCGATCTGTTTGAACCGGGCTCGGTTCCAGCGTTTGGAATCGTTCAGAACCAGCTCCGCGAGCTGCCAGGGACGCTCGACGCGCACACAACCGGAGCTGTACAGGCGTCTGGAGCGCCTGAAGAGGTTACGGCTGGGGGTGTCGTGCAGATAAACGGCATACCGGTTGGGAAACATGAATTTGATCCGACCCAAGGCATTCCGGGTGCCGGGTGGCTGCCGAATCAGATAGGGAAAGCTCGCGGGAGACACCTGCCAGTTGACGGACTTGGGCGAGACGGGCTTGCCGCCGCGGGTGACCACCTCCAGGCCTTTCCTTTTCAGGTACCCCGGATTCCTGCGCACGGCGGGCAGGATATCCTTCTTTAGGATGGTGGGAGGGACGATCCAGCTGGGATTGATCTCGAGGTACTCCAGCTGATCCCGGAACGCGGGAGTAGGCCGCTTGTGGCGCCCGACGACAACCCGCGAGTCCCAGACCAGCCACCCGTCACGGAAAAGCTTGACCCGCTGTTCCGGGATATCGACCAACAAGAAGTCGTCCGGAAGCCGGTCGGAGATCCACCGCATACGCTCCAGGTTGATGCGGATCTGGTTCACCCGCTTGGTAACGGGGACATTCATGGCCAGTCGGGTCGTCCGACCCACGACGGCGTCGGCTCCGAGGCGATGGCGCCGCTGGAACGCGAGCACCGCGGTCTTGAGCACCTGATCGTAGAGCAGGCTATCGGAGGCGGCGCCGGTAAAGTCGCCCGTCGCTCGCAGACGCTCGCGAATGATGGGTACGCGGGAGTCGCGCATGAAGGGCCTGAGTGACCGACCCGCCGGAACCTTCGGCCAGCCGCCGGCGGCGGCGATTTGGCGATAGCGTGCCAGGCCCTGCTGTAGCCGCTTATAAAAGAGCGGCCTGGAGGCCAGGCCCTCGACCGCGACCTGCAGATCCTCCGCGCGGACCGCCCGTTCCAGGTCCTTTATCAGATCATTCGCCAAGGGTCCCCCCTTGTGGTTCCGGCCCTTACCCAGGCGTGGCGAGTCGATCTTGCCGTAACGATAGTGATGGATCAGGCGCAACAGGCTATCGCTCAGGAGGAGCTCCGTGTTCACACGTGCGAAAGCGGACAGGTCCGACGGAGCCCAACCTCTCGTGGCGGAGGCGATCTCCCGGGCATGAAAATCACCCGGCCGGAAGCCCTCCTCGACACTATGTTCCACCAGGCGCAACAGGTCCTCGACCTGCCGGCTGGTGTGCCAGATATAACGGTCGTCGCGCCGGCGGTAGAAATCGTCGAGAAGCCGCACGGACGCCAGCGATGTCCCCTCAACGGTCAGCTTGCGGTAGTGCTTCAGCTGCTCCAGACGCGCCCGCAGATCGTCGCCGGTAGCGGCGATACCAGCGAGTGGCAGGAGGAGCAACCAGGATAGGAAGATCACTCCGAGGGAGTGTTTCGGCGACATATCCATATCCTCACATGCGTTCTGAGCCTTGTCCCATTTACGTCGGCATATGAGTGGCCGGTTCGATTGCATAAATCCGAATATATAAACGAGGATAACAGATTCCAGCCCAAGGTCCCCGCGGCATTCTCTCGATATATGGCAAACGTGTACCTGATTAGCAATGAGATTCAGCCATCCGAATCCAGCCTTCCGGGCGTGGGCCACAGGCCACCGCAGCCACCAAGAGTCGGTTGGGCAGCGCGCGCAGATCAAAGCGCCGACTGAAGCGATAGG
>Ga0209568_1000497_pt1 | contig 13708 bp, 11 predicted proteins | sample WorMetOlspDAHAB2_FD_187406 | JGI IMG/M metagenome (GOLD analysis project Ga0209568, IMG submission 187406) | Marine gutless worms symbiont microbial communities from Max Planck institute for Marine Microbiology, Germany - Olavius sp. DAHAB.2... ...
GCGCGACAACTGGCTGTCCAACCGGATCTTCCAATCCGACGACCAAATCGTCGCCCTATGCTGCGAGGCCTGGAACAGGCTCGTCGAACAGCCCTGGAAGATCATGTCCATCGGCATGCGCCAGTGGGCCCATGGGTTCTGATCAATGCAGCTTGGTATAATTGTAAGATGCTCCCGCGCGAAGGGCGCACGAAAACGGATGGCTGGAAACATTGCCCGCCTTGTTTTCGTGCCATATTAGCGGCGTGCTCTCGGCCTTATGCACCTTGTGCCGCGCGCGTCGGATGCGTTTGGATACATAGTGGCGCTGATCCGGCCTTTTCTCCAATACCGAACTCAGAGGCTTCATAGGCACGCCACCTTTAGGCCAGTCCAACATTTGTCCGCCCGCCATGGCCACGATTATGATCCGTTCGCGCTTTTGCGGAACGCCAAAATCCAGCGCATTGAGTATTTTCCAATCAACCGCATAGCCCATCGCTTCAAGGGTTGCGACGACGCACGCCAGAGCCTTGCCGTTATTGTTGGTGGCGAATTGGCGGACGTTTTCAATTACAACAACATGCGGGCGTTTTGCCGCCACGATACGCGCCACTTCCAGAAACAAATTGCCGCGCGAGTCGGTAAATCCATGGCGCGTGCCGATAATGCTGAATGGCTGGCATGGAAGTCCGGCAAACAGGATGTCATGGTCCGGCACGGTGTCGGCGCGAATGGCGGAAATATCGCCATATGGATGGATACCGAAATTGCGCTCATAAACCTCGCAAGCGTTGGCGTCGATGTCGGACGCGAAAACACAATCAAGGCCAAGACTGGAGGCGGCGGTGTGAAAGCCGCCAACCCCACAGAATAGATCAGCGAACGTGCTTAGTCTTTCTCTTGATGTGGGCTGGTGGGCTGGTGGGCTGGTGGGCTTTTACTTTAATGCCCTTCACCGCCTGTGGCGAGTCCACAATCGCGTCCACAATCTCGTCGAACTTACCGTAAAGCGGATTCGGCGCGAACTTGGACTTCGCGGTCATGCCGTTAAATCCTTGTATGAAAGCCGTCGTCCAAACATACCTGAAACAACGGCGTCAATCAGTTTCATGGTGCTGTGCCCGCTGTTTTGGCGTCCAGCGAACTCATTCACATAACGATGCAGATGCTTCTCGCTCATATGATGGAAAGTGCCGTAGTGGCCGCGTTTCAACACCGCCCAGAACGACTCGATGCCATTGGTGTGTGCCTCGTCACGCACATATTCACCAACGCTATGTTGCACAGCTTCGTGCACATACCCGCGCAAACCTACATATCCCAGGTGACCGTCCGAATAAACCGTCGCACCGCGCCGCACATTTTCAACAATGGCGGCGCGAAGGTTAATACCGTCGGTTTTCGAGATGGGGAAGGCTCGCACACGTCCATCACGTTCGCGCATGCCCATGACTGGCTTTTTGCCGACAGCACCACGTCCAACCTTCAATCGTTTATGCACGTGTTTGTTTTTTTGCTTGCCGCCAATATAGGTTTCATCGACCTCAACCTCACCACTGAGAAACCCGTCGCGTAACGCAAATGCTTCGCGAATTCGATGCTCAAGAAACCATGCCGTCTTTTGCGTCACACCCAATTCCTTCGCCAACTGGGGGCTGGAAATGCCTTTGCGGGCAGAGGTCATGAAATATACAGCCATAAGCCATTCACGCACGCCCAACTTGCTTTCCGCAAGGATCGTGTTTGTGCGGACGCTAAAATGCTTCCGACACGCCCGGCACCTGTAGGGCATAGGCCTTGCGTCTTTTACATCAGCGATATCATCGGAGCCGCAGTACGGGCACTGACGCCCGTTAGGCCAACGGCGTGACTCGATAAACGCCACTGCGGATTTCTCATTCGGAAATCGCTCCACAAACTGAAAAACACTAAGGGTTTCGGGCTGTTCGACCTTACACATGATGACGGCTCCCCATTCCTAAAAAAGAACGCAAAGCGCGCCAGGGCCCGGGTCGCCGACCGGTGCTATTATGGGCGGCGGCAGAGGGATTCCGCTTCTTGGAACTGTTTGTTCACCTCCTCATTCTGCTCGTATTGACCCGCGCCTTCGGCGAGGGCGCCGCACGCCTCGGCCAGCCGTCGGCGGTCGGCGAACTGGTTGCCGGAGTCGTCCTCGCCGCCGCAATCGCCCAATTCGGGGCCGATGTCCCGTTCCTGGCCGGCCTCGCCGACAGCGCGCTGCTCGATTTCGTCGCCGACTTCGGCATCTTTTTTCTGGTGCTGATGGCGGGGATCGAAATGCGGCCGCAGGAGATGGCGGAGTCGTCCAAGACGGCCTTCGTGGTCGCGCTCGGTGGCATGTTTGTGCCGTTGGCGGCCGGGTTCGGCCTTGCCTGGGTGTGGATCCCGGAAAACGACCTGCATCACGCCCAGGCGTTCCTGGTCGGTGTCGCGGTGTCGATCTCGGCGATCCCGGCGACGGTGAAAGTGCTGATGGACTTCGGCGTTCTGCACCAGCGATTCGGCCGCGTCATCGTCTCGGCGGCGGTATTCGACGACATCTTCGGCTTAATGCTCCTGGCGCTGTTGACCGGCGTTATGCAGACCGGCGTGATCCCCGATGCCGGCACCCTGGCCCTGCTGGTGATCAAGGTCGCGGTGTTCTTTGCGATCACCGTCACCCTCGGCGTGCACGTCTATCCGCGCCTTAGTCGGCGCATCAAAGAGACCCAGATGGCGGCGCTCGAGTTCAGTGCACTGCTCGGTGTCGGACTGGCTTACGGTCTTCTGGCCGAGGCGCTGGGCATGCACTGGGTGATCGGCGCCTTCATGGCCGGCCTCTACTACGAGCGGCCGCGGGTCGGCGAGCCCGCGTATTCCGACATGAAATTGGTCGTCGGTACGATCACCAGCGGCTTTCTGGGGCCGCTGTTCTTCGCCACCATCGGCATGCGGGTCGATCTCGGCGCGGTGACAGCCGTGCCTGTGTTCCTGGTCGTGCTGCTGGTGGTCGCGTTTCTCGGAAAGTTCATCGGCGCTGGCTTGCCGGCGTGGATACTCGGTCTTCCGAGACGCGAAGCGGCTGCGATCGGGATCGGCATGGGCGCCCGCGGTGCCGTCGAACTGGTGGTCTTGAGCATCGCCTACGAGGCCGGCCTGTTTGCGGCCTCAGATGGTATTCACCCGGTGGTGGACAACCTATACTCATCGTTGGTGGTCATGGCTGTGGTGACGACGCTCGCCGCACCGCTTCTGCTGAGACGGGTTTTGGCGACACCGCGAGAGGCCGATCCGAGCGACGAAACCTCCCCGCCGTCGGGTTGAACCCGTGCCAGCCAATCGCCGGGATCAAAAGCGGGCGAAATCATTCGACATGATCAAAAAATGCACTAGCATCCCAGCACTCGGCGCAACGGGAGCATCGCGATGAAAAAGGTTCTGATCGGTCTCGCCGTTGTGGTCGTCGGCATCGTTGCCGCGCTGCTCATCGCTCCCAGCTTCATCGACTGGAACCAATACAAGGGCGAGATCACCGCCCAGGCCAAGGCGTTCACCGGCCGCGATCTGGCCATCGACGGCGACCTGAAGGCGACCATTCTTCCGGCCCCGGCGGTCGTCGTCGAAGGGATCCGCCTGGCCAACGCCGTAGGCGCCGGCGCCGCCGACATGGTGCGCCTGAAATCCGTCGAGGTGCGCGTCGCCCTCGGTCCGCTGCTCGGCGGCCGGGTCCAGGTGGAGACGGTCAAGCTGGTCGATCCGGTGATCCAGATCGAGAAGCTCGCCGACGGGCGATGGAACTTCGACTTCGCCACCGAAGAGAATGCCAAGGATGCGGCGGCCCCACCAACCCAAGCACCATCGGAAGGCGACGCCGCCGACTCACCCGTGGCGTTGCAGCTCGACCGGCTGCTGATCGAGAACGGTGTCTTCGTCTACCGCGACACTGCGGCTGGCGTCGAGGAACGGATTGACGGCCTGGACGCCCGATTCGCCGTGGCGTCGTTGGAGGGACCCTTCGAGGCCGAGGGGACCCTGACGGCCCGGGGGATCCCCCTGCAGTTCGATGTCGCCGTCGGCAAGGTCATCGAATGGCGGACGATGCCGTTCAAGGCGGCGATCTCGACCGAGCGCGGCGCGACGCGGATCGAGGTCGGCGGCACGCTCAGCGGCCTGGCCGACGAGCCCCGGTTCACCGGGAAGTTCGATATTGAAGCGGGCAATCTCGCCGGATTGATCCAGGCCGTGGCGGAGGGGCCGCTGCCCGGGATTGTCGGCCGGGCGTTCTCGGTGAAGGGCGCGGTGTCGGCATCGACGACGGCGGCGGAAACCGAGCAAATCGAGATTCAGTTCGGCGATGCGACGGGAACGGCGAAAGCGTCGGCGATGTACGGAGACGATCTTTCGGCAGCGGTCGAGGTGGCGCTCAACCGGGTCGACATCGACAAGTGGATGGCGCTGCCGCCGTCCGGCGCGGCGACGGCGGCGCCGGCGGAATCCGGCGAACCAGCACCGGCGACGACAGGCGGAGCCGCGTCCGACAGCGGTGCCTTCGAAATCCCGGCCGACATCGCCCTCTCGGTCGGCGTCACCGTCGAGGCCGCGATCTTCCGTGGTGGCGTCATTCGCCAAGCCCGGGCGACGGCCGATCTGGCCGCGGGTGAGATCACCATCAGCCAGATCACCGCGCAGTTGCCGGGCGGGTCCGAGTTCGCCGTGTTCGGGTTCCTCACCGCCGCCGACGGGGCACCTCGCTTCGACGGCGAGATCGAGTCCTCGGTGCCTGACCTGCGCAGCGTGCTGCAGTGGCTGGAGGTCCCGGTGCCGGACGTCCGAGCGGACCGTCTGCGCAAGCTGGGATTGAAGGCAAAGCTGGCGGGAACGCCGGAAGCCATGCAGGTCCGCGACGTGGACCTGCAGGTCGATTCCTCCCGAGTGACGGGCGGTGTCACCATCGCCGCCACCGAACGATTGTCGTTCGGCGCCGATGTCACCGTCGACCAGATCAATCTCGATGCCTATCTGCCGGCCGCGGGCTCGTCCGCCGAGGGTGGAGACACGGCCCAGGCATCGGCGGGCGCGGCCCAGGAAGAGGGCCCATCCAATGATCCCGCCGATCCGTTTGCTGCGCTGGCGGCGCTCGGAAGCTTCGACGCCAATCTCAAGGCGAGGGTCAAGTCGGCGACCTTTGGCGGCGCGCCGATCAAGGAGCTGGTCGCCGATGTGACGCTGTTCGGTGGGGCGTTGGACATCCGCCGCGCCAGTGTCGGCGATGTCGCCGGGGCGTCCGCCAACGTGACCGGCAAGCTCAAGGGTTTCGGCGCGGTGCCGTCGGCGGACGGACTGACGGCGACGTTCAAAGCCGGCGATCCGTCGCGATTGTTCGACCTCGCCGACACCGCGCCCCCGCCGCAGCTTGCGAACCTCGGTGCCGTCAGCGGCACCGTGCGGCTCGACGGGCCGGTCCTGGGGCCGAACATCGACGCTGCCTTGAAAGCCGCAGGCGGCGATATCGGTGCCAAGGGTGCGGTCAAGCTGCTGCCGGCGCCAGCGTTCCAGGGGAGCGCCCGCATCCGCCAGCCCGACGTCAATCGCTTGCTGCGCACGGTGGCCATCGACTATCGGCCATCGGGACAAATCGGTGCCATCGACGTTCAAGCCAATGTGGTCGGCGACCCGTCGGCGGTGTCGTTGACGGACATTGAAGGGAAGATCGGAAACACCGCCCTTGCCGGTGCGGCGGCGGTGACGCTGGCCGGGCCCCGGCCCAAGATCTCCGCCGATCTGATCACCGGCGCCTTGGTCGTCGATCCGTTCCTGCCGGCCGAGCAGACCGCGGGACTGAACGCCTACGTGACGCCCGTCGCGTGGCGCATTCCGGTGAAACCCGAACGGGAACCCTCTTCGCTGCTGCGCCGGACCGCGGTCTCCCAGCGCTGGTCGCGCGAGCCGGTCGATCTTTCGGCTCTGCAGGCCTTGGACGCCACGGTCAAGCTGCGCTCCGACGCCATCACCTATCAGGCGTACACCGTGGAGAACGCGGATATCCAGGCCAACCTCACCGGCGGCGTGCTGACCGCCGAGCGGGTGGCGGGGGCGCTGTTCGGCGGACCGCTGGTCGCCGCGGCCCGCGTGGACGCGACCGCCGTTCCCCGAATCAGCGCGAATGTGAAGCTCGACGGTGCCGACGTCCGCCGGGCGACCATCGCCGCGACCGGGAAGCCCATGGCCAGCGGGCGCATGACCCTGAACACCGAGTTGACGACCGCCGGCGGCAGCGTCGCGGACTGGGTCTCGTCGCTCAATGGTGCAGGGTCCGTGGCACTGACCCAGGTCGACGTTGCCGCTGCGGCGCGCGGATCGGCGTTGGCGCCGTTGCTCGGCTTGTTCCAGGGCCTCGGGCAATTGGGGTCGGTGCTCGCCGGCGGTACGGCCAGCAGGCGCGCCGACATTACCGGCAGCTATCGGATCACCAACGGCGTCGCGCGGTCCAACGACCTGCGGCTCGCCTACTACTTGGGCAATGGCGCGGCGGCCGGAACCGTCGACCTGCCGGCGTGGCAGCTCGACGTCGCCGGCGAAGTGAAACTGGCGCAGAACGTGTTGACCGGATTGCTCGGCCGCGCCACCGGTGGGGGCGTACCGGACACGGTCCCGTTCCAGATCCGAGGGCCGCTGGACGCCCCCAACGTCAACATCGAGACGAAGGGCCTGGCAGCGGGCGGACTGCCCATCCCTGGTCTCGACAAACTGGGCGAGAAGACGGGCATCGGCGGCGTGCTCAACAAGCTGATTCCGGGGGCCACGGGGGGCAGCGGCAGCTCGGCGCCGTCATCTCAGCCGCAAACCGCGCCGGCACCGGGTACTCAGTTGCCGCCGCCGCCGTCGACCCAGCAACAACAGCAGCAGCAGAAAACGCTGACGCCCCAGGACCTGCTCAAGGGCCTGTTCAAGCGATAGGTCTAGCGGTTTCCTTGGCGTTCGAGAGCACGAACACACGAATCGCGCTCGACAGGTTGCCGTCGCGGCGCTGATCGATCTCGGTCACCAACTGATTGATGGACGTGCCGCGAGCCCGGGCGATCGCCGCGAGGGCATCCCAGAACGCGTCTTCCAGCGACACACTGGTCGCATGTCCGGCAATCAGCACCGACCGTTTGCGAAGCCGTGTCCGCATCTCCTGAGTTTAGGGATCCGGATACCGAAGGGCGAGGCTCTCCACATGGCGGCCCAGGACTATCCGGTGGCGCCGAGGCCCGTGGCGATGGCGTTGACGGTCAGAAGGAGCTGCGACTCGAGACCCTTGGCGGTGTGCGAGCCGGGTTCTGCCCGTTGCGCCCGCCACCGCCGCAGGACGTCGATCTGCTGGTAGTGCAAGGCGCGAAGCGCATCCTGACGGATGCTGAGCGTGGCATGGATGCGGGGCCGGCGTTCGTCGAGCGGGCCGCCGAAGATCGCCTCCATCATCCGTTGGGTACGGTCGAACTCATCGGCGATCAGCGCCATTACCCTGTCGCGGGTGTCCGTGTCCTCGACCAGCTCCGCGTAGGCGCGCATGAGATCGAGGTCGGCACCGGCGACGCTGGTTGCCACGCTGCTGACAATGTAGCGCAGCGGCGACCAATCGAACGCCTGGCGACGAAGGGCTTCGAAGGTCGCGGGATCGTCGTTCTGAAGCCCCTCTAGGGCACTGCCCGTCCCGTACCAGCCCGACAGGTAGAACCGGGATTGGCTCCAGCTGAACACCCAGGGGATGGCCCGCAGATCGGCGAGCGTGCGCTTGCCGGTGCGCCGCACGGGCCGGGAACCGATCTGCGCTGACTCGATGGCGTCGATGGGCGTCGCTTGGCTCCAGAATGTCATGAACCCTTCGGTGCGCAGCAGAGATTCGTACACCCGCCGTCCAGCCTCGGCGAGCCGGTCCATCACCGGCGCAAGGGGATGGTCGCCCGCCGGTTCGGTTTGCTGCCTCAGCGTGGCGCCGGTGACACCGGCCAGCAGCAATTCGAGATTGTGCGCGGCGGTAATGCGGTTGGCGTACTTGTGCGAGATCACTTCGCCCTGTTCGGTAAGGCGCAGATCACCTCGCAGGGCGCCATCCGGCAGGGCATTGAGGAAGCGATGGGTCGGTCCGGCCCCTCGGCTGACTGTGCCCCGCCGCGGCCGTGGAAGAACCGGATGCACACGCCGGCTTGCCGGCCCACCTCGACCAGCGCCTCCTGGGCGCGGTAGAGCGACCACAGGCTGGTCAGTATCCCGCCGTCCTTGTTGCTGTCGCTGTAGCCGATCATCACCTGCTGCACAGGAGCGTCCAGCCCGCCGCGCTCCGCCTGATAGGCAAGCGACCGCCGGGTCAACGGATGGTCAAGGAACGCGCCGACGATCACAGCGCTTCGCTCGAGGTCGCCAATCGTTTCGAACAGAGGCGCCACCGGTATCTGACAGACCGGTCCGTCTTCACCATCAACGATGAGCCCGACCTCGCGGGCGAAAACGTAGACCGCCAGGATGTCGGAGACATCACGGGTCATGCTGACGATGGAACTGCCCACTCCGTCGGCGCCGTGTGCGGCAATATATGCTTGGAGCTCCCGGTAGCAGCCGAGGGTGGCGTCGGCCTCCGGCCCGACGCTCGTGTCGGCGCGAGTGAACGGCCGCAGGGACTTGAGCTCGGCAGTGAGCAGAGCACGCTTCCTCTCCTCGCTCCACTCGGGGTAATCACCGCCGTCCAATCCAGCCGCCGTGAGCATTTGGGCCAGGGCAAGGTCGTGGAACCGGCTGTTTTGCCGGATGTCCAGCTTGGCAAGATGGAAACCGAAGGTGGCGGCCATCTTCATCACCGGGAGTACCTCCGCGTCGGCGATGCGCTGGCCGCCGACCCCCTCCAGCGCGTCGCGGAGCGTCGCCAGATCGCCGGCTAGTTCCGAGGCGCGCGAATAACGGACCTTCACATCCGCTCCGACGTCGTCTTCGGCCGGGAGCCGTGCCAGCATGAGCTGGACGAACTGGCGCCACGATTTTTCGGGGTTTCGCCGCGCAGCTTGGCGGCCACGTTCGCCGAGCCGCCCCGCCAAATCATCGATGCGAGCGGTGAAATCCGCTGGCGGCCGTTGCTGGCGGTCCGAGAGGCTGAGCCGCGCCACCAATCGTGTCAGCTCGCTCCGCAGCAGGCCAAGGGCGTTGTCGCGCAACGTGCGCAGGGTCTGGCGCGTGACGTCTGCGGAAACCAGCGGGTGGCCGTCACGGTCGCCGCCGACCCAGGTGCCGAATGAGAGCTCGGGCCGCAAGCGAGGATCGTCGAGAAGCGCCGCATCGAACCCGGTGTCCCGCCAGGCCTGGTTCATCCGCCAGTCGACGAGCCGCAGGATGCTGGGGAACACGTTCCTCAAATAATGGATGACATTGCGCAGTTCGGAGGCGACATCGGGCTTTTCGAGGAAGACTTCGCCGGTTCGCCACAGCAATTCCAGGATCGCCTTGATGTCGTTGCGGACCGCGTCCTGCTCGGCCGGTGAATACATGGTGTTTTCGCGCTGAAGCAGCAGCAGATACAGGGCGCGGTGGTGTTCGAGCACGGTCTGACGCTTGGCCTCGGTCGGGTGGGCGGTAAACACCGGTTCGACCCGGATCACCGGCAAGGCCGCGGCGATGTCTCCGCCGGCGAGCCCCCGGTCGCGGAGCTGGGCGAGGTTGTCCTCCCATGAACCGGGATCCTGGTGAAGCCGGTTCTCGACCTGCAAGGCGCGGCGGCGCTGGGCGATGGCATTCTCCTCGACCATGTTCAGAAGTTCGAAGGCGATGCAGGCCGCCTGGATGCCCGGGACGGAACTGTCCGTCGAGGCCGGTCGGGCCTCCGCCGTACGCCAGGCGAGGCATCGAGCGATGTCGTGCTCGCCCATGTCCTCCAGGACCTCGGCGAAGCACTCCATCAGGTACGCCAGGTCGCTCCTCAGTTTTCCGTCATCAAGGACGGCGTGCTCCGGATCGGTCATCGGGAGCCCTCCGGTGTTGCCAGCGATCAGGTGGGGAACGGCACGGGGTACACCGTTCAAATGGGAATGCCGGTAGAGGATTCCAGCGCCGTGGCCGGCAGCGCGCAGGCTATGGTTCGACGGTCTCCATTCGTCGCTCAACGCTCTCGGCGTCGGCGCCCCTGGGAAACAGTCGGGTAGCGTGGCCCATCTTCCGCCCCGGTGCGCTCCCGTCCTTGCCGTAAATGTGAAGGGCTGTGTCGGGCTCGGTACTCAGCTCCCGCCAGCGGTCGACGGCGTCGCCCAGCAGGTTGCCCATGACCGCGTCGGCGTGGCGCCGGGGCGATCCCAGTGGCCAGCCACAGATGGCACGAACGTGCTGCTCGAACTGGCTGACCACGCAGGCATCGGTGGTCCAATGGCCGGAGTTGTGGACCCGCGGCGCCAGCTCGTTGACGAACAGCCCGTCGTCGCCGTCGGCGCCGAAGAACATCTCCACACCCATCACGCCGACATAGTCGAGCATTGCAACGATCCGCTCCGCGATCGCCTTGGCGCGCGCCTCCACCGCGGCGGAAACGCCGGCGGGAACGGTGCTCCGCGCGAGGATGTGCTGCTCGTGGTCGTTTCGGACGGGATCGTAGCAGGCGCTGCGGCCGTCTAGTCCCCGCGCGACGATGACCGACAGCTCGCAGGTGAACGGGACGTACGCCTCGACGATGGCCGGCGCGTTGCCGAACTCAGCCCAAACCCGCTCCGCATCCTCGGGTGCGGAGACGACCGCCTGGCCCTTGCCGTCGTAGCCGAAGCGGCGGGTCTTGAGCACCGCCGGAACGCCAACCTCGGCAAGCGCCCGGCTGAGGCCGTCGGAGGTCGACACCTCGGCGAAGGGGGCGGTGGCGATGCCCGCATCCCGCAGGAACGATTTTTCCAGGAACCTGTCTTGGGCGACGGCGAGGGCCTTCGGCGACGGACGGACCGGAACGAGGCGATCGAGGAACGCAGCGACCGGTCCCGGGATGTTTTCGAATTCGTATGTGACGACATCGACCGCGCGGGCAAATTGGGTGAGCGCCGCTTCGTCCTCGTACGCCGCGACGGTCGATGCGGCCACCTGCGCCGCCGGACGGTCGGTCTCGGGGCAGTAGATGTGCGACCGAATGCCCAGACGCGCCGCGGCCAGCGCCAGCATCCGGCCGAGCTGACCGCCGCCGAGAATCCCAATGGTCGCGCCGGGGGCCAGGGGCGGGACGTCCCCCGCCATCACGCCGGCACCGGAGCGTCGGCGACCGCCGCGGACTGGGCGTCCCGCCACGCCTGCAGCCGCTCCGCTGTGCCCGTATCGCCGAGGGCGATCACGGAAGCCGCCAACAGCGCCGCGTTGACCGCGCCCGCCCGGCCGATCGCCAGAGTACCCACCGGCACCCCGGCGGGCATCTGGACGATGGACAGCAGGCTGTCCTGGCCCTTGAGCGCGGCACTTTCCACCGGCACCCCGAACACCGGGAGGATGGTCATCGCCGCCGTCATGCCCGGAAGGTGCGTCGCGCCCCCGGCACCGGCGATGATCACCTTGAGGCCGCCGTCCTTGGCACTACGGGCGTAGTCGTACAAGCGGTCCGGCGTGCGGTGGGCCGAGACGATGCGCGCTTCGAACGGGATCTCCAGCGTCTCCAGGATGGCGGCGGCGTGTTGCATGGTCTGCCAGTCCGACTGGCTGCCCATGATGATGCCGACCTCGGTCCGCGCGACCATTGAGAATCCCCCCAGCTCGTCGACCAGACGTTCCCCTCTCCCGACCGAGACCGGCAGGTTTGGTGTCGTCGCTCTGCATACGGTGACCATCTAGATCGATACGGGCAGGCCGAGATGCAACCGCCGCAACCGAGCTATTTGCCCGGCGCAAACATCGGAAAAACCTATCAATTGAAGCCCGGAATTCGCGTTGATTATCGAATCTGCACCCCCATATGCTGCGTTTGCGAAATGAATTCTGGGGGGAGCCGGTCGTGCGCGAAATCGTCGAACAACTTGAACTTAAACGATCTTTGGCGCGTGCCGGCGGAGGGGAGAAGCGAGTCGCAGCGCAGCACAAGCGGGGAAAGCTGACGGCACGGGAACGCATTCGCGTCCTGTTCGATCCCGACTCCTTCGAGGAGTGGGACATGTTCGTCGAGCACCGCTGCCACGACTTCGGCATGGCGAAGACGCGCGTGCCCGGAGACGGCGTCGTCACCGGATACGGTACCGTCAATGGCCGGCCGGTGTTCGTCTATGCCCAGGATTTCACCGTCCTCGGCGGCAGCCTCTCGGAAGCCCACGCCGAGAAGATCTGCAAGGTCATGGACACCGCATTGAAGTGCGGCGCGCCGGTGGTCGGCATCAAGGATTCGGGCGGCGCGCGCATCCAGGAGGGTGTCGCGTCGCTGGCCGGGTACACGGAGATCTTCCGCCGCAACGTCCTCGCGTCGGGGGCGGTGCCGCAGATCTCGGTGATCATGGGACCGTGCGCCGGTGGAGCCGTGTACTCCCCGGCGCTGACCGATTTCGTGTTCATGGTCCGCGACCGCGCCCACATGTTCGTCACCGGGCCGGACGTCGTGCGCCAGACCACCCACGAAACCATCTCGCAGGAGGACCTCGGCGGCGCCAGCATCCACACCACCCGATCGGGCGTCGCCGATGCCGCCTTCGACGACGATGTCGAATCCCTTCTCTACGTGCGCCGGCTGCTTAATTTCCTGCCCGCGTCGAACCGCGCCGAGCCGCCGGAACGCCCCACTTACGACCCCGTCGACCGGGTCGAGATGTCGCTGGATACCCTGGTCCCTGAGAACCCCAATGTCCCCTACGACATGCGGGAACTGATCCTCAAGACCACGGACGAAGGGCACTTCTTCGAGATCAAGGCCGATTTCGCCCAGAACATCATCGTCGGGTTCGGCCGGCTGAACGGCCGCACGGTCGGCATCGTTGCCAATCAGCCGATGGTGCTCGCCGGCTGCCTGGACATCGACGCATCGGTGAAGGCCGCACGGTTCGTGCGTTTCTGCGATGCGTTCAACATCCCATTGGTGACCTTCGTCGACGTTCCGGGCTTCCTTCCCGGCGTCGATCAGGAGCACGACGGCATCATCCGCCATGGCGCCAAGCTTCTCTATGCTTATGCCGAGGCGACCGTGCCGAAGGTCACGGTCATCACCCGCAAGGCCTACGGCGGCGCCTATGCGGTGATGGGATCCAAACATCTGCGTGGCGACATCAACTTCGCCTGGCCGACGGCGGAAATCGCCGTGATGGGGGCGAAAGGTGCAGTCGAGATCATCTTTCGCAATGAACTCGGCGACGACGACCGCATCGCTGCGCGCATCGAGGAATACGGCAGCACCTTCGCCAATCCGTTCTCGGCGGCACGCCGCGGCTTCATCGACGACGTGATCATGCCCCACAGCACGCGCCGGCGTTTGTGCAAGGCGCTGACCATGCTGCGGGGAAAGCAGGTCGAGACGCCGTGGAAGAAACACTCCAACTTGCCGCTGTGACGGGAGAGCGTCGGTGTTCAAAAAAATTTCGGAGTAGCAAGTTATGGGCTTGACGCGATCTCCGCTGTGCCGTACATTATGGGCATAGGGAGGCAGTGCCATGAACTTGTTCACGATCTTTCGCCAGTTTCCCGATCAGGAAGCGTGCATCGCGCATCTCGAAGAACTGCGCTGGAGCGACGAGCCGCACTGCCCACTTTGCGGATCGTTTAATGT
>Ga0209568_1000498_pt1 | contig 13699 bp, 5 predicted proteins | sample WorMetOlspDAHAB2_FD_187406 | JGI IMG/M metagenome (GOLD analysis project Ga0209568, IMG submission 187406) | Marine gutless worms symbiont microbial communities from Max Planck institute for Marine Microbiology, Germany - Olavius sp. DAHAB.2... ...
TACTCATGCCAGTCCATTTAGACCTGACAAAGACATCTGTATCGGAAAAGGCCTCGATGCAGATGGTAATCCGAAGATGGGTGTTGGTCAGATGGAAATTGAAGTAGGAGCTGATTTACAGCTTGAAGCGAGCAGGGTGCTGCATGTTTTCGGAGCGCCTGCACCTCTATTTAAGCCTGATGCGAAGGAGAAGATCGTAGATGCTCTTTTCATCAAGAATCTCCTCCCTAGTTCCGAAGACCTTGATCACGCAACGCCTGCAAATGGTGGATTGTATATTGCTGGTGCATCTCGAATTTTTGCTGTGGATGGTGCAACCGGAATGAAAGTACGCTTGTACTCCCCTCGTGAGGAGGATGATAGTTCCAGCGATCCATATCTGGCAGTAATGTGGTTGTTAGACCAATCTTCCGTAGTCCCTGTTGAATTCGTTGCCTCTGGTAATGAGCATGATGTACTGGCAATCGTGTTTAAAGACGATGCCCATGTTAGCGATATAAGTGGACTAGCTGAAGGTGTGGCAGGTACATCCAGAGCTAAGACGTTTGTGATATTCGATCGAGGTAGGGCTATTTCTGCTACTTTAGATGGCGAAATGTCTGGTGATCTGACTGTTGTCGCCTACAGTGGGACCACGATCTTAACTGAAAAGAATACATACACAGGTCAGACGCATGTAGCGTGGCTGTCTATACTAAAGGGGCGGCTTGGGTCATTTGGTGATAGTGTTATCACAATCTATTCTGGTATAAAGGACCCTGATGGTGCTGAGTTGTTTCCTCCTGGAAGGATTGAGCTGAGTCACTTTGTATTAGAGGAGGATGGTAACAGCTTCAGTAATGAGGTAGTAGCTCGTAATGTTCCCGATCGCCTCTTAGATTTAGATAATGACCATCAACCTGGTTCACCGGGAAAGTTAGTGAAGTCTTCAAATATACCTGGTGTGCTAAGCTTGACTGGAGCTCTGAAGGGCGGAGTTGTCATAGATATCAAGAAAGCCCAGGATGTAGATGGCTTGAACGGCGTAAAATTGGCTCAAGATGCTGGTGATGAGACAGATGCTGAGTTCCATTTCGGAGATTCTGTTATACTCGATTTAGGTGGTCACAGCAGGACCATTGCTGGTCTAAATAGTTCTTCGGCTGATAGTATAGTCGATGGTGGTTCCGACGGTGGGGTCGCTATGGTCCTCGATGTCAATGAAGGTAGAGACCTTGTCTTCGATGGTGAGATCAAGAAGATCAGTGAGCTCACCAAGCGTGGTGCTGGAAAGCAAAGACTGTCTGGTAAGATTTACAAGGGTTCTGAGAATGATGCTATCACGGCTGTTCGGGTTGAGGGCGGTGAGCTGGAGGTCAAATATGATTATTTTGTAGGCAATCCTCCGGTGACGCTGTCTGGTATGGATGCAACTTTTGTGGTGTACAGTGATGAAACCACAAAGCAGACTTTCTCAAATCCTGTGCTAGAAGAAGAAGCAGAAGAAGGTACTCTAGTGAAGGGTGGTACGGGAATTTTAGCGTTTACTGGAGGAGAGTGGAGCTCTGATGGAGTATTGGCCATATCCATGTTCCTTGTTAGATCTGGAACGGGTGTGCTAGCGCGTCCAGCCGGGCCGGAAGCCCCCGATAGTCTAAACGCAGCTAGAACAGTGGTCGAGGTCGAAGGTGATGGTATCTTTTCTCTAGATGGTGTTGATACTATCCTTGCTGGACTGCAAAGTGATATAGAGGCGGGTTCATCTACGGGGGAGAAAGTTTCAGGTCTTCCAACAGATTCTGGGGACGTTACCTCACTGCCTGTATTAACCCTCAAGCCTAAGGAAGGGAAAGTATACACTCATAACTCTGATATCGAGGATGTGAAGAAAATCGTCATAGATGGTTCGGGAGTCCAGAAGCTACTGGGCAGGGTGACGAGAAATGCAACTAAGGATGGAAGTCCAGTTGTATCATATGACGAGACTATCGTGGAGATGCAGGGAGGTGAGTTGCAGATCGTTAGCGACGTTTTTGATCCTCTTATTAAAAATGCACCTGTGAAAGTGTATTCCGGTTCGAAGTTGGTGCTACTCGCGCCGGTGACTCCTGATGGAAAGTTCGAAAATCCTCTCCAAGGTGGTGATGACAAAGGTTATGGTGTGCTTGAGTTCAGGGATGGTGCGAAGATAAAGGCCGGTATGGACCTGTCCAAGTTTGCTGTGCAGGTAACTGGTGCTGAATTCAATTTTATTGGAGTAAGCGAGCGTATTGGCGGTTTAATCTCAGATAACGAGGCTCTAGAAGTTAAGAATGAAAATGATGCTGGTGTTAGTACTCCCTTGACTGTGAATGTGGCAGCGGGTGAGGACCATGTTTTCAAGGGGAGATTGGCATCCGATCTCGCTTTGGAGAAGGATGGGCCTGGGAAGCAAACCGTCGGTATTCCTGAAGGTTACGGAGAGGGTTTAACTATCAAAGATGGTACTCTGGCAGTGAATCTTCTTGGGAATATGGCAGCTGGGATTGTTGTTGCTGAAGATGCAAAGGATGCTGCAGCGATTGATATTATCTTGCCAAAAATAAAAGATGAAATAGAGCTTTCTGGGAAAATGGATGTCTCCGGTAAGGGTGTAGTCAAGATTCTAGCTCCTTCTACAGAAGATGGTGATGGAGCTGCAGAAGATGGTGATGTAGCTGCGTCTAGTGAGAGGAAGGTAGTAAGGTACCTCAATACCGATCCTAGGTCTGAGACTGAGGGCTCGACTAAAGGTGTCCTCAAGATTACTAAAGACGTTGATTTCATGCTCGGAAGCAGGACTGGCACGGCTGCAGATCTTGCGACAGGTGTCACGGTAGAAGAGGAAGGAAGGTTCGGAGGTGTTGGTGTCGTCCATGGTAAACTGATCATCAAGAAAGGTGGTGTGCTTGCTCCAGGTAACTCGATTGGTGAAGTGACAGCTGAGAATGGTGCTGTGCTGGAGACTGGCATGTCCTACGAGGTTGAAAGCGGACTTGATGGCGATGACGACTGGAAGGCAGATGTGATCAAGACCCCAGAAGATGCTGAGGAGGGTATCAAAATAGAAAAGGGTGTCACTCTCGTCTTGAAGAAGGTTGATGGAGCAGTTGAGTCTGACTATGCAGATCCAACTAGATATGAGGCTGCTAAAACGATCATCCATAATCACACAGGTCATCGCTTTGCTTTGATTGATTTTGGTGACTTAGATAAAAAGATGCAGCCCGTCATCGAGCATAAAGAGACTGGTGGGATTACTGAGGTCACCTTGGCCTGGCAGGCCTTCGAGGAGGATAGATTTGAGACACTCGAGGGTGCTTCTGACGATCAGAAGTCAATGGGAGCCATTGTAGATGCTTTGGGTCCAAGCCATCGTCTATATCAGATCATGCTAGCAGTTTCCAAAGAGTCGGCTTTAAATGTCCTGGAGGCACTTTCCGGTGAAATCTACGCCAAGGAGATGAAAGTCTTACTCGATAACTCTGAAATTATAAAAAAGGCGATTTCTAGTCGCATGCAAGAGGCAGCCATGTTGGGAACGAAAACCGAAGTCGTCTCATGGGGTGGTGTAATTGCAAAGTATAGCTTAGTTGGTGAGTATTCCTTGTCTGATTTTGAATTAACGGACTTCGATCTTGGTGGTATGATTGGTTTCGAAATGCCTTCAGGAACTGGTCGAGCAGGTATTATGCTGGCTCAGATGAAGGGGTCTTATGGTGTCGAGGAATCCGATAAGAACGGTGTTAAGCGCATGTCAGATGGGGACAGCGACAGCTATTACGTAAGCCTGTATGGAAGTAACTCCTTCGAGAAGCATTTGGATTTGCGTGGAAGCTTCAGTATAGGTCATCATACCGCTTCTGTCTCTCGTAGTATATCCTTCGAAAATGCTGGGTCCGAAGAGGAGATGAAGAGCAATCACTCTGGTATCACCAGTAGTTTCGTAGGTGAACTGGTGCTGACTGATGTGCTCCCTTTAAAGACTACTGGTTTCTTTAAAGGACGGCATGATCTGTCACTACTTATCGATTACCTTTCCGTGTCTGGTAGAGGGTTTACGGAGCACGTTGGGTCGGGAACAGGAGAACTTGCTCTGCATGTAGAACCAAGAAACTACGATGTTCTTTCCGGGACACTGGGCGCAATGGGGTCTCTCTGCTTTGGCACCTGTGGCATTCCCGATGCCCGGTCGGTTTCCATCAATTACATGCTTGGCTTGCGCTATAAACTGGCAGATGGAGAGGGTCCCAATGCAAAATTGCATTTTTCTGGTACCTCCAGAAAACTTGAGCCATATGTTTCTACTGTTGATTTAGGGAAGAAAAGTATGGTTTTTGGTCTCGGTCTTGGGTTCAAGCCATTCTCTGGTTCAGACCTGTTGCTAACTTTTGGGGGACTTGGAGAAATATCAGATATTTCCTGTGATGTGGGAGGGGCTCTCAAGGTGAGCGGTAGCTTCTAGTCGATAGGGTCTGGGGGGTTCCTGGTGGATCTAGGAGCCTCCTGATGACTAGGTTCCGGGTTTGTTTTGTTGTGCTTGAGTGCTTCTTGTCTCTTTATGAGGATTTTCATCCTTGTAGATGTGGTATCGATCGGCAGGAGTATCTCCTAAGCCGTATTAGATGAGATCTGTTTTAACTCCCCTTATCAGGCGCAGAATGTAGTGATGCATCTCGAGGAAGGTTCATGCCCTGAGCAGAGAGAGTGATAACTCTGCTATCAGTAGTACTTTCCTAGGTGAGATGGTGCTGACTGATTGGGTATAGAATACTGACTTCAACGAGCGTCATGACCTGTTACTCCGTATAGATCATGCTTTTGTGTCCGCTAGCGAGTTTATAGAGGTCAAGGTATCGGGAAAAGGAAGACTTGGTCTGTGTGTAGAACCAAGAAAGTACCATGTCCTTTCCGGGACACTGGGTGTAATGGGGTCTTTCTGTTTTGGCACTTGTAGCATTCCATATTCCCGGTCGGTTTCCTTAAATTCCGGGACACTGGTCCGGGACACTGGGTGTAATGGGGTCTTTCTGTTTTGGCACTTGTAGCATTCCATATTCCCGGTCGGTTTCCTTAAATTCCGGGACACTGGTCCGGGACACTGGGTGTAATGGGGTCTTTCTGTTTTGGCACCTGTAGCATTCCATATTCCCGGTCGGTTTCCTTCAATTCCGGGACACTGGTCCGGGACACTGGGTGTAATGGGGTCTTTCTGTTTTGGCACCTGTAGCATTCCATATTCCCGGTCGGTTTCCTTCAATTCTCTGGTGTCGACCTTGTGCCTCTCTGACTTTTGAGGGACTTGGAGAAGTCTCCGAGCTTTCAGATGATGTGGGAGGGGGTTTCAGAGTGAGGGTCGGCTTCTAAGAAAGTCTGGGAGGCGTCTGGTGTATCTAGGATCCTCCCTGATGACTAGATACTCGGATTGTTTTGTTCCTTTTTGGGTGTTTTGTGTTTGAGGTGACATTGTCGCTTGCGGGCTGTTTTTGTCCTTGTAGTCGCGATGGAGAAGGAGTATTTCCTATACGCAGCAATAAACAAAAGTGGTTGAAGTGTGCATTGAGTCACATTGCCATCCCAAACTTGTGGTTATGGGTAGTGAGTTAGGGGCAGGACCTGATTCAGGCAAGTTGATACAAATTTGAAATCCGTTTGTTTTTGTTACACCTAAATGTACTTAGTGATCAGTAGATATGACGTATTTGGAATCTACTATTTGCCATATGCGTTCTCTTTCGCGAGACAATCCTGTTTGACCAGGTCCCGTAGGTGCTGCGATAGCGAATGATTTGTGTTTTTGTCCATTTATCTTGTTTTACTTCGTGTTTTTTTAACTGGGTGTACAGTGCCATGATATTCTCTGATATAAATTGCTTTTCAAGCTCGAGGTCCTCGTTTGCCTTGAGTGTTGTTCGGGTGTCGAGGTGCCTTCTTTACTCTCTCCTCGTTTTTTCTTTGTCTGGTGGAAGTCTGGTGCTGGGAGTCTCGTCTGCCTTTGCTTCCGATAATCTGCCTTATGTTGAATTTGATGGTGTGTACTCTTATTGCAAGGGGCCTGCTGCAAAGTACGGGATAATTGCCGATTATGAGAAGCCTGCTGCAAAGTACGAGATAATTGCCGATCTTGAAAATAATATCGAGAACCTAGTCGGTGATGGTTTCGATACGTTTGAACCAACAAAATCCATATGCATCGGAAGGGGGCTTGATGCAAATGGTGCTGTGGAGCGAGGCGCAGGTAGGCTAACTGTTTCTAATGAGGCCGTAATCAAGCTCAGCGATAATGAAGCCTTATATGTTCTGGGGGTAGAGGACAGTACAATCGATATCGAATACATCTCCTCTATCATTGCACGTCTCGAAACCGCGCCTTCTGGGCTATCTGTTGTTGTTGATAGATCTGAGATCGGTGCTGAGACTGATGCAACCAATACGGAAATAATGCTGGTTTCCAGTCTCAACGGAGAAGAGGGCGACGGTACATATCTGGCAGCAATGACTCTAAACAGAGCATCGCTCAGGAATGCTCCCATCAAATTGAAAGCTCAAGGTGCAAAGGATGTAGTGGCACTCCTGGTGAAGGATGATACCACTTTTACAAATTCGCCTATTTCAGGAGAAGAAGGTGCAGGTCTAGAGTTGGTGATACTCGGTAATGAAGAGCGTCGCTTTGTTTTAGATAACACGATTTCTGGTAGTGTGAGGGTTGTTGTTCGCGGAATGGGTGTGGAGTTTGGTCCAGAGGAAAATACATACACAGGTGGGACATACGTACTCTCCGGGGCCAGTGTAGTCGGAAAAGTAGTGTCGTTCGGTACAAAACCTATCGAAATTGCTGCTGGTGGTATTGTAGTGCTGGACAACGTTGAAATCGCTAATCTCGATAATGAAGTAATTGGTATCCCAGACCCCAGTAATCCCAACTTAAGAAGCATATTTAAAAAGACAACAGGCGGGACACTAATCATTGTGAAAGACCTGAGGTCGATTGATCTGAAAATCGAGGAAGGAGAAGCAAAATTAAGTCCAGATTCCGATGCATCTACTTCTAGGGCCTTTCTCAGCACAGGTACTACACTCGATCTAGGAGGAGTGTCCAGCAGGACCCTTGCAGGTCTAGGTAATGCGTCTGGTGAGACTAGTAATGCGTTGGTCCGTAGTGGTGATAAAGGGCACGAAGGCCAGCTGGTTTTCGATGTCAATAAGAGTGATGAGATTACCTTTGATGGGAACATCGAGGGCATCACTAACCTCATCAAGCGTGGTGCTGGAAAGCAAAGACTCTCTGGTAAGATTTACAAGATTTCAACGGATGAGAATGGAGTAGAAACACGGGACAAAATCGATGCTGTTCAGGTCGATGGAGGAGAGCTGGAGGTCAAGTATGATTATTTTGTAGGCACTCCTCCGGTGCAGGTGTCGGGTTCAGATGACATGATTGCTCAGAAGAAGAACGAGCTTAAGCAACAGAAAAGTGAACTGTCTGATTCTGCTAAAGCGTATTCTGAGATGACACATTTTGAGAAGGCTCTTCACGATGCGACACCTGAGATGCTTGAGGAGATGGCGACTCAAATGGCTGCAACTTTTACAGTGTTCAGTGATGTTAGGCAAGTAGCACGTACCTTCTCAAATGATGTGACAGGTACAGGTACTCTGGTGAAGGATGGGAGTGGAGATATCACATTCACTGGAAACGTTTTGCCATCCCTGTTGCATGTTAAAGCTAGGAGGGTCGTTTTAAAGCCAAAAAGTGGTGGTGCACAGCTAGACCTATCTGACACAGTGATACAGCTCGACGATAAGGCTTCTAGAAATCCTGTTACATTTTCTCTAGCTCGTGTTGATACTGTTATTGCTGGCCTGCAAAGTGGTGGAGCTGGTGGGGCTCTATCTAAGGCTACAGGTCTGGTTGATTTTTTAAGCTCAGATCCATTGCCTGTATTAACCATCAAGACTAAGAGGGGGAGGGTGTACAGCTATAATGGTCAAGTCGATGACATAAAGAAAATCATCATAGATGGAGAGGGAGTTCAGAAGTTCCTCTTCGGCGTGCTGAGGGATGCAACTAAGTTTAAGAGGAATGCTTATGGTCAATTAAGGAGAGTTCCAATTGTACCAGCTGACGAGACTATCGTGGAGATACACAGAGGTGAGTTGCAGGTCGTTAGCGACGCTTTTCATCCTACTATTAAAGATGCACCTGTGAAATTGTATTCTGGTGGGAAGTTTGTGCTACTCGCGCCGCTGAATGCTAATGGAAAGTTCGAAAATCCTATCCGAGGTGGTGATGGCAAAGGTTATGGTGTGGTTGAGTTCAGGGCTGGTGCGAAGATAAAGGCCGGTGCGGACCTGTCCAATTTGACTGTGCAGATAACTGGTCTTGACTTCAATCTTATGGGAATAAGCGAGAGTATTGGCGGTTTAATCTCAGATGACGAGAATCTAGAAGTTAAGAATGAAAATGATGCTGGTGTTAGTATTACCTTGGCTGTGAATGTAGTGGAAGAGAAGGAAGCTGTTTTCAGAGGAAGATTGGCAGCAAATCTTTCTTTCCTGAAGGATGGGCCAGGGAAGCAAACTGTCGGTATCCCCGACGGTTACAGTGGAACTGCAACTATCAAAAATGGCTATCTGGTCCTGAACCTTCGTGGGGATATGGAAGGTGCGATTGTTGATACTGAAGATGCGACGCCGGAAACGAAGCTTGACATTGTCCTATCAGACTCAGCTGTAACAGTACTTTCAGGGAAGATAGATGTATCCGATAACCGTGTGGTCAGGATTCTAGCTCCTTCTACAGAAGATGGTGATGGAGCTGCAGAAGATGGTGCTGCAGAAGATGCTGACGGAGCTGCAGAAGATGGTGCTACAGAAGATGGTGATGGAGCTGCAGAAGATGGAGCTGCAGAAGATGGTGCTACAGAAGATGGTGATGGAGCTACAGAAGATGGTGATGGAGCTGTAGAAGATGGTGATGGAGCTGCGTCTAAGAGGAAGGTAGTAAGATACATCAATACCGAGCCTAGAACCGCGACTGAGGGATCGACTGAAGGTGTCCTCAAGATTACTAAAGACGTTGATTTTATGCTCGGAAGCAATACTGGCACTTCTGCAGAGCTTCCGACAGGTGTCACGGTAGAAGAAGGAGCAAAGCTAGGAGGTACTGGTGTCGTCGGTGGTAAAATTACCGTCGAGAGAGGTGGTGTGCTTGCTCCAGGTAACTCGATTGGTGAACTGACAGCTAAGAATGGTGCTGTGCTGGAGACTGGTACGTCATACGAGGTTGAAAGCGGACTCGAGGGCGATGACGACTGGAAGGCAGATGTGATCAAGAGCCCAGATGATGCCAAGTCAGGCATCGAAGTACAAAATGCTGTCACTCTCGTCTTGAAGAAGGTTGAGGGAGCAAAGGCCTCTGACTATACAGATCCAGGTAGATATAAGACTGCTAAAACCATCATCCAAAAGCAGAAAGGTAAGCGCTTTGGTTTAATTGACTTTAGTGATTTGAATCGAGAGATGCAGCCCGTCGTCGATTATAAAGAACCTGAGGGGAGTTCTGAAAAGGGCTTTTCTGAGGTCACCTTGGCCTGGGAGCCTTTCAATAGTGATAGATTTGGGACAATGGCAAATGCCTCCGTCAATCAGAAGGCAGTTGGAGGCTATATTGATAAGTTGGGTCCAAAGCATCTTCTATATAAGATCCTGGTACCACTTTCCGAGGCGGAGGCTTTAGATGTCCTGGATGCCATTTCCGGTGAAATCTATGCTGAGGAGATGAAAGTTTTACTCGATAACTTCGAAATTGTGAAGGATGCAATATCCAGGCGCATGCAAGAGTGGTCCATGCGTGGAACCGGAACCGGAAGCGAAATCGTCACATGGGGAAGTATGGTTACAAACTCCAAATCGCTCGATGAGATGTCCTCCTCTGATCTCAAATTAAAGGAGCTAGCTCGTGGTAGTCTGGCTGGTGTTGAATTCCCCTTAATGACTATTCGAGCAGGTTTTGTGCTTGCTAAGGTAAATGGTTCTCGTGGTATGGAGGTATCCGATCAGGCTGGTGGTATGGAGGTATCCGATCAAGCTGGTGGTATGGAGGTATCCGATCAAGCTGGTGGTATGGAGGTATCCGATCAGGCTGGTGGTATGGAGGTATCCGATCAGGCCGGTGGTATGGAGGTATCCGATCAGGCCGGTGGTATGGAGGTATCCGATCAGGCTGGTGGTATAGAGGAATCCGATCAGGCTGGTGGTATAGAGGAATCCGATCAGGCTGGTGTTAAGCGCGATGCGTATGCTGCCACATACAGCTATTACGGAGGAGCGTATGTAAGGCAGTCTTTCATCAAGCAGAATTTAGAGGTCCGCGGAAGCCTTAGCATAGGTCAGAATGTCACTTCTGTATCTCGTAGTATCTCCCTTGAACTTGCAGATTTGTCAGAGAAGATGGAGGCGGAGGGCTCTGCTCTCACCAGTAGCTTTTCAGGTGAAGTTGTGCTGACTGATGTTATACCTTTACAGGATACTGGTTTCGAAGGGCGTCATGATCTGTTATTCCGTGTAGATCACTCTTTTGTTTCTGCTAGCGAGTTTGTAGAGACAGCTGTGTCGAAAACAGGAGAACTTGCTCTGCGTGTAGAACCGAGACAGTATCACGTTCTTTCTGGGACACTGGGTGCGATGGGGTCTCTCTGCTATGGCAACTGTGGCACTTTCGATGCCCCGTCGATTGCCCTCAATTACATGCTTGGCTTGCGCTACAAGGTGGCAGCTGGAGATGGGCCTAGTGTGACATTGAGTCTTGATGCTTCTTCTAAGAAAGATGACACATACGTTTCTACTGTCGATTTAGGCAAGAAGGCTATGGTTTTTGGTCTCAGCGTTAGCGTTCGGCCCTTCTCTGGTCTCGATCTGTCGATGACTTTTGAGGGACTTGGCGAAGTCTCTGATGCTGCGTATGGTGTAGGAGGTGCGCTCAGTGTGAGCAGTAGCTTCTAGTAAATAAAGTTTAGGAGGCTCTTGGGTTCTCGTCTAGGAGCCTCCTTTAAATCCCTGGTTGGAGGGGCTTATTATTTCTTTCTGAATGTTTTCCTGCTTGAGATTCCTTGCCGTTTGCTGGGAATTGCCGATCTTATAAGTGTTCTTTCGATCGTGCAGGAGTATTCCTGGGCCCGGTTGTGGTTCAATGAAACAATTTGCATTTATTCCTACCACTTCTAGCTTTATCGAGCCCTCTTGATGAAGGGAATGCTTGATACTTGTGATACAGATTTTTTGATCTGTTTGGTCGTTGATTTGTTTTGTATTTTAGTTGAAGTTACGCAGTGATCAGTGGATGAATCATGCCTTGATTCTATAGCGCGATCGCGCTGTCCATTTTGTGCTGGTAGATCATAGAATTGCTGCCCATTCTTGGTTGCTGGATCCAGGAGGCAGGAGCACTTTGGGCTTAGTTTGATTTCTTCGTAAAGCATTGCTTGACAACAGGGGTGTTGTGGGAGCTTTGACCGATGGGTGCTGGTGAGTATTACGGGGCTCATGGTTTCTATTTAGTGGAGCTGTGTTGTTTGAGACGCATTCTCTTGGTGCTAATAACTGGGAACGGACCTGTTTTTTGTAAATCGGGTGTTCTGTGATCTCGTATCGTGTTCTGTTAGATGGAGGGTGCTATCGTGTCTTCTGATAGTTATTTGGTTTCAGGTTCAGCGATTTTGTCCAGTCTGAGCCTTTGTGCTGTCCGAGTTTCGAGGTGCCTTCTATCCTCGTTTCTTGTTTTCTTTTTGTCTTGCGGAAGTCTGGTGCTGGGAGTCTCGTCTGTTCTTGCTGCACCTTCTGTCACGTTTGATGGTGTGTACTCCTATTGCGATGAGACTGGTACCACTCCAGTTTCTGATCCAGTGTCTGTGGTATTGAGCGAGAATACATTTACACCTGACAAAAGCATCTGTCTCGGAAAGCGCCTCGATGCCAATGGTAATCCGGAGATGGGCGCTGGTAAGCTGACAATGACTGATGGAGCTAAACTCAAGCTTCCAGCGGATAGGGTACTGCATGTTTTCGGATCGCAGGCATTTGCGGATGATGCGGAGGATAAGGTCTTAGATGCAAGTTCTATCATTAGGATCCTCGAGAATTTCGAAGGAGGAGTACATCTTTTTGCATCTGAATTTGATTTTGTGGCAGCGACAGAGGGACTAAACTACAGTCTCACAGAAGTACGCTTGAAGTCACCTCGTGAGGAGGGTGATAGCTCCAGCGGTCCATATCTGGCACTAATACGTATGAAAAATGAGGAGTTCCAGATCCCCCCTATTGGATTCTCTGACTCTGGTAATGAGCAGGATGTCTTGGCACTCGTGATTAGTGGAGATCCGAGCCCAGGTACACCATTTGATCCCATAAGTACTCTATCTGTACGTGTTGAAGATCTGGGAAGGGCATCCACAGCTAAGAAGTTTGTGATACTGCATCCAGGTGATAATGAGTCGATAAATATAGGTTTATATATGGATGGTGATGTGTCCATTATCGCCTATACTGGGACCACGACGCTTTCTTACCAAAATCACAGCACAGGTATGACACGTATACTAGCGGGAGCCAAGATAAAAATATTGGATACGGAGATATTGGGGACTGGTCCTATCAAGATATTTTCTGGTGTAAAAGACAAAGACACTAATAATGCAATTAAGGCTCCTGGATCACTACTAGTGAATGCATATCTTCTGGAACGTTGGGGTTCGAGGGGGTACCTGCAGGAACTGTATCTTGTCAGCAATGAAATAATAGCTTCCGAAACTCCCCCGGAGACAGGCCAGCAAGTGGGTGAGCCGGGAAGGGTCGAGGTTTCACTGCTATTGCGTTTTTTCGACTTTACTAAGCCTCTGAGGGGCGGGCTTGTCATGAAGATTGGGGGGCAAATTTCGGCTATTGATAAGTTTTCGGGTATTGATAGCTCGCTTGTACAGGCCAAGATGGGATTGGCTCAAGATGCTGGTGATGAGACAGATGCTGAGTTCCATTTCAGAGGTTATGTTACACTCGAGTTACGCGGTCACAACAGGACCATTGCTGGTCTACATGGTTCTTCGACTGATAGTATAGTCGATGGTGGTTCCGACACTGGGGTCGCTATGGTCCTCGATGTCAATGAAGGTAGAGAGCTTGTCTTCGATGGTGAGATCAAGAAGATCAGTGAGCTCACCAAGCGTGGTGCTGGAAAGCAAAGACTGTCTGGTAAGATTTACAAGACTTCTATGGAGGATGATGCTGGAACAACAATCTTTACCCCAATCGAGGAGGTTGTGGTTAATGCAGGTGAGCTGGAGGTCAAATATGATTATTTGGTAGGCAATCCTCCGGTGACGCTGTCTGGTGATGCAACTTTTACGGTGTACAGTGATGAAACCACAAAGCAGACTTTCTCAAATCCTGTGCTAGAAGCAGAACAAGGGACTCTAGTGAAGGGTGGTACGGGAATTTTAGAGTTTACTGGACTAGAGAGGAAGTCTGATGGAGTATTGGCCCTATCCATGTTCCTTGTTAGATCTGGAACGGGTGTGCTAGCGCATCCAGCCGGGCATGAAGCCCCCGATAGTCTAAACGCAGCTAGAACAGTGGTCCGGGTCGAAGGTGATGGTATCTTTTCTCTAGATGGTGTTGATACTATCCTTGCTGGACTGCAAAGTGATAC
>Ga0209568_1000499_pt1 | contig 13697 bp, 10 predicted proteins | sample WorMetOlspDAHAB2_FD_187406 | JGI IMG/M metagenome (GOLD analysis project Ga0209568, IMG submission 187406) | Marine gutless worms symbiont microbial communities from Max Planck institute for Marine Microbiology, Germany - Olavius sp. DAHAB.2... ...
CACACTCTGTACTGCCTCTAGTGCAACATGCCTCGGATCAAAGGTACGGCCTCTTTTGATACACAATCTCCACGTGGAATGCTCTGCCTCGTTCTGTCCGTTCTTCCACATCAGTGTTACAGTTCAGAAGTCGACTCAAGACAGAACTATTCGCGCGTTCATACCAGCAATCTTACTGAATTTGTCTCTGCGTCACCGTGACTCAACATTTTTGTTCAGTGATCTCAAAGTCTTTGGATTTACGTCACGTTAATGACGATTCTAATACTAACCAACTAACTAACTAACTAACCAACAGAGGGCTTCCCACGTGCACCCGCTGATTTTTTATTTCTGGCAGGTAGGTACATGAGTGATTCTTAATTTCCCAGATGCCTACTGATAATAATATTATTATACTCAATAAGACATTTAAAAATAAGAATATGCATTCTTTTTTATAGTCTCCCACCATTGGCCTGATACCTGGGCCCCAGGCCTTTAACCAGCTAAATCCGGTCCTGCTCCGCAGCGGGATACATACTGTACACACATTGAAATGAAACTGAAACAAAACAGCTTTAAACAGTTGTAAAACTATTTTGTATCAGTTTCATTTCAATGTGCAGACATTTTAAGCCGTTAGTTATTTAGTTAGTTTTATATTTATTTTCTTTGATGATACTCATAGTCTCGTACGTTACTGTTTATTTAAATTTCGTGACGCGAGCATTAAGAGTATCCTATTTTCCTACGGGGTTCTACCTGGATGAAGGGAAAGACTGTGAAAGGAAAAGACAAAAAAGCACGAAGACGTAAGGGTAATGAGGAATAGCACTGCTACTACGGGAAGATCGCTCGATCTGCATTTTTAGGCTTGTGTCAGGCTATGTGTGTCTAAAACTGAACGAAAACTCATGTCAGTGCAGTTTTAAAATGTTTGTGCAGTCAATAGTGTAGGCCTGTGTATTTTAAACACGAGACTGTAGGTAGCAATTAAACAAGATGGGTCTTATACTACATAATGCGTAGCCTCCTATCTTATTGTTAAACCTTTGCTGCAGCAATAGTTTAGTCTCTTTCACCTTCATTTTCTGCTTGAAGTCATTTAGAGTGAAAACAAAAAAAAAGAGAAAGAAAATAACACGTTTATGCATATTCATGACAATACTAGTCTTTTGCGTGTAAACATCAACGTTATACTGTTTTGACCTCAAGGATCCAAATAGAAGCGAAGGTTAATTAAGACTCGCGCAATTTTTGTGTATTTTAATATTATTAAACAATTTCTATTACTACAATTAACACTAAAAGTCATAGGCCTATTACAGGATACTGTTTAAAATTGAAGCATTAGGTGAGTTACTAAGCTGTTGCATGGGCCAGATTGAGCATAACTATTCCTATTTCCTATACTTAAGCCCAAATTCCACTTGTTGCGTCACGTCACGACACGTCACGACACGACAAGCACGATGCGTCGTGTGAATCCTGACGTGACGTGCTGTGTCGTGTTATGTCGTGCGTGCTGCGCCGTGCTTGTTCCAACATGGCGGACGACGAAGAACAGTAGTGCTCGCGTGTAAAACGCTATCATGCTTCATTATTTATTATTTCAGCTCACAAATTAAATTAATTCGGTTACTGAAACGAATTATAGCGATCATAACTTCATACACATTGCAAACAAACTAAGTTGCGTATCGCGCCTGTTGCGCTCGTGGTGACGTGCTGTGTCGTGCTATGACGTGCTGTACAGCATGCGCGACACAGCACGTACGACTTTTTTCTATACCAAAATGCATGGGCTAGATAGCGATGTCGTGACGTGTCGTGACGTGACGCAACAAGTGGAATTTGAGCTTTAATATGCCCAACGCGGCATAACAGAAGTGATATGTTCCTTTGCCAGATAATCAGATTTATTCTCGACACAACAAACAAAGTAGGCCTAGTAATGAATTTACACTGACAGTTTCGTGATAACATTTAAAATCGATTTTGAACTTTTTTTATTTTGAGTGGTTTTATGGTGTAGCGCTCCCGCTCCGCTCACGCTCCACTCGCTTTTTTGAACCCCGCTCACCGCTCCGCTCCACTCAAGTCGGTTTTCGGCGCGTTTCCGCTCCGCCCACACTCCGCTCACGTGCTCTGGTCATGTACAATAACAAGCTTTACAGGGCAGCTGTTAGAGCTCTACAGTTAGCCTTGCTGTCCTGCTCTACTGTTTTGTCATTGCACAATGCACATGTTTGTTTTTAATGTTATTATTGGAGAAAATAAATGATGATGATAATTACATGAACAGTTATACTTTTTTGCGTTAATTCACAACTGAAATCCAATAATTCGCAATTCTGCGCGCACGATCGAGAGGGAAAACTACGCTGTAAATAAATAATGAGTGTATGTAAACGATCCTGCAACATGAAATATATGAACATAAACGTTTATCGCATTTTGAAATTTTTCTAAACTACAGGTGCTTTTCTACAGCGAGACAATCGCCATCAACGTTACAGTTTTTTTCCATCATCGTCTGCATCGGCATTTGCAATGCCGCACCGGCGCTGCTATTGGTTGATATTTTGTATACAGGTGGCCAGCAAGATAGATCTCTCAACCCTCTTGTACATTTTTGTATTATACTGTTGGAAGTTGATTATTTATAAGACAAAGGAAATGTCTATTTATTTATTTCTACTTCTTCTTTGTTGTCATTGTCTTCAGGATCGCACTCGACTGTATGCGTGCATCTTCAGCAGACCTTTGCATAACTCCCAAACACAATTCCGACTAAAAGGGCCGCGATCAGCGACGAGCTTATCAACGAATTAACGCAAACGTGGACCAATTTCACCGATCGTCATGGCATGCGACGCCTCGAGTTGCGTGCAGCTGGTTCGTATCATAGACGGTCCATATCAACTGCAGAACTTTCTTGAGCTCTTCGATGTTCTCCGGCTTGGGCTGAAAGACGTCGGCACTACTAAACACCGTAAGGGACCGCAAGGGACTACAAGGGTGGCTTGGAAGGGTTAGGGTTAGCGCTAGAGAACATTTGATTACTCTATCTTATATTTTACATTACGTTATTCCGAATAATACACTAACGATTAAGTAGTGCACTTGATATTTAATTAATTGACGATATTATTTTCAGACAGACGTTCTGTTTGTTTCAGCAGTTTGCTTATTATCTGTGTGAACCTTGGGTACACTGTGTTTGGTTGTGGTCTTTTGAGTGGTTCCTTGCGGTCCCTAGCGTCCCTTGCAGTTATGGCGATGTGCTGCAAAAGTAATATCACCTTTTAATTTTTGATGTTTTAGTTGTGTGACGTAGGCCGTGTCGCCGTTACTGACTGTTTTTGGACTGGTAATTTTTTTACATTTTAGCTGTAAAATATTCGCACACTGATATATAAGACGTTTTGTCTTTGCGATTTATTTATATCATTTGTAATTGTAAATGAGAATCGATGCAAGGAAGCGCTGACATCTGACACCTATTTCATCCGCAATGCGCGGCTTTTCAGTTCAGACACCGTTCTTCGTCTCACAAATTAGGTCACGCAAGAATATTCAATAACAAGTGATAACATTATAGTGTTTTTGACACTTTAATTTGACCAAAAATTAATGTCACTGGCAGGCCTTACGCTATATATTACTTTTTATTGACAATCTGACAGTCCATTTTTTCGTTTGTCCGTTGTGTCTGTCAGGGCGTCCATCCGTTTATGCGCCAGCAAAGTAAAGACGACAGAGGAAACATACGCATCTATCTAGTTTTGACACTGTACTGTACGTGATAAAAATATGTTACATTAAATACGTTAAAAATCTGTTTGACAACAAAACATCGTTGATGATAAATCACTGACCTGAGTTTTTTATTCACACAAAGTCACACTGTAATATAAAAAAATACAAATTAAATGTTTTTGTCACTGTAGTGTAAAATGCGTCAAATGCGTTTTAATCGTTTAAATTATCTTGTAATAGCAAAGTATCTGGACTTTGATCCAACTCATTCTCAGAAAACACCGCGATAAACGTTTGTAGCAATTAGCAATGCGATTCAGTTGTAGTTGTTAAGACCACACCGTTCGAGCATACTTCTACGTCCTGTGTCTGTGTCGTCTGCCTCTCGTTGCGCATGAACGTCCTTAAAATGTTTGTAAACTGTCGGTCGTTTCGCGCGTCGGCAACGTCACCATCGGAAGTTGCTGTCGACTTGCGCGACTGACAACGCCCTGTCTCCAGCGGCGAGGTGTCATCGGTGACCTCCAGACGGCGCGCACAGCATGTGTACGCATGGCATTTTTTATCGGGGCCGCACTCATACGCACAGACACGGTTTGCCGGTATCTCTTCAGGCTGCACAAACACATCACACGAAATGAACACCATGCAGTGTCAACGACTGCATCTTGGCATCCGTCAATTGTTCAAACTGACTGATCACTCTGTTTTCTGCTAGCATTCCGGTACACAATCAAATGCTTGTTCTCCATCTCCTTCTTTCTGACACATCTTCCCAACCACACAACCTCCGCGCCCTTGCATCACACTTTCATACTGTCTGCCAAAACATCCAGCTATGACAATTACAACTTTGTATAGCGGTTGGTGTTTCATGGGGTATAGGCAACGATAATTTCGGCTCTTTTAACTTTCCAAACTTTTAAACCGTATTTTACACGTATTGTGCCACAGTGCGGTTTGTCACTTCAACTCACTTGTGATTAGTAAACGAATATGAGATTGAGACCAGTCAAGAAAAAGTTCCAAGTAACTATCGGACCGTAAACACGGCGTCACGGGTCTATGACACGACATTATTTCATACGCAATATTTACATATGTTTTAGGCTGCCTGACCTAACTGATCTAATTTTGCTACAATTGCCATCATCATCATCATATAGTTTATATTAAGTTATTACCGCAACTCAACAATATCGAAATGCAATATCAATAACTTGGATTAAGAGAAGGTTAAAAAGAAAACGTAAACAATGTAAATTATCATACGCAAGTTCACTGATAAGTTAATATAGGCTACTACTGGTGGCTAGTATTCCCAACTGCGTTTATGCAACATTCTCATCACAAAATCATGTTCCGAAAGTTCTGCAATACTGTTTACTGTTATTTATTGTTATTACTGTGATTATTACAGAAAACGTGATAATTTTGCTTCCTTATTCGCGATATAAAAATTTGGACAGTAGGCCTATATTGGCTTTGCAGAACTGGGAAATAATCAGAAACGAATCATTCGGTTCAAGTAAGCCTATAGGTCTACATGAGTGAAATGCAAGGTTCAGTTTAAGCTTATCCTGGAATGTAGTAAGTAAGCTAACTGCACGAGTGACATGCTTGAATGAATACTGGTTAAACAGAGCCTCATATCCATCGACAGTCACATAGCAAAATAAATTGAGTGAAACATCAGGAATTTTCCCATTACGGTGTAACACGCCAGATTATACCCCTGGCCAGACTATACTCCGGAGTATAGTCTAGTTTGGTATAGGTCTAGCATATACTTTTGTACTGGTGAGGCGCCTCCAGGGTCACTGCCTATGATATCTCCAGTGTTGAACATCTTACTGGAGTTTACACTTGTTGCATCATGCATGTTACACTGAAAGGCAACAGGCTTAAATCTTCAACTAAGACCGTATCTGTCGACGGTTAGGATTAAGGTTAGCCCTAATCGAAATTTTGTAGATGGGTAAATATGGCCTGGGGGTAGAGTATGCATGAGGATATGGTAGCATAACATAACATTATGTACGTCGGATAGACTGAAGCCAACTGTTGTCCACTCTGTGAAACGGGATGCAAAAGCAATGTTCAAAAGCATATGCTATAGGCCAAACTAGTTCTGAGTCATACTTCGACGAATTCCGGCTGTATGGTGATGGAGTGGATGCCTTCGTTGTGAAAGAACAACTTGGTTTGTTTGGCGATGCGTGTGTAGTCATGTATGCTTCTGCAACGCAGGTGCGTCGTTCCGATGATTCGATTGCCCGACAGTTGCCACACGTGAAACTCGTGAACGTTGCATATACCGTCCACCTGTCAACAGCAGCGCAGCTCGTATATACACGAGACTAACGCAGTGACGATCATGGATGATTTAGCCACTTTCAGCATCAGCGTCTGGAATATTCGCAAAGCTCGGAACGCACTGCCTGACAATGTCAGCGCCATCTGTCGAGTCGTTCGGGCGTCATTCCCAAACTACCACTTTAGACACGGAAATCTGCTGGATTCATACCGCCAGAAGTTAGCTCGCACAGGAAAATTGTTGAAATTTATGCGTGAAATAACGCAAGCTGAGGCCATCTGGACCATTTAATCTAAAAATGGCATTTTAACGTCAATTAAAAATGCCCCAAGTCTCTTTTACATTGGTTTCCACACTCTGAAAAGTGGGGAAAAGGCAAATGTCCCTTCTACCTCCCCCGGTTCCATCGCCACTGCGCATCGTCGTCGACCTTCCGTGCAAAACATGCGGTGGACGGAAAATAGATGTGAAAAAATGATTCATGCAACAAGTAATATGTGTTAGAATCGACAAGAAACAATAAGGATGCGAATTATAGTGACTTTGTGCGAATGATCAGACGAATATCACACGGTTACTTTGCAAAGCCTTGTTCTTGTATCTCACAATAAATGCTTTCTTAATATATATGTACAACTAATGAAATACATTGTCTCGAAAACGCCCCCCCCTTGTTTTCGGAATAACTCGGCGAAAATGAACTGATTTTTATAATTTTTGTGTACAGAATCCTGAGGAAACTTCATATCAGAAAATTGTAATCTCACCCACCTCGCCTGAATCATGTCGCCCACTACCTTGTGAAACGCAAAAGTAGCTGTTTGTAGTGTATAACAGTTATTGCAATATAAACGTCTTACTCCACGGGGGTACATATATAACTTAATAAGTATCCATATCACCTCTATCTACTGTGTCTTGTCTGCAATGTTCAGTTTACCGAAGTCATAATAGTCTTCCCCAGCAATAAGTGGGTGGCTCCGACAAGAACCATGTTGATGTGTTGTGTGTGTGTAGTCGACTATCTCGCAAGCATACACTATAAGATGAGTTGTTCAAAGTGGCAACCCTCTGCCTGGACACATGCTTCCAGTCTTTAATGCTCCATCCACCTCGCTCTGCTGGAAGTCACTCCATGTCTCTTGAGACTGACGTAACTCAGTCGAATCCCAGATAGGTACTTTGTACACCCGTTTGGCCGTTCCTACATCAATCCCCAGAGATGGAAGCTACTTTTACGTTTCACAAGGTAATGGGGTGACAATATTCAGGTGAGGTGGGCGAGTTTACAATTTTTTGACGAGAAATTTCCTCAAAATTCTGTGCGCCAAAAATTATAAAAATTGGTTCCTTTTTCGTCGAGTTCTTCAAAATATAAAAAGGGGACGTTTGTTCCGAGACACAGTATTTTCTCAGATAATATTTGAACGCAACAGTACGAACAACAGTGTAGATCAAATAGTGTCATCAAATATCACACAAAGTTTACTTGTTCCAGCAATTTGTTCCTGAGTTCATTCACGTCGATGTGCGTCGGAACTGTCTGCAGAAGAATCAACGCTGACTCCTTCACTGCAAACACGTTGACATCGTACGTAGACAGCGCTTTCTACAACAAATGCTGAAGGTTCCGTCAATCTGTCTCTCTGTCTGCGGCGGTTTCGTAAACCAGGAACAATGGGAACGCCACGCGTTCTCCGTCGAAATGATCCATGGATAGCTCTGTCCTCGGTAACCTCTATGGACTCTATAAAGCAAGCGGTCTATAGACCGGTGTCACCGCGTGAGCTACATGTTGTAGGCTTAGTCTCTATAAGCGGTGAACAGTGAACGTGTGTATGGGCGTTGTCCGGTATATTGAAGCAGCTTTAGGAACATTTTGTCTCCCTATCAGCCTGAATTCAGATCCTGCAGCTCACAAGGTCAATGCCTAGGCCTAAAAGGATATCCATCTGCAGCCAATCTATATAGAGGTCTTCGCAACAAGTGACAGATCACTTTCAAATATTCCATTTGTGATCACCTGCAAACGAAAACACCGTCGAAAACTATAATTTCATGCCTGAGAAATTAACTCCATATGCGAATTTTAACCACTGAATTACATCGAAAGATTATTCAGTACCTGTTCGATTAAACCGAATTGTGACATGTTTTTCACTGTGAACAACTGCTGGTAGAGCCGCCTTACTGTTTCCTCTGTTTGGGATGAGCGACGTCATTAAAAATGCTGATCACATTCTGCATTGAGGCTCGCATTCGGGCTCACTGTGCAGCTCGTATTGTCAGTAATCTTGTTGTGCCCTTCAAAAAGATATATTAAAGTTAGGAGTGAATAAGCATCTCTCACGAAGTCAGAAAATCAGGATCACGCTGACCAGTAAAAAGAATTTACTTACATACTTACATCTATCAGCCGTTGTCGCATGCACATTGAACTAAATAGCGAGCTTTTAGGTCTCACGGATCGGGCACAACGGTCCAACGGCCGGGTGATATACTTACGCAGCGGAATCGTCGTTGACATAATGATGCAGACCAACACCAGACTGCAACGTCAAGATAACAATTTCAACAGTCTTCCCTTCACAACAATCAATCTCATCCAGGCCTATAACGGGACAGTTTCGATGTATATAAATCTACAAAGACTGTCGTCATCCCGCATCAATGCAACCTTTTTGTCGAGACATCAAGAAGTGAAGTTTCTAATTTAAAATGATTTTGTAGTATACGGGGTAGCCCAAAAATAGTAAGCACTACCGAATTATCAAAAAATCATATTAAATCGTATTAAAGCCTGCCAATGAGATTACACTATTTTTCATTAACTATATACATGTGGTGTCAAACAAGCACTATAATATTATCACTTGGTACTAAATATTCTATGCGTGAACTAATCTCTGACGTCAATTATTGTTCGTGAGCCTTGTTTGTGCGATATGGGTTTTATAATGCAAATGATGTAATTGCTCCCTCTTGCATCATTTCGTTTTAGTAAACTATGAATTCCATTCTTAAATCATCTCTTGGATGAAAATTCGTGTAAAACTTTCTTTGATATCCATCTCTTCTCTTTTTCAGGTTTTAAATTATGATTTGATAATATAAACACTTAATTTTTCCATCGCAAAGCTGGAAGCACTGTAATTGATGACATCACACACTAGGTCACGCATACACTATTCTATAGTAACTGGTGCTTCTTCTACACTCAATTTGATTTAGAAATCTAGCCTTACTGACGGGTTTTTACTACGATTTAATGATAATTCAGAAGTGGCTTACTTTTTATTGGGCCACCCTGTAAATATAAAGTACAAATGTTGATGCTGGTGTTCAAACAAAGGACAGTAATATGTCGACAAAGAAACAACTCGAGGATGTATCGAATAACTACTCCATAAAAATTCACTGTATCATAATACATCTAATTTTTACTGTGTAGTTTCAAGGTTTCAAGTTTCAACACGCTTCAGGGTTAGTTACGCAAGTGTGATGAACGTAAAGATGAGCACGAGAATGTGTTGTCATTGACACTGTGACATACGAACTTGCATATATACAGGGTCCAAAAAGCAAGCCATTATAAATGTTCCATAAATATTATTAAAACGTGGTAAAACCTGCCAACAAGATAACAAAAATTCGTCAAACGAAAGTGTTAAACAAGCACTATAATTTTATCACTTTGTATTAAATATTCTATTTGTGATCAAATTGGTAACGTCAATAATTATTGTTCGTTAGACGCGAAAATGCGACATTGGTCAAATAGTGGTCACTGGTGAAGGCACTCCCTCTTGCATCAGTTCGCCTTAGCAAGAAGCTATGAAGACAATTCTTTACTTATGGACATTCAAGTAAAAGCATTGGATCCCTATCTTTTCTCTTTTCCAGTTTTCAAATACGATTTTTTTTCATATATACTCACTTTACTCATGTCGCAGCTTCAATCGCAGTAATTGATCACGTCATAAAGTAGGTCACACACAGAACAACAGTTCATACCAACTTTATGCTTTTCCACACTCATATTTGATGACAGAAGCTAGCATCATTTTAGGGTTTTAATAGGCCTACAATTTTATTGACAAGTAGACAATGTTTTATTGTTGCGGACCACCGTGTTGACGGTTAACGTACGTCGTGAAATAAACGGTGGGTAATGTGTAATACCTTAGTACTGGGTCTATCTTATACTTCCACTCAGCTTCGATGAACTTGATAAGAATGGCGCTGATGATAACGACGACAGAACCAAGAGCATCACCAAGCACATGCAGAAACACGGCTTTCATGTTCAACTGCGCTCCAGACTCTGCAACAAGGCGAAACAATTACCCTGAGAGCAGCAGTGCAGGTAACACCAACACAGTTTAAAACGAGTCGAAAAAATCATAATTATTTAGCACCCATTAGTTTGATTCTCCCAGTTTACAATGTAACTGGGGACTTCAATGTTAATGAACATTATATTCACCAGAAAAGAACACCACGTGATACCTTATCAATGCAAATAGCAATGTCGTTAAGTAACCAAGTCTGTTGCTTCCCGCATGTTCAGTCTATATACAGAATAATCGGATCCTTCCTAACATTGTCTTCGGCAGTTTGCTTGAACTTCTAAAAAAATTCCTCTGATCATCAAATTAAGTCTTTGATTATATTAAAGAAATAAATCAGTTCCTCTCGAACACATGCAGCTTCCAAGCTCCGCAGCGGCATTAGCTCTTTCAGTGTTTACTTGTAAGTAAGTAAGTAAGTAATCTTTATTCATGTGACAAACGCACATACAAAAAATATCAAACGAAGATGTTATCGCGCACTAAAGTCCTACAAAAATGCATCTCGATTTTACGTCGTCCAGTCGCGATTAAATCTGTTTTTGACGAAATTCGTTGTGTAATGAAATCTTTCAAGATCAGATAGAGTTAGGCCTGCATTCTGAGCATAAAACCATATTTCTGTCGTTTTGTGAGAGTACTTTTGCAACAAACTCGCTCGAAATGTATCAGCGAGTTTTAAAGTTCTTTTGAGGCCTACAAATCTAAACGATATCGCTTATCCGCAAAGTGTAAAAACTGAGCAGTGAGTCAACAATTAACAACAAGCTGCCACTGACCAACAACAACAACAACAATAACATGCATACGAGGTGATAATAAGCTACACTAACTGATTTTCTTTCGTTTCTCGTCCGATGTGCAATTACTTGGCTCGTCAGGCGCTTGCAGTTGAGTGAGACTGGCCGATGAATCGGCATTAGTGTGCAGCACCTCGATCGCTTCCAGAGCGGGTCCTTCGTGCGTGGAGCTCGCCTCCGTGTTCTCACTGAACTCAGTGTCGTCATTTGCGTTGTCCGTCGAGTCGTTTGGCTCTGTTCAGACAATTAAAACATAGCCTCTGCAACATCAACAGATTATCGGAATTGATGTAACAGACACGGTCAGCTGCAATGAGATTCTAATCAGAATATCATACATTCGACGATTCAAAAGAATCGTGCAGTAGGCCTACTGACAGGCATCGGAATAGAAACCACTGAATTATCATTTTGTCACATTTTTGAGTATCTTTTTAAACTACGGTTGGTAGCAGGAAGCAAAGAATCGCCATTTATAGGCTAAGCATAAAATGTAAAAAAAAACTAAAATATCACCACAAGCGTAATACTGTAGGCCAATTATAAGCATCTAAACATGAAGCGATTAGCGATGTTGTACGTTTATTGCTTCAAGTTGTTTGATTGTTTCTTTCTTTTCTCTCTTTGTTTCTGTACAATAATCAAACAAACAAACAAATTCCGCCTCCGAAATGACCTGGATTGTGTCTAGTGGGGCGTTAAACTCTACTCACTCACTCACCCAAACAAACAAATAAAGTTCATTCAACTGTATCACAACTTACCTACTGTCTCCTGCAATAAATTTCTGAAAATTTCTGCTTAGCATATGCATTTGCTTATAGCTTTCAGCACTCACTGTCGTAAAGTGTTCCTTTAAAAAATCGATTATCTGAACAGAACTTCTGCACCCGTACTGGCCAGTTATTCTACTCAGTATTCTACTCGCCTACTTTTCACTCCCTCCTATCCTCAAAAGAAACTGCAAATTAGCCAGATCCTGGTGACAGATGCCCCCTCGCCCCGGATCAGACGATGGTCCCTTCGCCACAAGTTTCAGTGACTTGTAATCTTGTAATGATGCTTGTTCATGCGTGATTCATCATTCATCTACCGAGCGTTTGCTGCTGTGTCGCATTCGCGTCGTCATCGTCGTCAGCTTCCCGGTCTTGTCCGTATCCATAGAACAAGACGAGACCAAGCACATTGACAATGAGTCCGGCCACTCCCACGTATATCATGCTGTCCACCTTTTCGATCTTGTGCGAGTGCGTCAGGCGCTGGATCGCCTCGACGAAGATGGTGAAGCAGAGTGCAATGAGAAACACGGAGTTGACGAGAGCACCGAGCACCTCAGCACGCGCCCAACCGTACGTGTTCTTGCGTGATGACTTCTTAGACATCTGATCAACGACAATCATTTCCATTTATTTTTGACATTCGATCAACCACCATCATCAAAACACGAACGTAGATCATAAACGAATACTGTAATGATAAACCAGCATTGTTCCTCGAAATACAGAATGGCCCAAAAAAGTAAACCATTACCAAATTATCAAAATATCGTATTAAATTGTGTTAAAGCCTGCCAATTAGATTAGATTTATCAGTCAAATTAAAGTATCAATCAGGCACTAATATAATATCTTTGGTATTAAATATTCTGTGCGTGACCTACTTTTTAACTATGCCTGACCCGCAAACTAACGATATGCGTCACATACAGTATAAGGTAATTATGTCAGCGCTCTCTCTGGCATCAGCTCACTTTAGCAAGCTGTGAATTCCATTTGTAAACGATCTTTTAAATTGAGATTTATGTAAAAATTTCTTTAATTTTCATATTTTCTCTTTTTTTTCTGATTTCCAATAACAATTTTATCATAACATTGTTTGCACCCATATCACAGCTTCAAACACATCAAGTAATGTCACAAATTAAGTCACACATAGAATATTTAATACAGACGTATTATACTGTTGTGCTCATTTTATTGTCAAAATTGATGAAAATTTTTAGCATTAATGACTGTTTTTAATACGATTTAATGACGTTACATGATATTTACTTTTTACTATTTAATACAAACGGTTTACTTTTTTGGGCCACCTTGTATACCGTCTTTACCGTCGCAGGTCGCAGTGGTATAGTGGTAACACGCTTGCCTGCTGCGCGAGAGGGCCCAGGTTCGAATCGCGCTGCGGACAAAAGTTTGTGTTTTCACGAAAATCACTGCGATACGCAGCTTTGGGCACGGGCTGCACACTTACTGCAGTGCCTAGGTCGACTCAGCCTTCCACCCTCCGAGGGACGGTAAATGAGTATCAACCTTATGGTTGAGTAATAATACATGGCGATGGGCGAATGTTCGGTCTATAGCAGCCTACAGGCGGACTCAAAGGTCAAGTTTGCAGCTTGGCCTAAGAGTTGGCGGCCACCTGGCGCTGACCGACTTTGGCCCAGAGGAACCACAGTGAACTCTCGCATATGGCTAGCGCCGTAGA
>Ga0209568_1000500_pt1 | contig 13696 bp, 8 predicted proteins | sample WorMetOlspDAHAB2_FD_187406 | JGI IMG/M metagenome (GOLD analysis project Ga0209568, IMG submission 187406) | Marine gutless worms symbiont microbial communities from Max Planck institute for Marine Microbiology, Germany - Olavius sp. DAHAB.2... ...
CTATACAAGTGCAGAACTTTTCTTATTCACCTCCGCATTTATTCAATATTTAAAGTGAACAGCATTTAACAATCCCAATTCAACTAAAAAAACTCAAGACCCAAAACAGTAAAACCTCCGAAACCCATTGGTATGGCATATTTTAAAACTCCTCAAAACTCAATAAAATGCCCCCAAAATCCACTAAGATGGGATTTTTTTAAAAGCCAAGGTTTAGTCCAGGTAAAAAAAAGGTTCTTTAAAAAACCCGGGTTTTTTTAAAGCCCAGTGGGTTGGGCTTTTTTCTAAAAACCCAGGTTTTTTTGAACCCTGCTACCTGTAGTTGCCGAGTTTAACCCAGACAATGTCGCCATAGTGAGGTCTCTTGCCACTCGAACAGTTGTTACAGTACCATGTGCCATCCGGCGGACCAGGCAACTCCACACAGTCGGCGTGGAATGATGCGGGACAGTTATCACAGCACACCAGACTACCACCTAAAGATACACACAATGTAAAATGCTTGTCGTTTAAATCACCGATTAAATGGAACGGAAATGCCTCCAGTTCCCCAATCATTCAAGGCATTCTCCTACACACCAATATAAATCAGAGGTTGCTTGCTTGGTATGTTAGGTTTAACAGCACTTTCAGCACAATCAGTGCTATACCGTGTCTTTAAAAATTGTAATTTGGTTAAAGGTTGCTGTCAGTGAAAATGCTTAAGAATGCTTAATAACTATGGAAGTAATTCTGCATCACAGCCACGACAGTGTACATTAAACCTCGGTCCATATATAAATGCAAATTTTGAAAATATCGCCATAACTTTCTATATCAATATAGAAGACATAATAAGATATATTGATATCGTCATGATATATTGGCACACATCATCAGTAATTCTTATTGCACGTGTATACGAAGAACGCAGGTGTTACGTCACAACACTTCTTTTCCGTAATGCACCACTAAGAGTGCATTGTGCCGGACGTAGACAGTGGCGCCAGAACGAATTTGAACGTAGGGGGGCACCGGTTCGGTGCAAAAGTGGGGGAGGGGCAATGATCCGGCGCAAGCACCCAAAATTTTTTGGGGTCGTGCCTCTCCACTTTTTTGGCTCTAAAAGTACAATTTGTCAATTTGGTGAGCACTTTCGTGATAGTGAGTACATTTTTGTCAGTTTCTTGTTTGCTGTTCTTCTACTCACGGTGCCCCCATGCCCAGCCATTTCTAAAAGTGGGGGCACGTGCCCCGTGCCCTATGGAGTCGGCGCCACTGGATGTAGACAACTGTAGAGATGCCACGACTAGACAATGGCACAATGCACAACACAGACACTGCACCAAATTAATTCGCGACGACATTTCAGCAGACCCTTTGAGCAGATGAAGCACCAGCCGACGTTGACGCGCGAATGGTATCGGCCTTTAGTTCGAACGTCCGGCATAAAGTGTCGACTGCAAACAATGTCGAGGCCGCCGAGGTGCACGCTGCCAGCAGCAATGCACAAATCGTTGGCATGATACGCAGTTGGACATCGGACGCAGCGGTACATGCGACCTGCAGAAGAAATTCAATGCCACACTTTCCGCTTGTAAAAATTCTTGGGACTTGAAAAAACCATATTCAAACATATGTAGTAGTAGCAGTAGTAGTAGTCGATTTGTATAGCACATTACACAGTGCCTCTAATGCGCTAATCATCCCTTTGCGCCGCAAAAGAATGAGTTTTCAGAGCCGATCTGAAGCTGTATACTCCGAGCAGGGTCCCGGAGTCAGTGTGGAAGCGAGTTCCATTCCATCGGACCTGCAACGGAGAAAGCCCGACGAACAAATGTGCTGCGACTATGTCGTGAAACCATCAACTGGTGACGGTTGGCCGATCTAAGTTGTTGATGGCTTGAGACGTCAGATGTATGAAACTAATACTCTCCAGAAAGATATCATAACTGGCAGTATTCTGGGCAAGACGTCAACCCAGACAGATTGACTGAATGGGGTTTAAAGGGACTGTCAGCACAATAAGGCTATATCGTGCCCTTAAAAATTATAGGTTAGTTAAAATTTGATCAGTTGAAAATATACTTTGGGGAACGGATATGCCCTAGGAGTCTTGTACATCTGCTATTCAGTAGTGGATGACCAGCAACATAAATAACACCTTATCTTGCAATGCTTTTTGCTAACAATGGCCCTAAAAGGGATGGAGCCAGCTCGTAACCTGCAGATTTGAAAAATAACGCCAAACCCAAAAGAAGGCTGCACAAGAATCCTACACGTAGTCTAACCTCGAACTGCTTGTTGACGTAGTCCTTCAGCATCATCGTCTTCGGCGTCGGCGAAGCAAGAGGCGCAAGCATGCAGAGGACAGTGGAGCCGGTCTTTGTGCAGTTGAGTGGTTTCGATGCGCAGGGCACATGTGCGGTGATAAAACCGACCGCAGGATGTCACGGAGCACGGCATTGTTTCGTGGTCGGCCATCCGACAAACAAAGCACGTGTGCATACCTGGCACATCAGATCACACACACGAATCTCTACCTCATCCCTTCACATCCTTCCTTCTTACCTGTTCCACCCCCAGCTGAAAACACTTCTGTTAAGCTGCAGACACAAAATACTCCTTTTCGACGTCACTTTTTGTTTCCAATGCCGAGCTGCCGAAACAAACATGGCCGACTGAGTTGACGGGAATGCTTTCGCTCAGGATTATTACTGTCATCGTGGGAAACAAAAGCAAAAATGGGGAAAACCAGTCACAAGCTTTATTTTTATTACGTGATTTTCTAAAATCGACCTTGGAACAGAACACGATCTGATCACAGTGGCTGATTGACTTTTGCTCAGGTGAACTCTTGCATATGGCTTGTGCCATAGATGATAGCATTAAAAATATAGTCATGGTTATTATTATTATAATATTATCATTATTTGCATGCCAAAACTGCCGTGCTGTTTAACCAACAGCAGCACAGCAATGAAGTGATTTCACCAGCTACAGATTCATACCTCTACTTACAATTGCCAAAAAAAAGGATGCACAGATAGGCAAAAATGGATATAAACAACAGACCCCTTGCTCACTGCTCTAGCCTCTAAGACTTAGTTAGGTAGCAGGAAGAAAACCTGGTCTGCAATAAGAACATGGACACAAGGATCTACATGCTGTCAACACTCCACGCGTTAATATGCTTCACACGCAGCAGTAAAACCCAGAATTTGTCTCTCACGCCACACAGTCAGTGCAGGCCATAAAATACAGTACAATAGCCGACAAAATTACCTGTGGTGCACTCGTCACAGGTGAACTTCTGAGAAGCAGGTGGCACAGGTAAACCAATACACCTGAAGTGGAACACTCGGAGACAAGGTCCGTCGCAGTGCACGAGGGTGCTGTCTCCTTCCTCGCAGATGATGCAGACCTCTTCCTGCCTTACAATCGTCCGAGTTGCACCGGACGAAAGCTTCAGAATCTCCAGTCGCTGGTCGGACACAGGCGCGACTGACGCACGACCACGGCGGCTAGGCTTCGGTTCAGCGAGCAGCTGTTAAACACAAATGCCATTGAGAATGTAAGCAAATGACTTCTTACTGAGTGAGTGAGTAGAGTTTAAACGCCCCACCAACACAATAAAGGTCATTCCGATGGCGGGACTGCTTACTGACTTACTTATGCAGACCTGCATCCTCTAGTCACCTCTGCGACGTTGGATTGCACTACGAGTTCTTCCACTTCGGTCGATTATTGGCAACTCGTGCACTGCTTTTCCACGTACTGCGTGGACTGCAAAAACTTTTTTAACGGCAGTCTAGACATTCTACGAGGTCGTTTAAAATTACAGAAGGAATGCAACGTCCTTCAGTGTTGAACAAAAATCATGGCGATAATGGATAGCCAGAAGATAACGAATCAGTGCTGGTTTGTTGAAGATGAAAATAATATGAACACAGGAGGACAGCCGTAACACGGAAGTAACCAAATTCTTACACTGTCTGAAGTGGAAGCCACCGTACTGGAATCATCGAGTCCAATGCTGGATGACGAATCCGTTTCCATGAATTCTCCCTTGATCGCTAATTTCCGTTCATCCTGCAACACTTCCGGCTTGTCTTTCTCTTCAGCGCTGCCGACTTCCGTATTACCACAAGCCGGCGGTTCGATGTTACACTTCCTAGGCCTTGTCATTCGCCGTCCGGAGTCTTCCGGTGCTGTTTTGGTTTGTTCCGAAACACTCAGACTGCTAATGTCCACTCCAACAACATCCGACTTGCGGCTGGGTCTTCCAAGGTGAGACTTTCGACGAGGTGCGGGTTCTAAAGATCTGACACGACCGCGTTTATTCTCTGGCTGACTAACATCCGCCGATTTCCTTCGGTTTTGAACAGCAGTCCTCTTTTTTGCAGATACCGTGTTACCACTTGGTACAATCGAAGCTGCACTGCTATAACCGCCAAAATTCCCCAATGAGAATGAATCATTTTCGTCAACAGAATTCGGGTGTTGTCTTCTGGCACTTGCAACTGCATCCGCAGCATTATCTTGCGATGCTTTATTCCGGCGCCGAGTTAAGGAACCCGACCCTGGCATTTTCGGTGATGCAACTTCAACCTCTGGCTCAGCAGAGTGTGACAATTTCCTTCGATTTCTCACCAAAGCCCTCTTTTTCACAGTCTCCGTACTTCTGCGCAGTGTGTGGGGCATGTCTGGAAGTTTTTCGGGCGAAGGTGTGTCGTCACCATCACTGCCATTTAGTGAGAGCAATTCGCTTTTCGGATCAACAGAATTCACGACTTCTCTGCTAACAAGTGCATCACTGGCGTCAACGTCTTGTGTTAATTTTTTCCGGGGGCTTGAACGCCGCGAAAGTGTCACTTTCTGCGGCGACTTAGAATCGGCCGCTTCTGCAATAGAAGGAGGAGCATCTCCATCTTGAACAGCCGGAGAATAATACCTATTAGATTTGTGCTCATGTGGTATAGAAGCAGTAACATCATCACCTATCGGGAGATGGTTACAGGCAACACCAGAAGACTTTGTGCCAACCACACAGGAATCAGCTTCACTGTCAGACGGAATCGTTTTCTTTGGGCTTGCATGCCGTGATTTTAACACGACAGAACTAACTGAATCTTGAACTGGCGGACTCTGCAGCGTATCGGAACTGTGAGACTTTGATCTTCTAGGCGACTGACGAAGCGGGGACACGCAAGTCACTCCATCGTGTTTCGGAGAAGTTACGGGATCTGGACTGGCAACAGGGAGATCGTCCGACCGAGTAGCTCTGAACGATCGTGCCGATCTTCGCCGATTCGACTGCAAGGGTGAATCATGGCCAGAACCATTTAGCGGAGACTTCACCGATGTCGCACCTGATATAGATGGACTACTGGCACTATCGGCAGGGCAGCAGTCATTCTTTCCGGCGCCTACAGGATGAAGCTTTCTTACTGGCCTAGAACGTACCCCTCTTTCACAGCTACTACTATCACATGTCGATGATTCCGACAGCATCTTTTCATCAATGGATACAGCTGATTTGACACCAGCAGCAGGACCAGATGCAACAGTGCTATCAGCTGGCACCTGTGCTGCACAACCAGCATCCTCTTGTCCACCGGCATCAGCATTTTCAGCTAACCTGCGCTGCAACAGCATAAAATACAAAATCTCTACTAGCAAAAAATTAACTGCAGTAAGCAGTGGAGCTGTTAATATGGATATGAAAGCAGGAAAGTAAAAAAACTGATCAGTGTCTGAAATGACGATGATGTCACTGTGCAGGCACGACAGGGGCTGTGGAGAAGGAACGACTGAAGAGATGGGTCCTCAAATGTTACCCGAAAACAGTCAGTGACGGCACCGATGTGACGTTCTGCAGCAGTGTTCCACAGCCAGAAAGCAGTGTATGGAGCTCCATCGCTGATGGTTGAAAGACAGGTGCATCACACAACATGCATCCCATACCGTACTGTTCTACACAAAACTCGGTCCACTGAATGGACACAGACACAGAAAAACTCGGAGAAAGACGATCGGACCAAGCTGATACAGATGCACCAGGAAAATGGATGCTAAACCAGTGTGCAAATGTGCCTGCAGAAAAAGCTCGGTATTATTATTCTTATTCTTACAGAAAATCGTACACTTTTTACATACTTTACACAGAGTACAGAGTGAGCGAGTCAGTAGAGTTTAATGTGCCACTTGACACATATCACATATCATATCGTGGACTATTTTTACAGGCCACATAAATAGCCCAACCGACAATGCAGAAGCATTTTTAGACAAAATGGCCTGTTGACATAGTACACAAACAAAGAAAAAGCATAAACAATCAAAAAACAGAACAATCAAAACAATAAAAACACGCAAAGTAAACCATACCCACTGAAGTAGATATTCTTTCTAATTACAACTTCTAAGTACAACAAGTTAACAGTTACTAATTACAACGAACATAAAGCACCGCTACTGAGGCAACACATTCAGTTTATAATCAGTTCGACTTATATCCTCTTAAACCGTCAAAGCTCCCCCTGCAATTTTACAGACTGCACACTGTTCTGGTGCCCAAGCAAAAGTGTCATAGCACGCACCAGCGAATTTACTCTCAAATGTGTAAATTGTTCAAATTGAGTGCAGTCATGCTTACGTGTGCTCTTAGTCTGGTCCGACACACATGAGTAATCCCTTTATCTGTCAAACACATAATCAAATATGCACGTGAATCCATCGCATACCTTACAGCATTCAGGAAAGGCAATTGCAAACTGAGTCTTGGATCACATACATGGTGACCACTCTTTTTGGCAACAAAATTCCTACACTTTTGAAGGACTATCAAGGACACTTGTGGCCTTGTAAGCTTTTTCCAAAACCACTTCACTTAACACGTAACTGACGCAACTGGCGATACAGTTCATTATTGTTTTGGGTGCTAATGTTATCATAACTCAATATGAGTTACACTTTTATATCAACATTGATCCACGTACAGCAACTTACTGTAAAGCTGATAGAGTAAGATCGACGTACAGACCAGGTTTTAAAATGATGAAATCTGAGGATTTTAAATGACCTTCAGTTAAATTCAAGGACATTCAATGGTTTTAAATAGGAAAAAAGGAATAAAAACAAATTTCAAAAACTTTTGATTAGGAGCAGCCACCCTTCACACAGACACATAACATATTAATGACTCTTTGTTATTTAACGACAAGCCAGGAAATCAGTTATCACAAACAAATTACGGGTTCTAAAAGAGAGGAATGAACAAACAGCAGTATTGGCAGCATAATCCTAATCGGGATAACAGTCATCATCGGCACAAAATAATTTCTGACGCATCTACTACATGATAGGAATCGATGAATCATTCAGTCAATCAATCAATGAAGAGAAATATGTACAGCGACTCCTACAGGGTGCAGACAAATGTGCTTAAGGCATAAAAATACTTTAATGACAGGGACGGCGTTCAAAAAAATAAAATGAATAACATCAATATAAAACAGGGGGAAAATAAACTGTGAAAGCTGTTTAAAATACTGCTTAATTGTCGGGATAAGATTAGTTTAACAGTTTCTCTGAGGTTGATTGTTAAAGCCAATTCACAATTCCGAAGTAAAGTTGGAGACTTTTTAACTGAGAGCCCCCAATGGCATGGTAAATTTATTTAATTTATTTTTTACTTATTTATTTCTAAACTGACTTACAAAGCGCCGTAAGATCGTTACTTCAGAGGTGCCGTTTTCTTTCCGGAGATGGTCGAAACCATCTCCGGTACTGATTGCACCTACCCACGGAGGGATGGCCAGGCTGAGTGAAACTGAGTGGGATGGATAAACACCGGGATGTTAGAACCACCAAAGGTTGTCATCAATCCCAGTACCGGGCTTAATGCAGATTAACTTCTTCGATGTGACGAATGTCATTATCACTATGCCAAACCAGCCAGTTTTTTGTAACATAAAAAAATTATAATTCAAACAATTTGGAAACAGCGGTCATGAAATTTAAAAAAACTGCGTTACACGGGTGAACTGCACCCGGGACTTTCTTTTACCTCCTGCGCTCTCTCCAACAGCAGTCGCAGACTCCCATGAAATGGAGTCCCACACTGCAGGTGAAGGCACGCCAAAACTGGGCGAAGACAGTGGCACGTGGCCATTCAAAAGTCCATCACTGACTTGCTCCACTGACATCGACGCCTTCCGTCTGAACTTCTTCAGAGGCGGAGAAGCACCACTCATCGAACTCCGATTGCCACCAGCAGCGGAACCCTTTCCACCTTCCGACTGATAGGAACGCTTGGACTTCTTTGGACTTGAAACGGCCTTCCGCGGAACCGTCTCGTACATGTCAGTCAGGAGCCGAATCCGTTTGAGGCGGTCAAGGTGAATCGCTTTTTCAGCAGAGTTAACAGCCACGATCCACGCCTGCCGTCGACCCGGCTTGACTTTCATCGACGGATCGGCCTCGGCTTCAGCTTCAAATGCCGCCAGGCCCCTGTAGGCCATTAACCATTTAACCCCAACCCAGCCATGCTCTCGCTCGTTGCCGAAAAACTGGACGTGGATCTGTCCCGTGAAGTTTTTGCTGCCATCTGCACATCACACAAAAAAAAGTAGGTTGGCATGCAACAAAGTGACCAAGCTTCACCAACTGATAAATTCCACCAACCATGGCCAACTATATGCATTCAATTCTTGCACTGTACGTCTGTATATTACCATGTAAGTAACTGAATTTTTTATCACCCCCAGCAAAAAAAAAGTTCATCGGATAATCATATATGCTTCTTGTCACCTATAATAAACACAAAATATGCAGTCAATCACTGGCCACTGCCCATAAGAGAACAGAAACAAATTGCTATAAGCATTAACAGTAGCAACGACCAAAATATTCAAACGCGGTGCATAACAAAGAAAGATAATTTACAAACACACTTCGAGTGACTCCCATTGCATTAGGGTGCTATAAAGTGTTGTGTTATTACGCTATAACAGCAAAAGCATCTGGTGTAAATGTTAAGTGCTGAATGAAACCATTAACATAAACTCCAGCTGTCACGATCGGCATACATACCAAAACTATTGAGCTTAGCTCTAAATGAAGATGAGTAAGTAGATTTATGCAAAAACCACATGGTCCATCGCGAGGAAGCTCATATGACCTTTTAGCTGGTGAGTGCTAGACCCAATTAAGCCAGCATACAATAAGCCAGCAGTCCTGGTAACAGGGCCCCATGCTATGCTGTAGCTGCCTAACAGCATGACAGCACTTTAAAAAATTATTATGATTATTATTATTATTATTATATTACTAATATTAGAACTCACCATTTCTTCTCCAGTGGTGGCCGAAACCATTTGCCACTACTCATTGCAAAAACCCAGAAGGATGGCAAGGCTGAGTGGCCTGAAAAATACTGGAATGGTAGACCCACTAAAGGTAGTCACCAATCCCAGTACTAATCAGACTCAACGTAGCTCAACTTTGTTACGTGACCAATGCTGTTACCACTATGCCAAACCAGAAGAATTACCAAATAAATCAGTACATTGTTACACAGAGACTCAAATGAAGCAAAAATATGCTCTCAAGCGTGGACAACAGCCAAATACACGTAATCGTCTTACTTTTCCGATCACGTATGAATGTTGACGTCGATACATCGTAAGCAACCATGCATGGCCACCACGGATGGCCAGATATTCGGCCCCACCCTAAATCGCCAACAAGCCAGGATGGCTGACGATACTGAACCTGCGTTGCAGTATTCACCTACACACAAGACCACAATCCAGTGTATTGCTAATTATTACCAAGTGCTAACTATTACTGGCACGGTGGCATAGTGGCTATAGTGTTCAACTTCCGATCAGGTTCAATCCCAGCCGCTGCACTGTCGAGTGCGACCTTAGGTAAGCAAAGCACTATAATTTGGTACAAGCACAAGCTGGCAAGTAACCAGGCACACTGTGCCTTGTACCTCATACTGGCTGTGTGAAGATTGATTGATTGGGGTCTAACGGCACTTTCAGCACAAATAGGCTATATAATATCATGCCTTTGAAAAGTATGTTGCAGTTAAAACAGTGAAATTAATGAGAAAGTTAACGATGTTACGTGTTGGGAATACATACAATAAATAAACCATTACAGTATATAGCTCTTCAATCTGGTCTTTGTGGGGAACCCTTCGACACAAAAGATATCACGAGAGAGAGAAATCAAAACCAAACAAAACAGAAAAATACATAACTCAATACAACTCAATAAACCTAAACAAATAAACAGAGTAAACACAAGCTAACCTTGATTTGGTCATACTCCAATGACCCTCGGTCAGGAAATGAGGTGGCCCCTTTCGGGGAGGCTATGTGAAGGAAAAAACTACTAGTAAGTTAGTAACAAATGAAAACATCACTCTGTTGTGCTTAAGTAAGGAGTGGGGGTAGGAGGAGAAGGAGGAGAGGGAAATAAAATACAGATAGCTGGCAAAGAAATTACACTGTTATCTATACCAGAGTAGGAATGACAACCCGAGTGAGATTGTCGACATCCAATGCCACTCCACTCCATAAAAAACACATTTTCATTTCATGCAAGGCTCACAAAAGCTGCACACAAAATAGGACTGACATATTAATGCCAGAATTCTATCAGCTAATCTCAACAGTGACCTCAGGTTTTGCCACATTCCCTGGTCTCCGGAACGGACTGCAAAGAGACAAGTAACCTGCGCAGAAGGACGGTCTGGAGATGTGATCTTCTTAGCGGAAATGATTGCGGATTTGTCGTCAGATTTCTCGCCAGTGGGAACGTGCACTTTGCCGGAAATGCGCAGACGTTTCTGGCGCAGCTGCTGCCTTATGGTGCCTTTCGTCTTGGTATGCTGCTGAAAATTCGAGTTCAGGTCACAGTGTTCCATGGGTGAAGATGCAGCCGCGGCTTTGGCGATGTTTGCCGAGACAGTATCTTCAGCGGCATTCTCATGCACAATAACATCGGTTTTGATACAGGACGCAAGCTGCCCCTCATTTGACAACACTTCCATTACTTTATCATCCTCAACGTTCACGTCTGGAACCGGTTCTCCGGAGCAAGCAACATCCATTGCATTTCTGCAAAACACGACAATCATCGACAGTCATTACACGGAGCTCGGGGTGCTAGAACATTAAGAAAGGTGGTATGGCTCAAGAAATCAGACTTTAAGACGTCAAGCAGAACACGGTCAACTTGATTCTTGCAGGAATCTTGGAACAGGGACAATGATAACAGGTGTTATACATGCAGATTCATAGCCATCAAACACTCAACCAAACACCAACCATTTCGACATTTAGCATATATTCATATGGACAAAAGATATCGACTTTAATTTTATCGACTTTAATTTTAACAGTTTAAATTTTGTTAAATTTGATAGTAGTAGCCAGTTTTGACATTTAGCTTGGATTTCGTACTGGTAATGAATTTCTACTTTAATATTAACATCGAACTTCAATACTTAGCCTTGATACTTTGATACATCGTGTGGCATCATAAGCCACTTCACATTCTAGAATTGTGTGTGAAATTTTTCGCAAGCCTCTAAAAATACCATCAGTTTAGTAAAATCATGGCAATAGCCAAAACAATAATTGTTGGGTCAGATCGGTGATCGGCCTGTAAGGTAAGAAAAACTTGATAGGGTCATGACATGAATTGATAAGTTAATTCTTGTGTTTCAGCAGCAAGAATACCATATTGGTACTGCTAGAAAAATGTCAGTGGATATATACACCACCTCAGATCTGTTGTTGCTTATTCAGTAAAAGTTGCACATCGTGCAGTACCAAAACGGTAGTCTTTCCTCTGCCTCTTTAAGCCAGAAAGGTGGGCCACATTGGTTTGATGAATTGAAAACTAAGCTAGTTACATCTCCGAATTACTAGTAGCAGCGTTTTCATGTCAAGTCGACAATCTGATCGTGACGATCTGATCCTATCGATTCTTCAATACCTTACAGTATACGCCGATCTGAACCCAACACTGTGCTAGCCAAAATCTAAGTATTTGCATTGACCGGCTAACTGTGTTTCGGGCAACACTCTACATCGACATCTCACAAGGGTCTATGGTCAAAACGGCGGGTGTACGGACACTTCGTACCTAAGACACTTCGGACCCAAGACATTTCGGCACCATGTGTTTGGTGCCGAAGTGTCTCAATTTCGGCACTGGTGCCGAATGTCTCAGACACTTCGGCACTAAAGTGCATGAGACACTTCGGACCCAGAATTAAAAGACGCTTCGAATGTCGCCATGGTGTTTAAGAAATGTAGGCCGGTAGGCTCACCTTATGTTCGCTGCTCTAATGTAATGGAAGTGCTTGGCAAACGACTAACAGTGAATGAGCAGTCACCCACTGTCGACAACGAACATTAATAGGTGCGGAAGCAGAGCACTGCCACCGCACTGAGCAGACATGAGACGATGTTAGTGCCCACAGAAGCGGCAGGACGTTGTCGCCGCCAACGGCCATCCACAGGTTGCCCAACATTTGGAGAATGTGCGCCAAACTTGGGTGGATCTAGATCGTAGCCTATGGTGAACTATATTTTCTGGTTCTTATTTAATAAATATAGACGACTTTGAGATTGAGTCCGTGTCAAGTGTTTTCAGTGCGTGTGTATTAATAAACTACTGTGTACTATTATAATTGCATGACATAAACACATACAAATATAGAAGAATATAGGCCTATATAATCGAAACAGCCACATAGACGTAGATGTAGACGTAGAGAGTTGACAGGCGCAGGTTGAAGAACCTCTTTGCCCACCTCTCAAATACACACTAAATACACACTAAATATATTTTATAATAAAAATTTTGAACTAGCTTCACTTCTGCTTCCGGTTCCATGAATTTCAGCATGATAATCATATAATACATCTTGACTTTTCCAGAAGTTATCGAGACGACTCTTAAAAGAATTAACTGTATCAGCACGTACAACATGACTCGGCAGGGAGTTCCAATTATTAGCCACTCTATTTGTAAAAAAATATTTACGTAGATCGTATCTTGCCCGAAATTTTTCCAAACACATATAAAGTGAATTTTAGTAAATTAATCAATTGAACTTTTTGCGCCGCGATGCATATGCTGAATCACGCAATAATAATAAGTTATTGCAAACCGTTAACAAAATGGTACAAAATTTACGTTGTCCGATTTCTCGTCATATAAAGTAATACTGGTGCCGAAATGTCTTGGGTCCGAAGTGTCTTAGGTCCGAAAGTGTCCGTACACCAAACGGCGACACCGAAATGGCGACAGAAATGGCTATAGTCAAAACGGCGACAAACCCAAGCAACACCCTACAGTTCTAGTGACGCCTATATAATCGACCGTAGGCTGTACACATATATGACATGCAACTGTTAAGCTATATGAAAAAAAGTACAATATTCCATCGCACGTAATGCCTGACGTTGGCGCGACACAGATCTGAGCCTGTGATATTTTACTAACAAATGACTGCACTGCAAAAACTGCATAGCTGAATCAACTGAAATTTAGTTAAAAGTTAACTAAAATGGTCCATAGTTGACGAAAGCAAGTTTATACGTTTTCTATGGACCTGTAGCCGTTTTGGTTTGTCGCCGTTTTGACCATACCACCTCACAGGTATAACAGCCCATGCCACAGC
>Ga0209568_1000501_pt1 | contig 13690 bp, 19 predicted proteins | sample WorMetOlspDAHAB2_FD_187406 | JGI IMG/M metagenome (GOLD analysis project Ga0209568, IMG submission 187406) | Marine gutless worms symbiont microbial communities from Max Planck institute for Marine Microbiology, Germany - Olavius sp. DAHAB.2... ...
CCCTCCGAGGGTGTCGCAAAAGCCCCTCTCCCGCCGGGAGAGGGGTTGGGGAGAGGGAATCAAAAGAAGCGATCGGGCGTAGTTAATGAACCCCTCTACGCTGACCATTTAAATATTTACCACTACCAAACCGGTTACTGATAAGCTGCCTGTGGACAAAAATCCAGACGGTGTTCTTTTGCCGTCGGCTAGTGCGTTACGCCGGTTTTTTGGACAGCCGATTTCCTGGAAGGTAAAGCTCAAAAGACCCCCAAAGCAGATCCTCGACTACTTTTTCATGAATTCGTCGTTTGATCCAGGTGATATCCCAAATTTGCATAATGTAGATCACACGGTCTTCACACCTAAAGGTACACAATTTGATTCGAATGTCGTGCTAAACCTTTCGATCCGTGAAGACGGCACTGCGATACCCGAGTTTGTATACAGCGAGAGTCGCGGGAAAAGACCAAGGGTTGCCGTAACCGGAAATCCATTCTATCTGGACATGACTTTTGGCGGCGGGAGGAAAGGCTCTGAAGCCTACTTAGGATTTGACTTTGGCTCAAGTAACTCAAGCATATCGTACGTCGATCGAACGGCGTTAACCGTCTACAAGCATCGAGTGGGCGATAAGGCGTGGAAGGATTTAGTGAACTTGTGGGAACCCTTCCCTATCCTGTTGCAGTCGAGCTGGCGTCGTACCTTGCTCAATACCGTCCAGAGAGACTCGCCAAGGAAGCTTTGGCTGTATTAGAAAGTATTTTGGCGCTTGTATCCTATGGAGCATATCAAGAATTCAGGATAAGGAAGAATCTGAGGAAAGAGCCCCGCCTTTTTCGTGGGTTTACGCAACGCTCAATTGGACCACTTTGGAATCTACTTCGCGAGAGCATAAAAGGCTTGGGTGCGAAAGTTGAGTTGTTATCGCCGTTTGCACGTTTCTTGGAAGATGATCTAAGCAATGATTTTAATGAAGCAATTATAATGCTTGCACAGGTTAAGCATGACAAGGCCGGCGAGGGTGATGCAGATCACTTTAGATGGGTTCACATCTTATCCAACTTAACAAATGAAGTCTTTTCGAAGTCTAGATTCGGATTCTTCCAGGGAGTAGCAAAACGTCCATTCAGCTCGCAGTATGAGGGTGTTTTTCGGTGCGCATACGGTCCGCACAGAAGATTTGTCGACGCTCTTCAGTACAATGGCGCTTACTCTTTCTTCGATGGTGAACCGTTTATCTACAATCCTAAGTCAAGCGGCCTTGTTCCACTGACGCCTCTCGTCTTCTGGAGCCAATGTGCAGGTGACGCACAGCGACAAAGCGATCAATGCTGTTATATATTCGATACAGGCGACGAGCAGAGAGGTTTTGTTTCGTACAAAGTCTCAGGAGCGACAACACAATATAAAGTTGCCCCAGGATCAGACGCCGATGAACTCTTAGCGTCTGTACTTAGCCTGCGAAAGAAGGATACAAGCTTAATGATGACAGAAAATGTGTCACTGGACGAAGTATCTTTGAAGCCATAAGTGGCGACAAGAGCAAAGTTTCTTTAAAGTCGGAAAATAGGGGCTCAATTTATTCAAAGTGGAGGTTCTCTCGTTCTCTCTGCTGTGTTTCTGCCCGCGGATCCTTCTCGTTCCTTTTTCCTCGTCAGTTTCGCCCGACTGGCTTGGCCAGGGGTGTGAGGGTCAGGAGTTTTTGTATAAGGCAGCACGGACAGCCGTTCATCCAGCTCGTAAGCGCCGTGCCTGAAAAGGGTGCATTTCATGGTCGTCTTCGGGCCTTGACACCATCGTCCTGGATCAGCTCCCCGGGTGCGGAGGCGGTAGAGCAGCTCAAGCGACTTACGAGTAATGATACCGACAAGCGAGGATCACGACCGTATCGCCCTCCACTTTGTAGACGAGTCGGTGCTCGTCGTCGATGCGGCGAGACCAGCAGCCTTGCAACTCGTGCTTCAGGGGCTCTGGCTTGCCGATACCCTCGAAGGGCTGTCGAACCACATCGGAAATCAGGGCGACGATACGTTTGTGGATCTTCCTGTCCTTCACCGCCCAGTCGGTGAAATCCTCGAACGCTCCTCGCTCGAACGCAATGCGCCTCATTGGTACGTGCCGATCTCGACTGTCACGAGGTCGCCACGCCGCGCATTCTCCAAGGCTTGCAGCAGGCGCTGCCGGTTCTCGGGGTTTCGCAGCAGATAAGCGGTTTCGTCCTCGCCGGCGTCTTCGGCCCCGCTCACCGCGATTTCGATGGTCTGCCCCTTGAACAATTCCTTGAGCGACTGAAGGAAGCCATCGTCCAGGTCGTCCGCGTTCAAACGATAAAGGGTATACATGTGTAGTTACCGCCCCTGCTCAGGTCGATGTTCGCGCACAGTTGCAAGACAGGCGTCGATGTCCGCCTGGTCCAGCCCCGGATAATCGTCGAGGATCGACTCGCAGGATTTGCCTTGCGCCAGGAGGCTCAATACCGATTCGACCGAAATACGCAGCTCGCGAACTATCGGCTTGCCGCCGAATATGTCGGGGCGGCTGGTGATGCGTTTCAACAAATCGTCTTGGTTCATGCTCATCAATACGAGTAATGATACCGACAAGCGAGATCACGACCGTATCGCCCTCTACTTTGTAGACCGGAATTCCAGGGACGGTATACGAATTAGCCGCTCTTCTCCAAGAAAATCTCCAGCATCGCTTCAGGAGTCCGGATCGAATTCCGAGAGCAAAACGATACGTCCCTCAGACTGGGCTTTGTCGTAGTAGATCCGGTCTGCGGTAATCAGCATTGCGTGAGGCGTGCGCAGTGCCGCTCATGGTAGAGGGTATCGAACAAATGGCGCCCAAGCCGGATCGAGAGGTCCATGGCAGTTTCGTATGTCCCAGGGTGCTCGACGGACTGCCACTGGATCAGTCTCAGGTCGGCAAGATCTTCACGCGCTGTCCTCGGCTTCTCACGGGCGAGGACGGCGGCGACCTCCGCGAGAAAATGCGGTGGCTGCCGGAGCTGATATCGATTGGTATCGACACCTGCGAGCAGCACCAGGGCTGGCTCCATGTCCGACTCGTCTTCCCGTTCACGCAAAAACCACTTGAGGGCGACGCTCGCGTCAACGACCAAATTCACGGGCGTCCCTCGCGTCTCACTGCCGCTATCTCGGATTCCGACCGGACCGGTGCGCGAGAACGACGATCCAATATCCGCCGAATGGCCTCATGATGCTGTTTTCGGTACTTGGCGCGCTCTACGGCCTCCCGCATCAGGTCGGTGATGATGGTGTTCTTGTCCTGTTCGGTAAACGTGGCATTAAAGGCATCGTTTATCTCATCGGGGACGGTGAAATGGACGGCGGACATTGTGTAGCTCCTGGCATAATTGGGCGCTGGGGACGGTTGACGCACTGGAAGTCCGTTTGCCCCCGCGTTATGAGAAAGATCGGAACCCCGGTCCCTGTCCTTTTTGTCGAAAAGGAAGACTCTCGATAAACCCCTGATCCGACACCTGGATATAAAAGAGTAACTCAAGCGATGAGCCAACTGGTACTGGACATCCCGGACGACACCCTGTTGTCCCTGAAGCTGTCGGGAGATACCGCGGCCAATGAGATCCGTCTCGCCGCCTCGGTCAAGCTCTATGAGCTTGGACGGCTGTCATCCGGCGGGGCGGCACGGCTCGCGGGTGTGCCGCGGGTGCTTTTCCTGAGCAAGTTGGTCGATTACGGCGTAGACACCTTCCGCGTATCCGGTTGGAAGCCGGCGCTCGCCAATCTTGAGGGCAGCATAGAGCACTGCGCGGCGACCACCGACAGCGATTGCACTGGCCGGCGCCCGGCACAGCGATCAACCAGAAGCTTCATCTTCCGCAAAACCCCTTAGGCCGCGCTCAGCATGAAGTCGACGTGCACGGCGTCGTAAGGGAACAGGATCTTGCCTTGTTCAGTCTTGCGCAGGAGCCCGGCGTTCAGCAGTGCCGTGACGTCTCCGTGCACCGCCTTGACGTCGCGCCCCACTCGGCGAGCGACCTCGCGTATCGATATCGCTCCGGCTCCCGTCATCGTTGCCAACAGCTCCCAACGCTTGCGCGTCAGCACCTTGAACAACAGTGCGGGGGATTCGAAGCTGATGAACCGACCCTGCCTCTTGCCTCCCGACGCCGCCAAGGCTCGACGGCTCGTCTCCCCCCGCGGGCAGACTTCAAGAGTGACGGGATTGGGCTCAAGGTCTGAGTTTATCGACATCGCTCCAGAAGTCCTCGATGAGTTGGGCGGGCGTGGTTAGCCGGTAGAGATGCTCCTCGCCATCCAAGTGCCTGTGATCACCCTTACCCGATTCGTTGTCGTAGCGCAGAACGCATCGCCCGTCGACGACGAACACCAGCCTGTACTTCAAATCGTGCGCACTGCCCGGTAAGGGCGATGGAACCCGCCAGATGACCAGCTCGGCGAACGCGTTCTCGGCAACGACGTGTCGTTCTTCGAGGAGAAGTTCGGCGGGCATGCTGCAACCGTAGTTGGCAGGTCTGTTGTTGTCAAATACAACAATGCTGATTGGGACGTATTTGCAGGCTCCGGGGTTACACAGACATCGACGCCCGACACCAGGGGCTCACATGTCACGTCGGCCGCGACGTAACTATTCATGCCCCCCATCTTGCGCGGTGAAAACACAACCGGAAAAAACTACGAATCCCGCGAATCAGCGCGAATCGGTTTTCGCGTCGATTCGCGTGATTCGTAGTTTTTCTATCTTCGGGTTGGGGAGCTGAAAGGTCGGGAGCTTTCGTAACGGCAGCACGGACAGCCGTTCATCCAGCTCGTAAGCGTCGCTTCCGGGGTAGAGCACCCACAGGTGTTCTAACCGGAGATCCCGCAAAGCGATGCGCATCGAGCGATTGGAGCCCGGCGCGTCGGCCGTCTTGAATTCGAAACCGTAACGTTTTCCCCGGATGGTAATCATCAAGTCCAGCTCGGCCCCGCCGTGGGTCGCCCAAAAACAGGCCTCGCGTCGCTGCAAGGTGGTCAGCACTTGTTCAAGGGCAAATCCCTCCCAGGAGGACCCGAGCTTCGGGTGTGCCAGAAGATCATCGCCGGACTCCAGCTCCAGCAGGGCGTGCAGAAGGCCCGAATCGCGCACATAGACCTTCGGCGCCTTGACCTGTCGTTTGGAAAGATTCTCGAACCAGGGCGGAAGGACCCGGACCAGGTAGGCCCCGGAGAGGATATCCAGATACCGACGGGTGGCGGTCTCACCGGTGCCCAGCGACCGTGCAAGCTCGGCCGCGTTCCAGATCTGCCCGTGATAATGGGCGATCATGGTCCAGAAGCGGCGTAGGGTCTCAGCGGGGATCGAGATGCCCAGCTGCGGAATGTCGCGCTCCAGCAGGGTGCGCAGGAAATCCTGACGCCAACCGAAGGAGGCCGCGTCGTCAGAGGCCAGAAAAGACCGTGGGAAGCCTCCTCTGAGCCAGAGTTTGTCCCGGCTCTCCGCGCCGGTTTCGCGCAAATCAAATCCTCCCAGGTCCAGGAAGCCGACCCGGCCCGCCAGGGATTCGGAAACCCCCTTGACGAGGCTGGGCGAGGCGCTGCCGAGGATCAGGAAACGGGTGGCGGCTTCGGGGCGGTCGATCAGAACCCGCAATATCTCGAACAGCTCCGGGCGACGCTGGATCTCGTCGATGACTACGAGACCCGAGAGTGCCCCTAGGTTGCGCATAGGGGCGGACAACCGGCGCACGTCGACGGGAGACTCCAGGTCGAAGATGGTGCAGGTAGACCTCTTCGGACGCGATTACGCGCGCCAACGTGGTCTTCCCGCACTGGCGTGGACCCAGGATCGCCACGCCGGGGTGAGTGCGAAAAAGGGCTCGAACACGCTCGACGGCCTGAGGACGATCAATCATGGCGACACTATAATCCTTGTAATTCCTCCTCTCAGTAGTGGATTTTCAAGGTTTATGCGGCCCCGGCTTCGAGTCGGCTTCCTTCGCAGAGCCTTGATCGTACGAGAGACGATGTCGATCGCTCCGTCGCGCTGCCCCCGGTTGCAGGCCTTCTCGCAGGGGTGATAACAGATTTGTGTTTTTTTATTTGTGGAGATTTCCTCCTGACAAGCAGCATCCAAGAGCATTTTGAATCAGGCTACGAACTAAGTGATCTTGGGTAGTGGTAGTTTTTCAAGTGGGCACAAAAAGCCCCTCTCCCGACGGGAGAGGGGTTGGGGAGAGGGGATCGAATCGATTCCCACTTTCAACTCACCCACCACCTGATCTTGAAGAGCGGTCGGGCTTATCCCTGCGCCCGCGACCAACCCGCACTATGCCGCAGAACCAGCCCCGCCAGTAGCTCCAGGTGCTCGGTCCGGTCGTTCAGGGCCGGGATGTAGCCGAACTTCTCACCTCCGGCCGCCAGGAAGCGATTCCGGCTCGTCACGGCGATCTCCTCCAGGGTTTCGAGACAGTCGGCCGCGAATCCGGGGCAGACGACATGGACCTTTTTCACGCCCTCGCGGCCCCAGGCCAGCAGGGTCTCCTCCGTGTAGGGTTGCAGCCACTCCTTGCGGCCGACCCGAGACTGGAAGGCGATCTGCCAATGCTGCGGGGCGAGCGCGAGGGCCTCGGCCGTCAGGCGCACGGTCTTGCGGCATTGGCAGCCGTAAGGGTCGCCGCGCAGGAGGTATGCCCGCGGAATGCCGTGGAAGGAGAACAGCAGCCGGTCGGGCTCGCCCTGCTCGGCCCAGTAGGCGCGGATGCTCTGCGCCAACGCGGCGATGTAGTCCGGCTCGTCGTGGTACTGGTTGACGAAGCGCAGCTCCGGCAGCCGGCGCCAGGTGGAGAGCTCGGCGGTAACCGCGTCGAAGCCGGAGGCCGTAGTGGTCGCCGAGTATTGGGGATAGAGGGGCAACACCAGGATGCGACGGGCGTTCGCATCCCGGAGATCAGCCAGCGCCGAGGCGATCGAGGGGTTGCCGTAGCGCATCCCGAGCGCCACCCGCACCGGCCCCGACAAGTGCCGGTCGAGCCGCTCCTGCAGGGCCGCGGCCTGGTGCTGGGCGATGACCAGCAGCGGCGATCCCTGCTCCGTCCACAGCCCACGGTAGGACCGGGCGGATCGCCGTGGGCGCAGGCGCAGGATGATGCCGTGCAGGATCGGCCACCACAGGGTCCGGGGCAGCTCGATCACCCGCGGATCGCTCAGGAACTCGGCCAGATAGCGCCGAACCGCGGGCACCGTCGGGGCATCCGGCGTGCCCAGGTTGATCAGGAGCACCCCCAACCCAGGCGCTGTGCCGTGTCGGAACCCGGTCTCCGGCGTGGACCTCATGGGTAGTAGCGAGCTAGGTCCAGCGCGGGTGTGCGGGCCGAAAACCTCACGCCCGGTCCTGTTCTGCCAGGTGCCGGAGCAGCGATTGGAAGCGCCGCTGCCCGGCTTCATCGAACAAGGGATCCTGCGCACCGGACACCGCTGAGAGGAGCTCGTCCCAATCGCTCGCGGACAAGCGTTCCCGCGCCAGCGGAAAGGCCTCGCGCTCCTCCAGGTCCAGATGTTCCCGCAGGGTCTTGACCAGCTCCCGGCCCTGGTTCTCCACCTGGTCCCGCCGCAGGACCTCCTCGTGCACGATGCCTTCCAACGACCGACAGAAACGCTTACTGACCTGGCTGAGCTGCAGATGCTGGTTGGTCAACAGGTCAAGCACTGGGTGCTTCTCGTTGCTGCGCGCTCGGAGCCGATCGAAGATATCCTCTTCGTTCGGATGGTGGACCTGATCGGCGTAGTCCTCCATGTACTCCAACATCTCGCACAGCAGCTCGTAATCCGGCTCACCACCCGCGTGGAACCGGTCCAACAGGTCGTCGAGCAGATCGAGCACGCGCAGGAGGTGTTTGTGATCCCGGATGAGACGGTCAAGCAGTTCGGCCATGACTTCTCCTCTTCCACAAAATCCATAAGCGGGTATGGAACCAAAGCACGACGCCGGTTGTAGATTAGTCTAGCACGACAATCGCACAAGCGTTTTTCGGACCCCTTCGCGGACAGCACCGAAGCTCAGTTATCAGGGGGCATTGAAGCAGCGACAACTGTCCCCTGACAACTGCTACCCTCTGACAACAACCGGAAGCCGGCAGCACCCAGGGCCGTTAATGCCTCCGGGCCGCGTGGGGCATTACCGCGGTAGATCCGGGTCTGAGGGACGGCGGGAAAGGCGGCGGCGAACGCCCCGATAAGGGCTTTGTCGTTTTCCGCCCGGGCGGCGCACAGGGGGTAGCGTCCCGGTGGTGTCAGCAGGTTGAGGAAGAGGTGCCGGAGCTGCAATCCCGCCGCTTCACAGGCGCCGACCAGATCCCGACTTTCCTCCAGGGCCATGTTCGTGGGGATGGCGACGAGCGCGAGGCCGGCCCGGTCCGGGTTCCCGAGCAATCCCCGCAAGAACTTGAGGTCCTTCGATAATTGTACCAGCCACCGGCCGAAACGGGGGACGCCCAGAGTGTCTTTGTACTTGAGCAGCAGCTCGAACATGGCCTGTAACCAGTCATCGAGCAATTCCGGCAGCTCCAACAGTCGGATCAGGTGGCCGCTCGGCGCCGCGTCGAGCACGAGCAGTTCATAGGTGTCTTCCCGCAGGACTACGACGGCGCGTGCGAGCGCCGCGAGCTCGTCGATACCGAGCGGCGCGAAATCCATCGTCTGCTCCATGACCCGCCGGTCGAAGGTGAAATCCAGGTTGGACGAGAGCTTGGTGAAAAAACCCCGCAGCTCTTCGCCGTATGCCGATTGCATGGCCGCGAGCTCGGCGCTTGCATCGACCTCCATCGCGGCCAGGCCCTCGGTAACCGCAACCGGTTCGGGGCCGACGGGAAGGTCCAGGCAGTCGCCCAGGGAGTGGGCCGGGTCACCGGAGAACAGCAGGATGCGCCGGTGGGGCTCGGTGGCGGCTATGTGTAAGGCGGTGGCGCAGGCCAGGGTGGTCTTGCCGACGCCGCCTTTGCCGCAGAAGATCAACAGGCGTTGGTCCGGTCCCGGATAGGGGCCGGGCGCCTCGACCCGGATCGGCAGCTGTGCCGTCACGGGGGACCCGAGGGGTCGGTCGAGAGGCATCACCCCGTCCCAGAATACGCAGAGGGCAGCAGTGCCGCGGGGTTCCTGCGGCTGCAGGGGGAGGCCCCAGGGACGCCCGATGCCCTGGATCAGTGCCCTATAGCGGGCCAGACACCGCAGCTGTTCGGCCCGAGCGGCCGTGCAGCTGGGACAAGAGTGGTCGGGATACAGCCGGTTGATGACCAGCTCCGGAGTGGCGATGCCGGCGGCGTGCAGGGAGTAGACCAGGTCCGCGGTCTCTTCCAGGACCAGGGTCTCGGCCAAGGTGACCGGCACGAACCGGCAGCGGTCCGGGTCTCGCAGCAGCTTATCCAGGGCCTCGAGCTCGGCGGCCAGATCCAGGATCAAGCGGTCCGGCTCGTCGGGCGTGTAGCTGCCATAAAACACCTCTTTCATGTAGCGGTGTTTCGCCAAGAGGGTGTCCAGCAGCTCCAGCCACCGACGCATGGCCGCCGGCAGATCCAGCAGGCGCAGGGTGTGGCCGGTGGGTGCGGTGTCTACCAGAATCGTCCGGTAGCGGCCCGCGGATACCTGACGGCCGAGCTCCAGCACGGCCATGAGCTCGTCCAGGCCGGGCAGGGAGAGGGACAGGAAGCGGTTGATGTCGCTATCGTCGAGGAAGGTGCCGCGCCGCGCGATCGCGTGCAGCTGGTCGCCGTGCCGCGCGCGAAACGCCGCCAGGTCGGCAGCGGCGTCCGGCTCCTTGACATGCAGGTTGGGTGGCGGCGATTCGCCTGCCAGGCAGTCCGCCAGGGAGTGGGCCGGGTCGGTGGAGATCAGCAGCAGGGGGGAGTTAGGACATTCGCGGGCCAAACGTAGCGCCGTCGCCAGGGCGCAGGTAGTCTTGCCGACGCCCCCTTTGCCGCCGAAGAACAGCAGGCGCGGGCCTCTGGGTCGGAGCAGCTCGGGACCCTTCACCCCTCCTCGTCCTGGGGCGGCTCCCGGAGCCGGTCCAGGGCATCGAGCAGCTCGGTTTCGCGGGCGTCGAACTCCGCCTCGTCGATGCGCCCGGTCTCCAGCTCCATATAGAGCTCGGAGAGCGCGGTGGTGATGGCTTCCCGTTGGGACACCTGCTCGGTAAGCACTGCTTCATGGATCTCCTTGCCGATCCAGTACAGTCCCTTGAAGGGCGCCAGCAGCAAGTCGTCAACGATGAACATCAGAGGGTGATGGGCACGTCCACAAAGCTGTGCGGCGCCCAGGGGCCGTTGAAGTCGAAGGCGTAATGGTCGTCGAAGGCCTGGGCCACCTTGAACACGGCCGCTTCGAAGGTAGCCTGGGCGTCGCGTTCCACCAGGCAGGAGAGACGCATGACCTCGGCCTCCTTACGGGGGGCTCCGCGCCGGATCTCGGCGCAGCACTCGCGCAGGGTCGTCTCCACCTGCTCGGTATAACGCTCCCGGTCCTCTTCCAGGAGTTGACTGAACAGCCGTCCCAGCTCGATCTTCCGGTCCCGTGGGGGCTCCCGGTCGCCGGCATACAGGGTGTCCCGCAGGACCCTCAGGGGCGGGTGGCGGTCGACGAAATACTCGAAGATGTTCGTCAGATCCCAGCGGACATTGAGCCCCATCTCCACCTTGCCCCGGACCCGTTCCAACGCCTCCTTGAGATCCGCATGGCTGTGGCGGAGGGTGGCGCGGATGGCTTGGGCATCTTCAGCGACGGTCCCGAAGCTCACGGGCAGCGGCGTCGTCACCGCCAGCAGCGCGCCCAAAACCTTCTGGTGGGCGGCGATATTGGTCCGTTGCGGTCGGACCGAGGAGCCCCGGTAAGCGGAGACCACGGCGGCGATGCCGTCCTCGGCCAGGGTTTTGACCTTGGTATTGCCGATGCCGGTCGCTCCGAGCCCGGCGAGGGCGTCCTCGACGGCATCGTCGGCGATGATCGCATATAGGTATTGTGCACTCATGGATCTTGTCGGACCCTAATACAGCAGTATCGAAGTACCGGTTAACATGGAAATCATTTTTTGCCGCAGCGGTAAATCGGCCCCTATTTTCCGCAAATTCTCGTTAAGCAGGCAAATCATTTAACAAGCGCATGAGGAAAATTCGGGCTCTCCGGGTTAACCACTAGTTTTCCATGGCTTGGAGATATAACCAAATCCATATCCTCCATTGGAACAGCACCCAACAGTACCTCATCCCCCATAACCAATGCACCTGCGAAACAATTACGATTTTCAAAAATAACCTCTATGGGGCCAACATAGGATACCTTGTGACGACTCCCATCAGCAGTTGTCACTTCACGTTTTCTGTTTTCTTTCAGCTCCAATTGTAGAGCTACGTGCTGAGGTATACAAAGCATCAGCGCGCCCGTATCGACCATTGCCTTTGTTACCAAAGACTTTAATTGTGGAAGCCGCGGGTTTTTCAACTCGATTTCCGCATGAACGTATCCCATAAGACTCCTCCTGATTCGTTAATTAAGTAGCTAACGACGAAGCTCAGTGGCACCAAACACGAAGCGGCATTTGCGCGATCATGCCGAAGGCATGCGCAAAAAGCTGCGTAGTGTTTGGTGTCCGCTGGAGCGTTGTGTTAGGCGATTTACTTGATATTTCTGAATTCATCAACGGACATACTCGGTATTTTAAGCCCGTGTGGATTGGGGTGAGGGACGAGCCCCAACGGCTTTGGCTTGACCTGGCGATTTGTTGGGGTTCGCAAGCTCACCCCAACCTACGGGCTGTGCCCGTTTCCCGGAACTCCGCGAAATTACGCCACTTTCTCAAAAGTTTCGGATAGTTTCCTTTTGCTCACTGAAAGGATCTCTATACCTATAAGATGCCCATCGCTATCATAGTCAGCATTGATGCCGGGTTCTATTTCCTCCGTTCTTTCTACGGATGCAGAAGAAATCTCGAAATAGGCGGCATCCGCTGATGGATCGAATTCAAGCTTCATGGTGCTTCGGCCTTTGGATCGAAGAATGCTGTAACCACCGTGACAGGATGTACGGTTCCATTATAGATGATCCGGAGAATGCGAAATCCTTTTTCAGGGACCGGCCAGAGCGCATGAATGAGATCCGAATCATAGCTGTCCTCTTCGATTATTGCTGGATTTTCCAATGCTTCGCGTATCCATATTTTCTTAATATTTCAGCGGGCGCATCTCTTGCGTGCGTGATCTGACAAAATGAAATCCATGTTGATTTAGCCCGTGTAGGTTGGGGTGAGGGATGAACCCCAATGGCTTTGGCTTGACATGGCGATTTGTTGGGGTTCGCAAGCTCACCCCAACCTACGGGCTGAGCTTGAAAGTTGCTGAGGAGCGGACCGCGGCATTGGGTCGCTTGCCGCCGAATGTTAGGCGAATGAGCTGTGAAAAATGACCCGTCAATTGGTCTGGCTCTTTTTCCGCGATAGGGGGTTAACGACCAAGCTCACCGGCCCACTGCGGAGTATGGCCCGGTGGGTCCGGTGGAGCGACTTGTTAGATGCTATCTATTCTCTCTTTTGTCAAGCTTGGGTTTCTTTTGTCATGGACTACAGCTAAGACAATTATTCTTTCTTCTTCAAGGAGGTAGATTGTTTTGTATGGAAACCTCCTGATGAGGTATTTTCTTGCTCCTTTATACTCTGGTGGGAAAATATTTGGGTAGTGGTAAATTTTTAAATGGCTGGCGTGGACTTGTTCGATCCCCTCTCCCCGGCCCTCTCCCGGGGGGAGAGGGGGTGTAGCCTGTAGCGCACCCTACCCATTGCCAGAGGCGATGTTTCCATTTATACCTTAACCATTACCAATATTTGGATTTCTTTCTATGAGTCTCAGGCCTGCATCAACCTGCAAAAGAAAGTCGTATCCTAATCCTTGTTTTTTATCCTCATACCAGGAAAAAGCTTCTTCCAGGCCATCCTCAGCTTCAGGCCTGATGATAGCTCTATATCTCATTCTTGTTCACTATTCTCTTAAAAACATCGTCCCATGTTGAACCCAAATCAGGATTTTGGTGATATGCCTCTAATCTTCCATCAATTATCTTTTTTTCTTCTTCACTCAATTCGACCGAATCGGCTTTTACGGCTATCGTATCCCAAATATCCTCTGCCAGTTGAATCCTCTCCAGAATTGACAAATCAAGAGTATCAGTCGCAGTAAGCGTTTTCATGATTCATATTCTCCTTCTTTACTCTTGTAGCCTTTTGCCTTTTTAATGTTTTCCGCTATTGAATCTCGTCTACGCTCAATCAATCTGTTTCGGGCAATATTTAAAATATCTTCTTGCTGATATTCAGGTAAAGATCCAACAACATCTAACGCATCTTGAAACAATGCAGACTGTTGGTTAGACATTCTAATTCTCCATTAAGTAAGGTGTGTAGTACCTTGGCCTAACGTTTAAATCACCCGCCGACGAAGGAGGTCGGGTGCATTTACATGTTAGACGATACCATTTATCGATACGGAATTTCACAGAAAATGTAGTCAAATGTCCTGCTTTTGATTTTTGTGAAGTTTCTTGCTCAACGGTTATTTTCGGGTAGTGGTAAATTTTTAAATGGCTAGCGTAGACTTGTTTGATCCCCTCTCCCCAGCCCTCTCCCGGAGGGAGAGGGAGTGCAGCCTGCGGTGCGCCAAACCCACTGCGAGTGGCGGTATTTCCAT
>Ga0209568_1000502_pt1 | contig 13681 bp, 10 predicted proteins | sample WorMetOlspDAHAB2_FD_187406 | JGI IMG/M metagenome (GOLD analysis project Ga0209568, IMG submission 187406) | Marine gutless worms symbiont microbial communities from Max Planck institute for Marine Microbiology, Germany - Olavius sp. DAHAB.2... ...
GGTGAGGGGAGGGGGAAGGAAAAAAGGGCGGGGAAGGGGAAGAAGGATGGGACGGAAGGGGACGAAAAGAGAGAGGAGGGGAAGGAGGAGAAAAGGAGAGGCTTTGGACGAGCGCTTCGCTTAACTTTCCTGAAGCCCAGCTTGAACGTTGTCAAAGCTGCTCGCGTTGTTTTTTTCCATTGCATTTTTTTGTTTCTGTTGCAGCGAATCAGGATTTGTAAGTTCTGTTAACATTGCATTTAGGACAGTGCCCGATTCTAATACTGACCGCCACACGTCCCATATAGGTCAAATTATAAAACGCACAAGTCCACATGCAGTTGAGTTCTGTCAGCTGCAACAAAGGCCTATAACGACGGCGATAATGATGAAATCATCACATATGTCTTCCATCCGTAGAGGACTGATATCTTACAATCATTGTGCCGTTCCGCTATAACGGTTGAGAAAATCATAGGTATAATTTATTTTTGAGTTTAGATTGGGAAAGACACTAAGCTTGCTCTCGGCCAATAGTAAGGCGAAGCGCTTCACTACAGGCGTGTCATCACTGTCAGTCAGCTGTCATTACTTCGCTCACAGCGAGCAGTTCTCTGCAGCTAAAGTTCTCGTAACAGACGCGACATTGTCAGTGAAAATAGCACACGTACTGAAGTTTTTGTTCTCTTGGTGAAGAATCTTTGATGGAAACAGCCGGATTTTGTGGACAAGAAGACGTCATGATCGAAAGTTCTGTGGTCGACTTGGCGACGGAAAACAGAGAGAAGGAACCAGAGACTCCGCAACCAGAGGCAAAGGCGGAAACAGATTCCAGCCGAGAAGAAGAGGATGGGGAAAACATTCTGAAAAGATTGTCACCGCTGCTCTACAGCATGAGACTGTTCGGTCTCTACTTCACCGGCAAACAACGCGTCAATCCTGCAGCAGCACCAGAACTAATAGATCAACGAACAAGCAGATGTCCGGACTGGAATTTCGAAAGAATCTACTCCACCATCATGCTCGCGATAACGTGGCTTAACGCAATTCGGATTTATATGATCTTCAACGGAAAAGAGACACTCGGAGCCGCGCTTTTCACGAAGCTGGCAATAACTGCGTCCGGTCTGATGAACTTAGTTCTTCACAGTTCCTATTATTATGCCAGCAACTCGGGAAGCTTGAACAGAGTTTTGCGAGACGCGAGTTCACATATGGCAAATAAAATATCGAAATACGATCGGCTGACAAAAGTACTGACGTTCCTCTCGTGGATTTCAGTGGCGTGGAATATGTTTCAGTACGTCTATGACACACTCACTGACGGAGACATAAAGGATTTCACATACCTAAGCAACTTCATGCCGGAAACTCATATGTATGTCGTAAAAGCCGTGTTTTATATTCTTCACCTACATACAATCTGTGTTTTGTTCTTTCCTCTAACAATGAAATTAATAAATACTGATTCTTTTGTTCCTAATGTTTTAAGGTACTTGCCGGGGTTATTTTCCTCTAGCAATGAACTTCATGGTGATGACATTCCTGTACGACCAGTTCAACAACTTGAACGCCGAGTTCAGCAGATGTGTCGGCGACACAGGCGAGTTTAGCGGCAACTTCGAACAGTTTCGACGACGTCATCAGGCCATCAGCCGCTCAGTCCACGAAGCCGATCGCTTTCTCAAGATCAGCAACGTCGCATACTTTTGCTGTCAGATCGTCACCTTAATTCTCGTCTTCTATAGCACAATTTTCTTCCCAGAAAACACAGTCGCAGTTGGTTCGATGGCCACGGTGACGAACATTGCGTGGATGGCCTTCTCTGTGTCTGCTTTATCACTGACTGCAGGCCAGGCAGCTGTCCTTAACCACAGAGTAAGTACGCTTTCTCTATTACTGGCAAAATAACTTAATATCAACGCATATCATCGTTTATATGTGGATCACTTTTGTTAAGCGAAAATAGTCGAAATTTCAGAAGATATAATTGAAACGTGCGTATTCTACTGAGTACATAATTGGCCTGGTGCATTTGATGTTTTCAGGCGCATAAAGTAGAAGACACAATTCACAACATTAATCTTGAATTGCTGGATATGAAAACGGTCACCGAGGTAAGGCCTGCGTATAGATAATGTTAGTCATATAATTATTGTAATATATGTATAATTGTTGAACCTAAAGCTATCAGCATGCAGTATGGCATTACTGTGCACTCTCAGATAAGCCCATTTTCTGTATCGAATGCGACGCATTATATCCTAATACACTTGTACGTTCAGCGGATAAGAGTAAGATTAAAATGAAAAAATATCAAATATTCTAAAATGTATTTATGAAGATTTGAGTTAAATTTTAAAAAATCACCGCCGTTTGCCGGCATGCTGTTATTTTTTCTCCAGATAAACGTGTTTCTGCATCGTCTGAACGGGCAGCCAATTGGTGCTAGTGTTCTCGGAATATTTGTCATCGACAAAAACACTATAGTGACGGTACGTCTCAGCCTTCTTATGCCGCAACGACTGACGTAGTTCGACGGCATACTATTTTTTTCAAAAAAATAATGTGTAAATTTAGCGTATTTTATCGAATGTATTTAGTTTACGCATAGAATATTTAATGCCAACCTATGATACTGACGTATTTAGTTTACATTTCAATTTGAATCGAAAACATTGCTTTGAAGGTATGTTTTAATGTGATATGTCGATCATGAACTATGGGAGGGCCTTACGTTTTTGGGCCACCGAATATTGACTGTTTTCCTTTGCTCGTTCAAGTTACTGCAGTACATTTGTTGTGTGAACTGTGCATCAGATTCTCGGTGTGTTGATTTCATACTTTGTGATCGTGGTTCAGTTCGCAAATCCGTCAACGGTGACCACTTCGCCCAGTGTTCCATCCTGCAACTGCACAGCAGCAGAGCATTCATAAATGACGTTGAATAACGCATTAGCCGCAAGTGCAACGAGAATTCCGCGCAGTACACTGAACATAGAATGTTTTATAATCACCTTTATTGGCTAACAGTAAGGTTTCAGTTAGCTGTAACTGTAACTAAAAACTGGCATCACTGATATATGTTATACAGACTTATAAAGTAAATCAGATTAAAAATATTTTGTTTACTTGAGATATGCAGTCTGCATTATTATAAACTCACAAACCTATTTTGTTTTTTAAGTGTGGTGTCTATTTTCAAGGCTAAACTGCCAAAACACACGCGAGAAAGGCCCATGAGTTTATTCACCACCAGTCCTGACCGAGCTAATATAGAAAATGATAATAACAGTCTCGCACAGTACTGAGTGATATAGTGCCTAAGTCTATGTAATATCGCGGTTTTCAGCTTTAACAATGTTGATGACAGGGCTGCAAGTTACTCCAAAATTAATGTGCCTATACATGTAGCTTTATACTGAGATTGTCAGGCACTTTAGGAACATGTTTGCAATTTCACGCCAACGGCTGGCGACGGAACGGCCTTTCTGTTATTGCATAAATTAAATTTAAAATTGGATATAATCTCGGCCAATGGTGTTAGGAAGCGCTCCATCAGTTGGGCGTGTCATCGCTGTCAATCAATGGCCATGATGTTGCGAACCTGCGCATAGGATGCATCACTCTTTTGACGACATTCTCACGACGGGCGCGACATTGTCAGCGAACGTATCGAACACGCAATAATTCGTTCTTTCGGACAGCGGTCACTGCCGCACGGTGAAATTTCTTCCACGGAAACAAGAGGATTTGACGGACACGAGGGTACGATGATCGGAAGATCCGTAGTCCAGCTGGAGATGGAAGAAGCAGTTTCTAGCAAACAGGAAGACATCGTTATGAAGAGATTGTCACCGCTGCTCTACAGCATGAGACTGTTCGGTCTCTACTTCACCCGCAAACAACGTGTCAGTCCTGCAGCAGCACCAGAACTAATTGATCAACAAACAAGAAGATGTCCGGACTGGAATTTCGCGAGAATATACTCCACTGTCATGCTCGTGGTCAGTTGGTTTAACGCCATCCGGTTTGCCATGATCTTCGACGGAAATGAAACGCTCGGAGCTGCGCTTTTCATGAAACTGGCCATAATTCCAGCCTCCCTGATGAACATAATACACCACACCTCATGTTACATTGCCAGCCACACAGGAAGTCTGGATCGAGTTTTACGAGACACGAGTACCCACGTTGTTAATAATACATCTAAGTACGATCGGCTTATGAAAGTGGTGATGGTCATCTCTTGGCTTCTAGTGGCGTGGAATGTGTTCCATTACGCCTACCAGTTGTTCACAAGCGGGCGACTTAACGACTTAGCGCTAATATCCCTCAGCAAAACTTTGTCGGAAACTCACTTGAACGTCGTCAAAGTTATATTTATCGTTCTTCAACTGCAAACTGTTGGTGTTTGGATCTTTCCTCTAGTTATGAACTTCGTGGTGATGATGTTGCTGTGCGACCAGTTCGACAAGTTGAACGCCGAGTTCAGCAGATGTGTCGGCGACGGCGGCGAGTTTAGCGGCAACTTCGAACAGTTTCGACGACGTCATCAGGCCAACAGCCACTCAGTCCACGAAGCGGATAGCTTTTTTAAGATTATCAACGTCGCCTCGTTTTGCGGCCAGTTCGTTACCATAATTCTGACGCTGTACAGCACAATCTTCTTCCGAGACGATACCATCTCAGTTGATGTGGAGTCCACTTTCTTGTACATCGCCTGGTTAGGGCTAAGTATTTCCGGTTTGGCGCTGTTTGCAAGCCAGGCGGTTGTCCTTAATCACAGGGCAAGTACAATAACTTGTGTATGTATTCATATTTTATCTTGTGCAGGGTGGCCCAATAAAAAGTAAGCCACTTCTGAATTATCACTAAATCGTATTGAAAACACGACAATAAAGCTAGATTTAAAAAAAATCAAATCTTAGTGTAAAAGAAGCACAAGACTGTTATGAGCTGCCATTAAATATTATATGCGTGAAATAATTTGTGACGTCATCAATTACTGTGCTTCAAGCTTTGCTACGGGAAAAATTAAGTGTATATTACGATATCGTAGTTGAAAATCTGAAAAGGAGAAAATATGGATCTAAATTTTTTTACATGAATTTCCATCTAAAAGATGATTTACGAATGGAATTCATAGTTTAATCAAACGAAATGATGCGCTTACGTCATTTACGTTATATGACCTATATCGCACAAACACGGCTTATGAACAATAATTATTGACGTCAGAAATTAGGTCACGCATAGAATATTTAATACCAAGTGCAAGTACTTGTTTGACACCTTAAGTTGAAAAAAAATCAAATCTCATTGACAAACATTAATACAATTTAATATGATTTATTGATGTTTCCGTCGTGGTTTACTATTTTTTGGGCCACCCTGTATACTCGTCATGCCCATGGTCTTGAGACTTCGGCTGGTGCTTGACTAAGGACCGAAGAAAAGATCACCGCCGCCCTATTCGCCATATAGCCGTGAAAGGGCCATACATATACTATTCATAAGACTGTATGTTTCTGGGCAATGCTTTATTTCTGATCCTGCTATGACTTTTATTCCGTTTTATCGCACTATTTTACCGTTACTTTTAATGTATCGCTTATGTTACGTGTGATAGGAGCCCCGTTATGACACATTTCTAAAAATAAAATTTGTTTTATGCACGTAAACAATTTCGCCAAGTTTTTTTCGCAATCTCTTATGGGGTTTAATTTTAATAAGTGTCGAAGTTTCAACGTTTCCATAGGAATTGGACGTCGCCGTTCACACATAGGGCTTGAACAAGGATATACGTTCAGCGTTTAATATTGTAATTGCAGTTACAATTACTGATATAGTTACAGTTGTTACACTATATCGGGAGGACCTGCACGCTGCGCTGTTGGCTGTTGGAACGTAAGCAATTTTTCGACAGCGAAACAGATTAAAATGGGACACTCATCAAACATTATGTTGACCACACCGGAAACACGCAATTTTGTATCATTGCATTTAATTTTCCGTTTCACAAACGCGCACCTGCATTAGGCCTTTATTCATTGGGCCTCCGTTAACGTTTGTGAAATTTGTTTTTATAAAACACGCCATTTGGCGAACGCTTTTTGCTTGTTATTTAATTACCGTTACTTGCCTCCACATGTGCGGCAGTCAATCACTCAATTAACCCTTTATTGAACAGGCGGCTGACACGCCATGCACAGAGTGGATGAAAATAGTACAGTAAACGAGCGCAGTATCAATAAAAGAGTTCACATTTTATCACTGTGACATATTGCAGCTAATGTACACGCAGTATATGCATTCGTGCATAGGTGGTTGAAGGGTATTCATACAGAATAACGACTTAATGGCTATTCCGATTAAATCATGTTGTCCACACCTTTTAACGATATATCGTTAAAAGGACACGTAGGCTATACAGTATTTCCAATGCTGTATACTTCGCTTAATGCTATAGACTAATGTGCCACACGCTCCACGAACGTAAAACGATCTTTTTTTAAAGTTATGTCGCCAGCTTTTAACAGATGAAAAATGGAAAAACGAGACTGACAGACGGACGCGGGGTCGGATACACAGGATACCCACATTGGTCGGTTCCCACTCATTACAGGTGTGGTCCAAGTCGAGAACACGGAGTCAATGTACGGCACTCCTTCACAAGAATTTCCGTGAAAATTACCCAAAATAACAGAGTCGCGGAAGAGTTTTCAGCAGTCCTATTTCAGTGTGGATGGGCGACTCTGTGACTAAAAAGCTGCAGCCTTAACTGGCGATGGAGACCACACACGTTGATGATAGTCACGCCGGCGAGGGAGCGAGAAGCACTGTGATTCTGGTCGACACGCAAGAACACCCGACCACACGAGAACAAACGCTGCAAAATGCAGACCATGCTCTTACGAGTTTTTCGCCGCTGACCAGCAGCATGAGGCCATTCGGCCTGTACTTCACCCGCAAACACAGCGTAAGTCCATCGCTAATGACAAACACCGAGGATGGTTGGCGATGACTTCAGGGACAGAATTTCGTGTCCAAAGACAAGGACAAGGATCGGAGGTTTGAGGACAAGAATCAGGAGAAAAGGATTCAAGGATGACGACAATGTCATTGTAAATGTCAACTGTTGATTACACAGCACAGTCTCGAAGCATCTACATCGCTGAATGTGTTTAATTGCTCGTAAACGATAGACTTATCTTAAGGAGTGTCCTGAACTAAGCGACAAGAACACACACTTGCGATTTGACGACGTGTAGACATGAATTCTTCGTTCTGTAGCACGAGAATCGGAGTTTTGAGGACAATAAACACGAGGACATGGGACTTAGGTTATCTAGATAAGGTACAAAATAGTACAAACACTTTTGAACGGGTGCTCCGAGATTCACTATCCTCGAAACACTGCGTAAGTCCGGAAACTTCGCGGGAACTGAATGATCACGGCAGGATCTGGAACGCTGGAAGAATCTACGCCACTATCATGCTTTTCGTGACCTGGCTGAACAGTATTAGACAGTGCACCATCTTCGACGGTAAAGAAACGCTTGGGGCGGACCTGTTCGAAAAACTAGCTACACTTCCCGCAGCTCTGCTGGTTGTCATCGTACGGGACTTAACGACATTATCAGCTCAATTAGGCTATACCACGCCTAAAAGTTTAATGTTAGTATAAGGTCGATATCTGATAACAGATAAAGATACTATACACGTTGAGGAAAGAAAAAGGTCCGTGTCTATAAAAGGGTGTATGGAGTTTAACGCCTTCCAACACAGTTTCGGTTTTTCGGAGAAAAAACTGTGTATAGGCCAAATGAATGAATTGCGATACTTCCTACAGCTCTGTTGGTTGGCATCGTTCACACGGCGTATTACGTGGCCAGTCACACTGGAAGTCTCGGTCGTGTCTTTCGTCAGGTGGATATGTCGAAGTCCGATCTTACTTCCAAGTACAACCGAAGAGTCAAGCTGGTGATAGTGGCATATGCCTTTTGAAAATGGTCTGTCTCTGATTGCTTATGTTCTTGTCCTTGTCGAAAACCTGGTCTTTGGCTTGAAACACAGTCATTTGTCTTCGTCCATAATACGTTGATTCTTCTATGAATGGATGAAGCCGGCTAAATGTAGATAGTGGATACTATGAGCTACTGTCTATACTGTTGGTCAGTTGTGGGTTTTCTTGCAAAGAGGTGTACAAACTGTTCATAATGTGTTCCACTCATATTTTACCGTCACGAGTCAAGCTGGTGACCGCCATCTGCTGGATACTTATGACATCGAATCTGGCTAACCATGTCATCATCGTATTCGATAACGATAACAGCGGCCACTTCAAAGACCTGTCGCTGAATTTCATTACAAATGCTTTCCTCGTGTCCAAAACTTGGGACTACGTGCTGAAATCAGTTGCTTGCATACTGCAGCTACAGTCGTTGGCTTCTTGGGCATTTCCTCAAGCAATGAACTCTGTAGGCTGCGTCATGTTCTCGTTTGGTGACGTGTCCATCATAAACATTTTAATCACATGTAAACTACAGTCGTTATTGACTTTATATTTAGCCTTTTATGCTGTTTCACGACTGCATGACACTGCTAACATTTGACTATGCTTAGGCCTAACTTCAAAGAATTGCTGCGTTTTTCAAGCAATGAACTTCATGGTGATGACATTTCTCTACAATCAGTTCAGCAACTTGAACGCCGAGTTCAGCAGATGTGTCGGCGACGGAGGCGAGTTTAGCGGCAACTTCGAACAGTTTCGACGACGTCATCAGGCCATCAGCCGCTCAGTCAACGAAGCTGATCGCTTTCTCAAGATCAGCAACGTCGCATGCTTCTGCTGCCAGATCGTCAGCATAATTATCCTGCTATACAGCACAATTTTCTTCCGGGACGACACGGTCTCCTTAAGTGGACAAGGGGCTTTTGTTTATGTGGCCTGGCTTTTAGGCAACTTGTTTGGCTTGGCGCTGGCAGCCGGACAGGCACTTGTCGTTCACCATGCGGTAAGCGCAGTTTTACGTTCAAAAATTGAAAGCTCAGCGATCACATTTATGAGCATGATATGATCAAGACGTGTATTAATTACGGTGGCCAAAACTATACAGTTTGGGCCAATAATTTACTGATATTTCTATTTGCCTGTATGCTTTTGGCACCGGAAAGCAGGGTGGTGAATGGCTCATATTAAAATATTAGTTGTTTTAGTATATTGTTCCGTTCTGTTTTTGAGTTGCTTGAATTTAATTTTGTGTTTTTACTATTACCGTAAAACTACACATGTTACGTAGGCCCATAACTGTATATGCAGAGTCTAGAATATAGGCCTATACTTTCTCGCTTCACGTACGCCTATACGCCTATACTGCATAATCATATGTTTTGCTATACATGTCAAGTTATCACGTGAAATACGTCATGGTGTTTAAAAATATCGTTCTACAGTTACAGTTCAAACAGTATTCGAAAGATCACTGAGACCTCAAACAGTTTGTTCCTTTTTAGTTTTACATTCAGAACCCTCCCCCCCACGCCACCCTTTCCCACATCATTTTCTGCTTTCGAATCTTTTGTCGCATTCAAGTTTACTGATGGTGTATAGACCTATACTGACTGTTATGCACTGAGAACGTACACTGTAAGTTTGTAACACAGCGTGGTCAAACCATGCCAGCAAACAGTACACACAGAGTGACAGTGGCGTCATCCTGTATATACAATGACAAATGCGGCCACGTTGGAGGTACTTTATTAGTGTAACGTCATGAATTTATGTATGCTGGCAAGCTTTTATTTCGTTGAATTATAGCCTACACAATAGAAATGCAGGTTCTGTGAATAACGGTTGCATAAGAGACATTGTCAAACGCATGCTTTTAACTCACTTTTTATTCAGATAAAGTATACCTACAACATGGCGGCGTGTTATATGACAATGACGTCAGAGCACTGTACCTCAAGTATTCTAAAACAATGGGGTATTATCTACTGTTGGAGTTGGATTCGGTGTTTATGTGTGAATGTGATGTTTGAAACGCTAATTTTCTATATTTCGTGCATGTGTTCCCATAATATGTGATGTTTGAAATATATCACGCAGGCGCACAAGCTTGGAGACAGGATTCACGACATCAATCTAGAGTTGCTCGATGCTAAGACCATCAGCGAGGTACGTTCTCCCTGCAGTCTCCACTCGTCGTCATTTCGTTTAGTTAATATTGAGGCCGCACGGCTGGCCCATGCTACACGCAAACTAAAGTGAGCCACATTACAGAAAAAAAGGAAAAAAAGATAAGAAATGAACAGAAGAGAAAGAAAGAAAACACAGAATAAGTCAAGCGACTTGCGCACCGTACAGAATAAAGTCAAAATATTAACTGCAGTACAAACTACTTACTTTAGGCAGCTGCAAGTTCTCCGCTCGAGCCTAGCCAGTCTTGTTCACTGTACAGGGTGGCTCCAAAAAGTAAGCCACCACCAATTTTTCAAAAAATCGAATTGAAGATTGTCAACGAGATTAGATTTCTTCGTAAAGTTAAAGTATGAATCAAGCACTATAATACAATCAGTTGGTAATATATATTCTGTGCGTGACCTACTTTTGTGACGTCATTAACAATGCCCGGCCCGCAAAGTAGCGATATGCGTCACATGCAGTAAATGGTGTCAGCGCTCCCTCTGGTATCAGCTCGCATTAGCAAGCTGTAAATTCAATTCCAAAATCTTCTTACAGATGGAGATTTATGTGTAAATTTTTTCAATTTTCATATTTTTTTCTCACAATTTTATCATATACATTGATTTTACCAATATCGCAGCTTCAAACACAGCAACTGATGACGTCACTAATTAAATCATACATAAGAGTATTTAATACGAACATATAATATTTTTGTGCTCATTTTATAATCAAAATGGGTGAAAAATCTACCTGGTTTACGATTTTTAATACGATGTAATGATGTGTTCAGGCATTATATGGCTCATCATCATCGTCATTGTGTTTATTATTTAAGTTGACATACGCAACCCAGGTACATGCCCAGCGCGATAAACATAAACGGCATAAACAGAATAGCATGTAAGATAATATGAAAAGACGTAAAAACGTAAAATTGTGTAAAATTATGTAAATGTGGCTATAGGTTTAGTAGATGTTTTGTACAAATTACGAACTATGTTTTTTAGCAAATTAAATGATGAGGATGATAGTAATTAAGAGAGTCGCACTCAGCCTAGCCATCCCTTCGTGAGTATTGGCGATGGTTTCGGCCACCACTGGGAAGAAACGACGAGTTTCTGCATAGCAGTCGGCCCTCTTACCAGGACTGGTGGCATACTGGCTTACTGTATGCTACAGCTTAATCGGGTCTAACCCTCACCGGGTCAAAGGTCAAAGGAGATGGGGGCTACCTCGCGACGTACCGCACAGATATGCGTAAATCTTCTTGTTCTGTATCGAAAACACACTCGGAATCCGAGATGTATCGAATACACATAGGCTCGGCACACGGCTCATGCAGTTGTCTTCGACTTTACAGCTACACACGTCTGCACCAAGTAGAGGCGATTGAGTCACCTGTAAGCGCTCCAGTAAGAGCGAATGGGCCAAATCTTCTCGTGAGAGGAGAAGAAGATTAAATGATGTAATTGTGTCATTGATGACTAACGTAAAGTAACTAACAGCGACTAACAGCTCCGAGCTAGAATTCCCACACTCGCCGACACAAATTACGATAAAATGCTGTTTTTTAACTGCTGGTTGTCAGATGAACATGTTCGTGAATCGTCTGAACGGAGAGCCAATCGGTGTCACAGTGCTTGGCATATTTGTCATCGACAAGAACACTATACTGGCGGTAAGTCGTATGTATAATACAGCCAGGGCCGGATCATCCATGAGGCTGGTGAAGCTGCAACCTCAGGGTCCGGGTCCCTATAAGGGCCCGAACCCCCGGTACATCGAAAATTTTCCACCACTTTTGGCCCCGACATTTCTACAGAGAAAAATTGCGGTTTTCTAAAAATTTTTTGCCAAGCATCTATAATTGTTCCAGTTACGATGCGCTCTGACATTTTTAAAGACGTTGACCCGTGCCAAGTCAATACAGTACTTCGAGGGGTCCACAGTCGCTTTAAGGCCTTAGTGCCCAGAGTGACCATGATCCGGCCTGTATGCAGCTTGGTCCAAAAGAGCTACTATACTGAATTAGCAATAAATCGTATTAAAACGTGCCAATAGGCTAGATTTATCGGACAGATTTGAGTGGAATCTTGCTCAATCAATCACGCACGTCCTGCTCGTCTTCTGTCGTATACGGTTGTCGACTGATGGCGACCGAGCTTTTCCGATCGCAGCTGCCACCACGTGTCTGGAACGAACTACCGCGCCGCGTCACGTCACGTCTGCACCGTCACAGCGAGTTTTTTTTTGCAGTGGTCTGAAGACTCACCTTTCGGCCGTTCCTTTCCGACTTTCTGTAGTGCCTGTGAAGAAACTCGTGTCATTATCGGACACTTTAATCGCTTTTGTTACTTACTTTATTACCTACTTACTTAATTAATTACATGTAATATAGCGGCCAAATAAAATTGATCTGTTGCAGCTACATGCTATATTAGTCGCTGTTAGTTACTTTACGTTAGTCATCAGTGACACAATTATACATTCATTGCACTGAAACATGTGACAAGGCACGACATAAGCAAAACGTTTACTAATAGCAACTTAATTTACATGTATATAGTAGGCATAAAGTATTGTAGTCCACTGTAAAACGTCATTTCAACAGCTTATTATCGCCAAAGCGTTATTGCACGTATACCGCAGAAAAAAAACGTTAGTAAAACGATGATAACAAATCACTATTCACCGACAAAAGTTGACAGCCGACAAAGACAGAGCTGTCATCGTTTAGTAGCTGAGTAATTAGAGTATTTATGATTGAACGAGAGGCCTAACAGAATCAGCACAAGTGATTTCAATGATGAGAACTTTGTCGTTAGTTGTTCAGACAATATCGCAGCATACTCTCAACTACAATCGAACTCGTAACCAAATATCCAGACAACTTGCACACACACACACACACACACACACACACACATAGTTATGTCGCAGCGCATATAGGCGTACCCAGGATATTACAACGGAAGGGGTTCACGTGGTGGGGGCCGGGCCAGGGAGTCTAGGGGACGGAAGTCTCCCAGTGGGGTCTAGAGGCAAAGCCCCGGCAGGGGGGCGGGGAGAAGCTGAAGCAAAATGTGAAATTCGTGTACAATTTTGAACGTTTTCCTGTAAAAAATAGAATTTAATGAGTATATGAGCAGAGCTTAGACGGTATATTTTTCAAACACACAATTCAAAAAATATAAGGATTCAATGGGGGGTTGAACTCCCCTAACTCACTTCTGGGTACGGTAGTTTCGCAGCGACAGCCGCCCCCCCCTTCCCAGAGGGCTAGCTACCAGCGTTGACCAATGGGAAGGCAATACAGAACAAAAATACAGAGAATTCACACCTTCAGCCGATGCTCAGTGTACAGGGTGTGGCAAAAAATTAACCACATAAGATTTTTTGCAGTTTTCTCAGCAGTCGCTTGGAATTTCAAAGCAAAATTTTACCGATATATTTAGTCATCCTATGTACACATAAAAGTCTTATTATCATATACGTAATTAGCTTAGC